>WNFL01290555.1_pt2 | contig 29721 bp, 26 predicted proteins | sample 5400361 | NCBI WGS metagenome assembly WNFL01 (sample SAMN13153351, study PRJNA577476) | soil metagenome | isolation source: 40 cm soil on Douglas fir-dominated hillslope | place: USA:California | collected 2013-09-17
CCACAAGCGATGCGGCATCGAACTTGCCCAGCAGTACGCCATTCAGCCGATGGGCGGCATCCAAGCCCAGCGTTCCGCTCATGTCGGTCTTAACCCCTGCCCAATCGATCGAAAGATTTTCGACTGCCAGCGTGCCGCCCTTCTGCCGCCACTGTTCTACGGCTTCGGAAACGCTTTTCTGCCCCTGTTCCAGATCGCCAAGCTCATCGCTTTGCACGAGCTTGCCTCTGAGGTCGACCAGTGGAATCGCGCTGCCGAGTTTCGGTCCGTATCCTTCGCCTAAATTGGCGCCTTCGATCTTCACGGCGACATCGATAGTGTCGTTGGCCCTGTTCAACAAATGAAGCTGCGCCCGCGACGCCGAGAACGTCTTCTTCGGATCCGCCGGCGGAGTCGCATCCTTTCCCTCGGCCTGCCAGAGATCGAGGTCAAGCCGGGCGAGGCGTCCTTCGCGCAAGACCGCGCTCGCGCGCGCGATGGCGGGCGTGACATAGGTGACAATCGGACCTTTTCCGCGCGCGCCCGGCTGGGCAAAGGATTGCAGTCCCGCGGCTTCGAAAACGTAGAGATTGGAGCGATACGACATCGTGTGCATGGCGAGCTTCTCGGTGCGCCAGGCGGTTTCGCCGTCCGGTCCGCGGTTGGCGAACGTGACGCCCGATAGCACTACGTCCAGGCGGAATGGATAGCCGGTGATGGATTTTTCGGCGAAGGCGAATACCACCCCCGGGATGACCTCGCCGCCATTGGCGCTGTCGAGCTTTGCCGCCAGCATGTCGGCCTGGACGCGCCAGAAGACTGAATACAGCACCACGACGAGGACAAGAAGACCGACCGGCCCGTAAATGAAGATGCGATTGGAATAGGACATGGGGTGGACTGTGCGCCAAACGCCTGAAGAATGCATCCCCGGCCCGTTCAAGAATCGGCAGCTACACGCACTTTGAATAACCGCAGGAGATGCAGGTGTCACAGCCTTCCAGCCTGACAAAGCCGGTCGCGCTGCATCGCGGACAGGTGCGGACGGCGGCGCCCTCCGCGCTTGCTTCGGCCGCGGCCGCGCGTTGAGCGTCGGTTTCGCTCATTGAATCTTTTGTCATGAAGCCGGTGGCGACGAGATGGCGCTCGATCACCTCGCCGATGGCAGCCAACAGCGAAGGCACATAGCGCCCGCCCATCCATTGGCCGCCGCGCGGATCGAAGACCGCCTTGAGTTCTTCAACGACAAAACTGACGTCGCCGCCCCGCCGGAACACCGCGCTGATCATGCGGGTCAGCGCCACGGTCCAGGCATAATGCTCCATATTCTTCGAGTTGATGAAGATCTCGAAGGGTCGCTTGCGGCCGTCCTGTTCGATGTCGTTGATCGTAATGTAGAAGGCGTGGTCGAGATCGGGCCAGCGAACCTTATAGGTGTGGCCCAAGAGATCGCCCGGGCGGTCGAGCGGTTTGGTCATGTAGACGATGTCGCCGCCCTCGGCGCGTTCGGAGACGCGCGGCGCTAGGGCCATAGCGGTGCGGGAAGCCCCGAGCGAGGCGGCGGCGGGCAGTGCTACGGCGGCGGCCGGTTTCACGGCGACCGGTTGAGATGGAGGCGCGGCAATCTCTTCCGCCGCGAGCACGGCACCTGTCACCGCATTGGGGCGATACGTGGTGCAACCTTTACAGCCCTTCTCATAAGCCGTGCGGTAAACGTCCTTGAAATCGTCGAAGGAAATGCCGGGCGGACAATTGATCGTCTTGGAGATCGACGAATCGATATAGCGCTGCGCCGCGGCTTGCACCTTGAGGTGATCGGCCGGCGAAAGACTCTGCGCGGTCACGAAATAATCGGGAAGCGGCGCCTCTTCGCCGAACATGGCGCGGAACGTTCGATAGGCGAAGTCGGCCGCCTTTTCCTCGCGCTTTGTTCCGTCTGCCATCAGCACATTGCGCCTATAGGAATAGGCAAAAACCGGCTCGATACCGCTCGAAATATTGTCGGCGAAGAGCGAAATCGTTCCTGTCGGGGCGATCGAAGTGAGAAGTCCATTGCGGATGCCGTGCCGTGCGATAAGGCTCCTGATCTTAGGCGGCAAGGCTTCGATATTGGGCCGCGCGAGAAAGGCATTGCGATCAAAGAGCGGAAAGGCGCCCTTTTCGGCCGCTAGCTCCGCCGAAGCCTTGTAGGCCTCGTCGCGCAGCACTTTCAGCCACCGTTCGATGAGCGCGATGCTCGTCGGCGCGCCATAACGTGCCCGACAGAAAATCAGCGCGTCCGCAAGGCCCGTGACGCCAAGGCCGATGCGGCGCTTGGCTCGCGCTTCCTCGTCTTGCGCTTCCAACGGAAAGCGCGACACGTCGATCACATTGTCGAGGAAGCGAACGGCTATCCCGGCCAGCCGGGCCAATTCGGCCTCATCGAGACGTGCTTCCTCGGTGAAAGGATGGGCGACGAGCTTGGCGAGATTGATCGAGCCCAGAAGGCACGCGCCATAGGGAGGCAGGGGCTGCTCGCCGCAGGGATTGGTGGCGTGGATGGTTTCGCAATAGGCCAGGTTGTTGAGCGCGTTCACGCGGTCGATGAAGATCACACCGGGCTCGGCCGCATCGTAGGTCGCGCGCATGATGCGATCCCATAGCGCGCGCGCGGAAACCGTCTTGTAGACCGTGCCGCTAAAGGTGAGGTCCCAGGAGCGATCGGCTTCGACCGCGGCCATGAATTCGTCGGTGACCAGCACCGAGAGATTGAAATTGCGCAGGCGCTCGGCCGCACGCTTCGCGTCGATGAAATCTTCGATGTCGGGGTGGGAACAGGACAACGTGCCCATCATCGCGCCGCGGCGCGCGCCCGCGGACATGATGGTGCGGCACATCGAATCCCACACGTCCATGAAGGAAAGCGGCCCCGAAGCATCGGCGCCCACGCCCTTCACCTCCGCGCCCTTGGGCCTGAGCGTCGAGAAGTCATAACCGATGCCGCCGCCCTGCTGCATGGTCAGTGCAGCCTCGCGCAGATGGGCGAAGATGCCGGAGAGATCGTCCGGGATGGTGCCCATGACGAAGCAGTTGAAGAGCGTCACCGAGCGCCCCGTGCCGGCACCGGCGAGAATGCGTCCGGCGGGTAGAAACCGATGTCCGGTGAGCGCGCCGCTGAAGGCAAGCTCCCATTCGCGCCGTTTTTCAGGCGCTTCGGCCTCTGCTGCGGCCAGCGCCACTCGCGCCCAGCTGTCCTCGAAGGTGCGGTCCAAGGATGTGCCGTCCGGAGCTTTGAACCGGTATTTCATGTCCCAGATTTGGTGCGAAAGCGCGTCCATCAAACCGTCCGTTGCGGCAACCCTTTAAGGTCGCATTGGGGGCGCATTAAGTCAAGGAATGTTCCCTCTTTGTTCCCACAAAGTGGTCAGCGAAATACCTCGGAAACATTGGACTCAGGCCCATAGGTCAGCCGAACCCGCTCCGAGCGGAAGAGATAAATAAGCCAGGCAGTGGAAACGACGACCGCAAGCACGGCCTCCGCGCTTCGATTCTCGACCGCCGCGGCGATCGCAAGCACGAGCCGCGCAACGAAGAAAAGCTGGGCGAGACGAACGCCGATCGGACGCATCCGATAGAGATAGCTTCCGGCGCCGATCGCCAAGCCGACAACTGCAACGTCAATGACCGTGGTGAGTATTGCCGCGGATCGGGCCGTGGATGTCAGGCTGGCCCTCTGCCACACCGACCACAATTCGATCAGCACGCCGATCGGAACGAAGACCATCAGGACGATGCAAAGGAACAAAAGCCAGCCGCGTACGCCGTAGAGTTCCGGCGGCTGTCCATCCGGTCTGAGAGAATGGCCTAATGTCATTGGCGGAGTTTCGGTTCCGTCACCTAAATACTTCTGCAACTTTGGATCGCGCGGGCGCACGCGAATAAGTGGCTCGCACTCGCTCTGACCGATAGAGATAAACAAGCCAAGCAAACGATGGCCCAGCAAATGCCAAACCAGTTAGCGGTGAAACCAACGCTATCAGCAGGCCGAGTAAGAGCCGCCCGCCAAAACATATTTTGGCAAGACGCACGCCAGCTGGGCGCTCTCGGTAGAGAAATACTCCAGCAATTAGTCCAAGGCAGTTCCAAGGTATTATGGCAACGGCAGCGACAATGGCGCCAACCACGAGGTTGGGTCTTTGTTGGACAGCCAACCAAAGACTCCAAGACAGCAATGCTGCACCTATCGGATCGAGCACCATCAATGTAATACACAGAAACAGCAGCCAGCCGCGGACCCCAGTGAGGTCGGTCTGCTTTCCACCGGGTCCGAGTGCATCACCTAGGGTCATCTCTGCTCAGCCTTCACGCTCGAGGCATCGACCTGAACCGGCGTCTCTCTCAGCAATCTTGTTGTCGCTTCCTCCATGCGTGCTTCGAGCACGCTCATGAACTCGCGCCGCGGCAAACCCGGTGGAATTGCCTCCAAATATTCGACGACGATCGTACCGGGTCTTCTCAAGAACCAGTCCGCCCAAAAGAGCCCGGAATTGTGCACGAGCGGCACGCAGGGAATCCCAAGCTGAGCGTAGAGTGCGGCAACGCCGGGTTTGTAGTCCGGGGCGGCGCCCGGTTTCTTCCGCGTGCCCTCGGGAAAGATGACGACCGGCCGTCCGGCTTCGACCGCGCGTTTTGCCGCCGCGTGCATGCGTCTTATGGCTCTTGAGCCTGAAGACCGGTTGATGGGTATCATTCCCATCTTGGTGCAATACCAGCCATAGAGCGGCACCCATAAGAGCTCACGCTTCAGCACGATTGCCGGATCGCGCAACAGGGCCAGCACGGCGATCGTCTCCCAAATGCTGAAATGCTTCGCGGCGATCAGTACGCCAGCCAACGACGGGACGTGTCCGCGCACGACCATGTCGACTCCGGCAATGTGTTTGAGGCCGAAGAGAACCAGCCGAGCCCATTTGTTCGCCACCCACACCGCCGCCCGGCGAGGCACCACGAGCAAAGGCAGGCTGCCGATATTCAAAATGAGTGAGATCGAGAGGAACCAGAAAAGAAACAAGCCCGAGCGTAGATAGATGAACATGCGTCACGCGCGACCGACGAGGCCGTCGAACGAGGTCCTGACCACGCTTGCCAGATACTTGGCGTATTCGCCATGGAGCCGCCTCAGGCGCTGCCAGGACGAGATGTTGGCGATATCGGCAGCCACGGGGTAGGGAACCAGCTTGACATCGGGCATTTGCGCGCCGAATTCCACCAGGCTGCGCGGCATGTGGTAAGCGGCTGTGACGACAATGAGGCTGCGATATCTGTTTGCGCGTACCCACCTCGCCGTCTCCTCGGCATTGCCCCTCGTATCTTCGGCCGTGAAGCCGAGATCGGCGCAGCAATCGAACGAGGAGCCGCCATGCAGCAACGCCTTCAGATCACGCTTGGAAGTGAGCTTGTTGACCCCGGTGATCAGAAGACGGTTGCCGCCTCCCTGCTCCAAGAGGAGCACCGCAGGGCTAAGACGGTCGCCTTCGCCCGTCAATGCGACGATCGCGTCCGCCTTCATTCCTTCAGGCGTGCTGGGTCTCGGCAAAGTCACCGTGAAAAGCCCGAAGCCGATCCCGTAAAGGAACAGTCCCCACAATACCGCAGACAATAAGACGCGCCGTTTTGGCGCTTGAGCGCGCGTCGCCGTTTTACGAATTCGCTGCCGTGTCATGCTGCCGCGGCCGTCACAAGGGACAAGAGATTACCGCGACTAATAGTATTTCTTTAGCGCCGCGATAACGGAAATCCGCGCTGTAGCCCAGGCGATGGCGGCAGAGGTTCCCGGAACCAGCAGCAGCCACGGCAGCTCTCCCTTGGAAAGCCCGAGCGGAGGAAGGAAGGAGACGGCAGCAAAGCCGAGCTGGTCCAAGCCGGCCGCGGCGGTGAAAACAGCGGCTGCGAGCGAGGCTCCGACCACCGAAGCTGCGAGTGCTGCGAGAAAGTAGTGCCATTCGAATGCGCGGGCGATGAAACGGTCTTGCGCGCCCATGAGGTGGAGGAGCTGCACGATCTCACGATGGGCCGCCAGGCCAGCGCGCGTCGCAAAAGCAACGGATGCGGCCGTGCCGATGGCAATCAGCGCGAGAATCGCAAGCGCACCCAAGACCACGACTCCGGCGGTACTGCGCAAGCGTTCGATCCATCGTCCATGATCGTCGAGCACCGCATGAGGCGCGGCCGTCTTCAGCCGTGTCGCGAGCACATCCAAATCCGGCGTCGCTCCCGGCACGAGCCTGACATCGATCAAGCGCGGAAAGGGCAGATCGGCCACGATCGCGTCGCGGCCCAGCCACGGTTCCACGAGCGCAAGATTGTCGGCATCGGAAAGCGCCGCCGCATAGATCACGCCCGGCGTCGAGCGCAGCACATTGACCGCCGCGCCGACCTCGCTTTCCGGCGCCGATTCGCCCTGCGGCAGAATCTGCACCGTCAGCCGGCCGGTCAGTCCGGCTTGCCAGGACTGTGCAGCGCGCTCGGCGATCATCACGCCGCCCAACGCGAGCGCGGCCAGGAAGGCCATGATCGCGATGACAAGATCGAGCGAAACCGCCCCTTGTTCCCGCGGCAAGGTTCGGCCGCGCCTGCGCTCAACTCGGTCCGCCAAACTCATCGCGTCCCCCGCATCTCGATCACACGACCATCGACAAGGCGCATTTCGCGCGCGCGCGTGCTTTCGATCAAGGCCCGGTCATGGGTCGCGATCATCACCGTGGTCCCGAATCGGTTGAGCTCGACGAAAAGCCGGATCAGCCTTTCGCCGATGTCCGGATCGACGTTGCCGGTCGGCTCATCCGCAAGCAGAAGATCGGGTTTGGCGACGACGGCACGCGCGATCGCCACGCGCTGCTGCTCGCCGCCCGACAGGGTAGCGGGTTTGTCGTTGAGCCTTTGGCCCAGCCCGACCCAGGAAAGAAGCTCCTCCACGTCGCGGCGGTAGTCTGCGGTATGGCGGCCGGCGAGGCGCAGCGGCAGAGCGACATTGTCGAACGCCGAAAGATGGTCGAGCAGCCGGAACTCTTGGAAAACGACGCCGATACGACGGCGCAGCGACGGCAGATCGAAGCGCTTGAGCAGCGAGAGATCGTGGCCGAACAGCGAAATCAAGCCGCGCGAGGGTTTTTCCGCAAGAAAGACAAGCTTCATAAGCGTCGTTTTGCCGGCGCCCGAGGGCCCAGTCAGAAACGTGAACGAGCCCGGGTCAAGCGCAAAATTGACATCGCGCAGGACCTCGCGACCCGTGCCATAACGCATAGCGACGTTTTCGAATCGAACCATTTTCCGTCGAAACTCTAGCATCCTTATGCGAAACGCCGCCTCACAATAGCCGGGGCACCTGGCTCGCGCCACGCTCGGCCGCCGAGAAACCCCACTTGTCAGGATGAAAGCGATGGGCCAATTTCGGTCCCAGGAGGGGCACGATCGGAATGATCCTCACCTGTCCGTCTTGCCGCACGCGCTATCAGAGCGACAGCGCCCGCTTCATGCCGTCCGGGCGTAACGTGCGCTGCGCGAAATGCGGCGAAGTGTGGTTCCAGCCGTCACCCGAGCCGGCGTACGAGCCCGAAGTCAAACGCGAACCTGAGCCGGAGCCTGCAGCGGACTTTGCACCCGCGGTTGCGGCGAGCGTTTCACCGCCGGCACCGTCGTTCGCGACTTCCGACACACCAGCCGCGCAAGCATCGGGAGAAAGGCCCCAGCGTCGGCGCCGGCCTTCGCGGAGCTCGGCTCTTGTGCAGACGATGGGGTGGGCTGCGCTCGTGCTCTTGGCCGTTTCCCTCGGCTGGGCCAGCGTTCAGTTCCGGCAAAACATCGCCGATGTGTGGCCGCAATCGGCCTCGGTTTATGCGGCGTTGGGACTGCCCGTAAGCGCCAGCGGGATCACGATCAGCAATATCGCCTATCAGCAGGAGTTCGAGGACGGCCAGCCTATTCTCGCCGTCAGCGGCAAAGTGGTGAACACCGGGGATCGCGAGCTTCCCGTGCCCGTGATCCGTGTTGTGCTCACCGACCAGGCCAAGAACGAAATCTATCATTGGACTTTCGACGTCGGCGTCCCGAGCCTGAAGCCCGGTGCTGAGAGCCCGTTCGTCACGCGACTCGCGAGTCCGCCGCCGGAAGCGCGCAACCTCAACATTCGCTTCGCGGAAGCCGGCGAGCCGCAATGACAGCCACTCCCGTCGGTTCATGAGCGCAAATCGGCGCGACCGGATACTGTACTCCGCGGCCGACATTGCCCGGCGAGTGAAGAGCGTCGCGCGTGCAATTTCGTCTGCTCCCCTCAAGCCGGAAATCGCCGTGCCGGTGCTGTCGGGGGCCTTCGTCTTCGCCGCCGACCTCCTGCGTGCGCTTGCCCGGGATGGATTGGATCTCGAGACCGAGTTCATTTGGCTCCGGTCTTATGGCCGCTTCGAAGAGCCCGGCGAGATCATGGTGCTGAAAAGCCCCAGTGAGATCGTCCGCGGACGGACGGTCTTGTTGATCGACGGCGTGCTGGAGTCCGGTGGAACGCTTGCACGCGCGAAGGAGTTGCTTAGGGAAGCCGGTGCCGCTGCAATTCTCTCGGCGGTTGCCGTAAAGAAAACCTATATGCAGCCCTTGGCCGAGGCCGATCACGTGATGTTCACGGCAGGTCCCGAGTTTCTCTTCGGCTATGGCATGGATCATGCTGGGCTCGGCCGCGGCTTGCCGGATATCCGCGTGAAGGTCCCGGTGGCCCGCGCGCCGAAGAAAAAGGCGCGAGGATGAGCCCCACGCCTTTTCACTTTGCGGCGTGTGCGGCCGCTAGTTGAACTGCTTCAGCAGGCGCTCGATATATTCGAGTTCCTGTTGGGCGCGATTGGCTTCGCCGGCTCGACGCCGAAGCTCTTCCAAGATCTCGCGCGCCCTCGCCAAGTCCGATTGATCCGGGATCTTCACCGTCCCGCCGGCCATCGAGCCCTGTTCATCAAGTGGCCTGCCCAACGGATCGAACCTCTGGCCTTGCTGATCTTGACCTTGCTGCTGGCCGTTCTGGGCCATCATGTTCTTGGCCAATTGCTGAGCGCTGTCGCGCAACTGATCGAGCGCGCGCTGCTCCGCTTGCTCGGCGCTTTGGAACTGGCTGCCCGCCAGATTGTCGCGGGACTGTCCCATCGCCTGGCCGGCGTCGTTAAGCCCGTCGGGGGTCTGCACACCATTGCGGCTCAAGCCTTGGATGATCTGATCAAGCTTATCCCGCAACCCCTGCTGGGCTTGCGCCAGAGCATTCGGATCGAGACTCTGTCCGGGCTGTCCGCCCTGACCCGGCTGGCCGCCCTGCTGGCCCGGTTGTCCTTGACCTTGCTGGCCCTGTTGGCCTTGCTGACCCTGCTGGCCCTGCTGGCCCTGCTGACCCTGTTGGCCTTGCTGACCCTGTTGGCCTTGCTGGCCTTGTTGACCCTGCTGCCCTTGCTGACCGCGCTGGCCCTGTTGACCTCTCTGGCCCTGCTGGGCGCGGAAGGTGCGATCGAGCAGTTGACGCTGTCCGCCCAACAGATCCGAAAGGCCCTGGATGGCGTCGTTCATGGCGTTCTGCTGCTGGTTTTGTTGTTGTCCCTGCTGGCCTTGCTGGCCCTGGCCCGGACGACCGGCCATCATGCGCATGTTCTCAAGCATCTGCATCAGCGCCTGCAGCATTTGACGCGCCTGATCGCGGTTGCCGGTGCGCGCCAGATCCTCGATCGCCTTGAGCAGATCCTGCAGATCTTTCTGAGACATCGCGCGCGCACCGGGCGGCATCTGTGCCATTTGCTGGTTGCCGCGTTGCGCGTTGCGCGCCAGCTGCTGCATGTAGCGCGCCATTGCTTCGCGCAATTTGTCCATCAGGGCGCGGATTTCTTCATCCGGAGCGCCGCGTTCCAGCGCGTCGTTCAGCTGGTCCTGCACGCGGCGCAATTCAGCCGCCGCATCTGCAAGATCGCCTTCGTCGAGGGCGAGCGCCATGTCCCACATGAACGTCTGCGCGCTCTTCGCGCCGGGATCGTCCTTGGGAGTTTCCAAACGGTGATTGAGCGAGCGCATCGCGAGGTAATTGCCGAAATCGGTCTTGAAGAACTGCTCGGGACCGAGACTCAGCGCGTCGACCGCAGTGTTGACTTTTTCGCGAGACTTTTCACCGCCCATGGCCAGATTTTTGCGCTGCTCGATCAGCGATTGCGCGAGCGGCTCGGTGAAGACGCGGTGCGGCAATTCGATGGTCAGTGGCGCGCTTTCGCCCGTCTGTCCGGCGGCATCGGTCGCCTGGAGCGAAATGTGAACTTTCATCCCGGCGAAAGCGTGAGCGGTCAGGTCGCGATAGACGGTGTTGGAAATTTGCCGCCCCGAACCGGGCACGGGCAATTCTACCACCAGAGTCTCAGCGGTCTTGACCTCTTGGCCTTTGTCGTCCAGTGGCCGGATAAGGGCGGCCGCCTTGACGACGCCGTAATCGTCGCTGGCCTTGTAGGCGATCTTCAACGAGGCGTTTTGTTGCGCCTGGGGTGTTTCGGTGAACGAGCCGGTTGGCGGCTTATCGGGAATGATCGAAAAGCGCCAATCGCCGTAACTGTGCGATCCGAGCCGCACCGTCACGTGCGAATTGATCGCGATGTCCAACTTTGCTTCGTAGCCTGCGTCCGATTTGACGAATTTGGGCTGACCGGCTTTCGGGATCGGGCGCGCATCGATCGTCGGCTGATAGGACGTGCCGCGCAGGCGCATGACCAGCGTGCTGTTGATCGGCGCCTGAATGGTGCCTTCTTCGGTCTTGACCGTCGTATCGGTCAGCGAGCGCGGCGGCAGACCGGTATAGGTCGGCGGAGAAACCCAGGCGACGAAAACCGAATTGTCGACGCTTTGGCCGAACACGGGCATCAGCCCCGTGACCAGGCGCTCACCCGCACGCGGTCCCGCGATGATGAAGCCGACGATCACGCCCAAAAGCACCGCGAAGCGCAAGCCATGCGGATCGCGCGCGCCCATATGCGGCTTGGGGAATTTGAGCGTCAGGTTTTTGGCCGATGCAAGCAGGCGAATGATGTGCGCCCGCCACAAGCCTTCCGCGAACGGATCGCCTTTGCCCGCTGCTACGTTGTCGGTTCCCTCTGTGATCGGACGATTTGGAAGATCGCTGTCGCGCTCGACACGGCGCGCGCCGTCTTCCCAACGTGGACTGCGGAACGGCGAAAACGTCTTCCAAAAGAAATATCCGGCGCTGCCGAACAGCACGATCAACAGAAGCGCGTGCACAACGCCCGGCAAAATCGTGAAAAGGCCAACCAGCGCGACAATCACGCCGATGCCGATAATGCCCATACCAGGCCACATCGCGGGCCAGATGCGCTCCCAAAGGAGGATCAACCGCGCAGTAGCGACGAAGCGCTCGGCACGCCGCCGGCGTGTTTCCCGTTCTTCCATCTTGTTCTCAGCTTTCAAGCCAGTCCGGAACCCGATCCAGCGCAATGAGCGCCTCAAGTGTCATACGCGGCCGCACTAGGAACCATTCCCCTGCCTGCACCAGGACTTCGGGCGCGGGCGGACGTGCATTATAGGCAGAGGCCATGACCGCACCATAGGCTCCCGCCGTCATAATGGCCATCAGATCATTCCCCTTGGCTTCCGGCAAGTCTCGATCGGCTGCAAACAAATCCGCCGTTTCGCAGACCGGGCCAACCACGTCGTAACGCCTGGTGCGTCCATTAGGTTTCGCTTGGCGAACCGGAAGAATGTCGTGGTGCGCATCGTACATCGCCGGCCGGATCAAATCGTTCATACCCGCGTCAAGTACCAGGAAAGTCTTGGCTTCCCCCGGTTTTACATAAAGGACGCGTGTTACCAGAATGCCCGCATTGGCGGCGATCAGGCGCCCGGGCTCAAAGATGAGCTGCAAATCCCAATCTTTGGTAACCGCGGAGATAATTTCCCCATAAGCGGCTGGATCGGGCGGCGGCTCATCGTCAAGATGGTAGGGAACGCCCAGTCCGCCGCCCAAATCGGCGCGGGTGATTCGGTGTCCGTCGGCGCGGAGTTCGGCGATGAGTTCGGCAACGCGCTTGAACGCGGCTTTGAATGGCGCGAGCTCCGTAATCTGGCTGCCGATGTGAACGTCGACGCCTACCACTTGAAGGCCGGGCAATTTGGCGGCTTGAGCGTAAGCCGCACGGGCTCGCGACCATGGCACGCCGAATTTCGTCTCATATGTGCCGGTGGTAATTTTTGCGTGAGTTTTGGCGTCGATGTCGGGATTGACGCGGATCGTGACCGGCGCGGTTCTATTTGCGCCCAGCGCCACCTCGTTCAGGGCTACGAGCTCCGGCTCGCCTTCGACATTGAATTGATAAATCCCCGCTTCCAAGGCGAGGTGCATCTCCTCGCGTGTCTTGCCGACACCGGAGAAGACGATGCGTTCGGGAGGAATCGATGCGGCCAACGCTTTTTTCAGTTCGCCGGCCGACACGACGTCCGCGCCGGCGCCGAGGTTTCCGAGCGTTTTCAGCACCGCGAGATTGCCGTTCGCTTTGACCGAAAAAGCAACCAGCGCGGTTTTTGGCAGCGCCGCCGCGAACACTCGGTAATGACGCGTGAGCGTCGCCGTGGAGTAGCAATAAAACGGCGTGCCCACCGCCTCGGCGATTCTGTCGAGCGGCACGTCCTCGGCGCAGAGCACGCCGTTCACGTAGCGGAAGTGATTCATTGCCCCAATGGTTGTGGCGGCTTCGACGGATCGGTTTGCCGCTTATCGGGCTGCGCGCCGCTCGGCACATCGAGATTGGATTTCACGCCGCACGAGACGAGCGCGAGCGAAACCAGCGCGGCAACGAGCACTCGCAAGATCATGTCCGTTGCTCCTTCAGCTTGGCCTTCCAAAATTTGACCTGCTCGGCGACGCGTTCGGGTGCGCTGCCGCCTTCGCTGTTGCGCGCGCGCACCGAACCTTCGAGCGACAGGACTTTATAAACGTCCTTGGCGATCTTGGGCTCGATCTTTTTCAATTCGCCGATAGGGAGACGATCCAGCGAGACCCCGAGACTCTCCGCCCGGGCCACGGCCTTTGCGGCACTGCGGTGAGCCTGACGAAAGGGCTTTTTGAGCGTCCTCACCATCCAGTCTGCCAGATCGGTTGCGGTCGGGTACCCCTTCTCGGCCGCCCGGCGCATAGCGCCGGCATCGATCTTCAATTCGGCCACCATACCGGCCATGGCGGAAAGCGAGAGCTCAAGCGCGTCGTTTGCGGCAAACACCGGCTCCTTGTCTTCCTGCAAATCTTTGGCGTAGGCGAGGGGTAAGCCTTTCAGCACCGTCAACAAGCCGACGAAGGCGCCCAGGATCCGACCGACTTTTGCCCGCACCAGTTCGGCTGCGTCGGGATTGCGCTTCTGCGGCATTATCGAAGAACCGGTTGAAAATTCGTCCGGAAGCCGAACGAAGCCATAGGCGGGCGAAGCCCAGAGCACGATCTCCTCGGCGAGCCGAGAGAGATGCGCTGCCGCGATGGCGCAGGCGGCAAGAAATTCCAGCGCGAAATCGCGTGAAGAAACCGCATCGAGAGAATTGCGCATGGGCGCATCGAAGCCCAACGCCTTGGCGGTCATCCCGCGATCGATCGGATGAGATGTGCCGGCAAGCGCGCCTGCCCCGAGCGGGGACTCGTTCATCCTCCTCGCCGCGTCCGCAAAGCGGCCACGATCGCGTCCACACATCTCGACGTAGGCGAGGCAATGGTGCCCGAAGGTCACCGGCTGAGCCGGCTGCATGTGGGTAAAGCCGGGCATGATCGTCGCGGCGTGACGCTCGGCTTGCTTCAACAGCGCACGCTGCAGGCCAAGGAGGGCCCTATCGGCGCGAACGCAGGCCTCGCGAACAAAAAGCCGAAAATCGGTTGCGACCTGATCGTTGCGCGAGCGCGCGGTGTGCAGCCTGCCGGCAGCGTCTCCGATCAACTCGGAGAGCCGCGCCTCCACATTCATGTGGATGTCCTCGAATTCGCGCCGGAACGGAAATTTCCCGTCGTCGATTTCCCGTTTGATCGCGTTAAGCCCCTTATGGATTGCATCGGCGTCGGCTTTTTCGATAATGCGTTGTGCAGCCAGCATGGCGGCATGAGCCTCGGAGCCCTTCAGGTCATAGGCTGCGAGGCGCTTGTCGAAGTCGATGGAGGCGTTGATTTCCTCCATGATGGCCGCGGGGCCGCTCTTGAAGCGTCCACCCCACATTTTGTTCGCAGTCATGCTATTGACCTGTAGGCTAATAAACGCTCGGGACGTGGAACGATGACGCTTCGCACGCGCCTACTGGCAATCCTCGCCGCCTCGATTGCGGCCTTCGGCATCCCCGCCGTGCTATACGAGATTAGGGTGCAAGATGTCCACGAAAGTGCGGCGCCCCCGCCCGTACTGGACAAGCTGAAACTGACGGCTGGCAGCCCTCCAGCACCCGATGTCAGTTTTGCGGATGCGGGCGGGAAAATGTTGACGCTCAACGATTTTCGCGGCCGCACCATCGTCGTCAATCTGTGGGCCACCTGGTGCGGCCCCTGCATCACCGAGCTGCCCGCTCTTGCGCGGCTTAACGCCGTCCTGCCGCAGGACAAGATCACGGTGGTGCCGATCGATCTCGAAAAGCTCGGCGTGGAAAAGGTGACCGAGTTTCTGAAGATGCATGCAATCGAGGGCTTGCCGATTTACATCGATCGCGACTTCAGCGCGCTGCGCGGCTTCGTGGCAAATGAACTGCCCCTGACGATTCTGATCGACGCACAAGGACATGAAGTCGCCCGCGCCGCCGGCGCCCAAGCCTGGGATGCCGCCGATTCAGTAGCCTATCTCAAAGCGATCTCGGCGCCCAAGCCAGCCTCCGGCAGCTAGTCTAGAACGCGCCCTAACGTGTCGGAACCGGCCTGTCGCCGCGATAATCGTAGAAGCCGCGTCCTGATTTGCGCCCCAGCCACCCAGCTTCGACATATTTCACCAGGAGCGGACAGGGTCGATATTTGGAATCGGCGAGTCCTTCATAGAGGACTTGCATCACGGAAAGACAGGTATCGAGACCGATGAAATCGGCCAATTGCAGCGGCCCCATCGGATGGTTTGCGCCGAGCCGCATTGCCGTATCGATCGCTTCTACGCTGCCCACGCCCTCATAGAGCGTGTAGACCGCCTCGTTGATCATTGGCAGCAGAATGCGGTTGACGATGAACGCCGGAAAATCCTCGGCATTGGCCGGCGTCTTGCCGACATGCTTCACCAAATCCACGACGGCACCGAAGGTTTCGTCGTCGGTCGCGATGCCGCGGATGACTTCGACGAGCTGCATCACCGGCGCCGGATTCATGAAATGAAGCCCGATGAAGCGCTCAGGCCGGTCGGTCGAAGCGGCCAACCGCGTGATCGAAATCGAAGAGGTGTTGGTTGCAAGCATGGTCTTGGGATTGAGCCGCGGACAAAGCTCCTGAAAGACCTTGCGCTTGACCTGCTCATTCTCGGTGGCGGCCTCGATGACGAGATCGCGATCTCTCATCACCGTTAGGTCGCCGGCTGTTCGAATACGCTTCATCGCCGCGTCGGCATCGGCTTGACTGACGATCCCGCGGGTCACCTGACGGTGAAGATTTCTTTCGATGGTGGACCGGGCCCTGTTGAGCGCGTCCGGATTGATGTCCTCCATGACGACGTCATAACCGGCAAGCGCGCAGACATGCGCGATGCCGTTGCCCATCTGTCCGGCGCCGACGACGCCGATCTTTTCGATTTTCATTGTCCTTACCGTTCTCTCACCCTCATTGTGCGCCTCCCCGCCGCCGGAAAAAAGGTCTCGGCTCCTTCTCGTCCGGCCAGTTCATAGCCGTTCATCTGCTTCCTAGCGCCTTCTCGAACTCGGGCAAGGCCTGGAACAAATCGGCGACCAGGCCGTAATCGGCGACGCTGAAAATGGCCGCGCCTTCGTCCTTGTTGATGGCAACGATGATTTTGGAATCCTTCATGCCTGCAAGATGTTGGATCGCACCGGAAATTCCGACTGCGATGTAGAGCTCGGGCGCCACCACCTTTCCGGTCTGGCCGACCTGGCGGTCGTTGGGAACGAAGCCGGCATCGACGGCGGCGCGCGATGCGCCGACAGCGGCGCCGAGTCTATCCGCGATGCGCTCGATCAGCGCAAAATTCTCTTTCGATTGCAGACCGCGTCCGCCCGAGATCACGATTTTCGCCGCGGTCAGATCAGGACGCTCCGAGCGGCTGAGCGTTTCGCCGATGAATCGCGAAAGGCCAGGATCGCTTGCCGGAGGCACATTTTCGACGACGGCGTTGCCTTTTTTCGCGGCAGCGGCGAACGCGGAAATACGCACCGTGATGAGCTTTTTGAAGCCCTCTGCTTTGATCGTTTCGATGGCATTGCCCGCATAGATCGGACGGCGAAAAATATCGGCGGCTTCAACGGCGACAATTTCCGAAATTTGCGGGACGTCGAGTCGGGCCGCAACCCGCGGCAGAATGTTTTTCCCGTTCGCCGTCGCCGCGGCGAGAATCGCGTCATAGGAGGGCGCCAGCGACAGGATCAACTCCGCCGTCGGCTCGGGGAGCAAATTCGCGTAACGTGAATCGTCGCAAACAAGCACCTTTTCCACGCCTGAGAGCCCGGCTGCCTGTGCAGCTGCGCCCGCGCAATTCGCACCCGCCACGAGCACATGAACCGGGGTTGAGATTTGCGATGCGGCTGTTACGGTTTTCGCGGTCGCCTCATTGAGCGATTGATTGTCGTGCTCGGCGAGGACGAGACTTGCCATCAGATCACACCGCGTTCGCGCAGACGCTCGGCAAGCTCGGTCGCGGACGCGACGCGCGCACCCGCGCGCCGCTTCTCGGGCTCCCGCACTTCAAGAACCTTCAGTCGCGGCGCCGGATCGATGCCGAAATCGGCGACGACTTTTTCCGTGATCAGTTTCTTCCGTGCCTTCATGATGTTCGGCAGCGAGGCATAGCGAGGCTGGTTGAGACGAAGGTCGGTGGTCACGACAGCAGGAAGCTTGAGTGCGACGGTTTGCAGGCCCCCGTCCACCTCCCGGGTCACGGCAATGCTTCCATCGGCGACTTCCACTTTCGCGGCAAATGTGCCTTGGGGCCAATTCAGCAGCGCCGCCAGCATTTGACCCACTTGGTTGCAATCGTCGTCGATGGCTTGCTTTCCCATGATCACGAGTTGAGGGCGCTCCTCGACCACGATGGCTTTGAGGATCTTGGCCACCGTCAAGGGTTCGATCTGGCCTTCATGCTTGACCAGAATCCCGCGGTCCGCCCCCATGGCAAGAGCTGTTCGGATGGTCTCCTGAGCACCCTGCGGCCCGATGGAAACCGCCACGATTTCGGATGCTTTGCCGTTTTCTTTCAGTCGGACGGCTTCCTCGACAGCGATCTCGTCGAAGGGATTGATCGACATCTTGACGTTCATGAGTTCGACGCCCGACCGATCGGCCTTGACCCGGACGGCGACGTTGAAATCGATCACCCGTTTAACGGGGACGAGGACCTTCATCGCGCGAAGATGCCTTGTGCGGACGGGATTTAGGCCGTTCGGCCGGTTCCGCCGGAAGTTTTGTGCGGCGCAATAACTAAGGGCGGGTCAAGCGCGTGTCAACGAACCTTCATAGTTCTCGAGCCGCGTCCATTTCTCGCGAATTTGGCCGTTTTCTTGCTCCATGCCTCTGCCACATGGGCTGTCTCAGTCTTTAATGCCTTTTGCTGTTTCGATGGCGCGGCGGAAACCGACAGGATCATCGATCGTGGGAAGCTCGACGGCGTCCACTCCCGTACCCTCAACGCGAAGATGGCCGTACCCCCAGACGCGACCCCAAAATCCCTGCGTGACCTTGACGCCTTCGATGTTGGGAAGCGCGATCTCATCGGTGTGCAACGAAAGCCATCCTGTCTTCTTGACGAAGCGGTGCGAAGTAATGCCGATTTCGGTGGTCCACTTGCGGATCATCATTCTTAAAAAAGTGATGATGCCGAGCGCCACGAGCACCAGAGCGCCGAGCGCGAAACCTTCACGGTTGGTGTCGTCCGCGTAGACGACGACGCCGATGAGAATGACGACCGGCACAAGGAGCGCGAGCCACGCCCTGAAGCTGTACAGCCAATGGAAGCGGGCTATCCCCACGACACGCTCGCCATCACCCAGTGACTTTTGGATATAGGTCACAAGTTGTGCCTCCTCTGCGGAGGTCAAGGTAATCGGAAACCTAGCGACACGACAACGATCGGTTGTCAGTTCCGGCCTTCAGGCAGCATGATCTCCCGCTTGCCCTGGTGATTTGGCTTGCTGATCATCCCGTCTTCCTCCATGCGCTCGATCAGACGGGCAGCGCGGTTGTAGCCGATCTGCAGACGGCGCTGGATGTAGCTGGTCGAAACCTTGCGCTCGTTCGCCACGATCGCGATGGCCTTGTCGTAAAGCTCGTCACCCGACTCGCCATTGCCGTAGAGGCCGTAGGGATCGTCCCCGTCCTCATCCGCTTCCTGAGTCACCGCATCGAGGTAATCGGGCTGGCCTTGCGTCTTCAAGAAACGAACCACGTCTTCGACCTCGGAATCCGAAACGAAGGGGCCATGCACGCGGCGGATACGGCCGCCGGCCATCATGTAGAGCATGTCGCCCTGTCCCAAGAGCTGTTCGGCACCCTGTTCGCCGAGAATGGTTCGGGAGTCGATCTTGGAAGTGACCTGGAAGCTGATTCGCGTCGGGAAGTTCGCCTTGATCGTGCCGGTGATGACGTCGACCGAGGGCCGCTGAGTCGCTGCGATCAGGTGGATACCTGCGGCGCGCGCCATTTGCGCCAGCCGCTGCACGGCGCCCTCGATTTCCTTGCCCGAGATCATCATCAAATCCGCCATCTCGTCGACCACGACGACGATGAACGGCATCGGTTCGAGCTCGAGAATCTCGTCCTCGTAGACGGGTCGTCCGGTTTCGCGGTCGAAGCCGGTTTGAACCGTGCGCTTCAAAACTTCGCCCTTCTCCTTGGCCTTCTTAACCCGCTCATTGAAAGCTTCGACGCCGCGCACGCCGATTTTCGCCATCTTGGAGTAGCGCTGCTCCATTTCGCGCACCGCCCATTTGAGGGCGACGACGGCTTTCTTTGGATCGATCACCACCGGCGTCAGAAGATGGGGGATATTGTCGTATACGGACAATTCCAGCATCTTGGGATCGATCATGATCATGCGGCAATGCTCCGGCGGCATGCGATAAAGCAGCGATAAAATCATGGTGTTAAGAGCGACTGATTTGCCCGAACCGGTGGTGCCTGCGATCAGCAGATGCGGCATCTTGGCGAGATCGGCCATCACGGCTTCGCCGCCGATGGTCTTGCCGAGCGCTAGCGTCAGAGGCGCATGCGACTTCTCGTATTCGGTGGCCGAGAACAATTCGCGCAAGTACACGGTCTCGCGGCGCAAATTGGGAAGCTCGATACCGATGACGTTGCGTCCCGGAATGACGGCGACGCGCGCCGCGACCGCGCTCATCGAGCGGGCGATATCGTCGGAGAGCGAAACGACGCGCGAAGATTTCACGCCCGCTGCCGGTTCCAACTCGTAGAGCGTCACCACGGGGCCCGGACGCACCGCAACGATGCGGCCTCGCACGCCAAAGTCGCCCAGCACAGCCTCCAGGAGACGGGCGTTTTCCTCGAGCGCATCGTCCGAATAAGCGGGCGTAGTGGTTTCCACCGACGGTTCCGTCAAAAGGCTCAAAGGGGGCAGTTGATATTCGCCCTCGGCCAGATTGAGCGCGGGCTGAAGCCGGCTTTTGACTTTGACCTTGGGGCGGCGGTCTTCGGCTCGCCGCACGCGCTTTTCGGAAAAATCATGCGCGGTGAGGGGTTCGGGACTTACCGCGAGACCGGGAAGATCGTCGTCATCATCGAACTCCTCATTTTCTTCTTCATACTCCCACTCTTCGTCGTCCTCTTGAATCGCGGTCCGCGTGGCGCGGCGGAAGCGGAGACGAGCGAGCCAAAGTCCAACGCCAAGAGGAACCGAGAAAACCGCCTGGAATCCGAAGCCGATCGCTCGCCAGCGAATTCCGGCCGAGAGAACGATCAGTGTGGTTCCCGAAACCGCCAAAACGATAGGGATGACGATCGAGAGCAAGGAGAGATTGAGAGCGACAGCCGCCTTCGCGACCAGCACCATCACCAGTTGGCCGGCGATGCCGCCTGCGAGGGGCGGAAAAATCGGAAGCTGAGCCAATGCGCCCAAGCCCGCTGCCAAAAAAACCGCGCCGAGAATGAACCCTGCAATCCGCAAGAGCACGAAGGCCAGGCGTCGGCCGCTCATCAATTGCCAGCCCCAATTCGCAAGCGGAAGGGGAAGAGCGAACGCAGCGGTGCCGACAGATTGGAACAAAAAATCCGCGCCATAGGCGCCGGGCGCGCCCAGCCAATTACCGGCGCTGCGCCACGTTGCGACGTCGAGACTCGGATCGGCCGGATTGTAACTCAAGAGCGCGCCCAACAGCGCAAGTGCGAAAAACATCAGTCCGAGCCCTAAAGCGCGACGAAGCGTTTCGCTCACCAACCCAACGGTGAATTCGCGAACGGACGCGATCGTGTCGACGAGTTGAGTCCGGCGCGAGCGTGGCTGATAGACGCCGACCGTGCGGTGCATGCTCATGGAAAACTGCCCCCTGCAAATTCCGCCACCCTTTCGAGTGCCGCCGTAATGGTTAATGAATCGTGAACGAGGGCAATCCGAACATAAGAATGGCCGGGATTGCTGCTTGGATCGCCTGGAACCGTCTCTTTGCCCATGAACGCGCCCGGCATCACGCGCACCCCCGTTTTGCGCCAGAGCTCCTTGGCGAATGCTGCCCCATCGCCGACGTCGAGCCAAATATAGAAGCCCCCCTTGGACCGGCGAAATCCGCGAGTGTTGCCCAAAAGCCGCTCGGCGATCGCAAAACGCTTGCGGTAGAGGGCGCGGTTCTGTTCGACATGGGTTTCGTCGGCCCAAGCCGCGGCGGAGGCTGAGAGCACGGGCAGGGGGACTTGCGGCGCCGAGGTGTTGCGGAAGTACGTTAAGGGCGCGATCAGCTCTTTGGGTCCGAACACGAAGCCCGAACGAAGGCCTGGCGCGCTGGAGCGCTTGGAGAGCGAATGGAAGCTAAGCAAACGGCTGAAGTCGCCGCGCATTCGATAACGGACGTCGACCGAGCCGAGCGGCGGCTCGTCGTCGTAGATTTCGCAATAGCACTCATCCGCCAATACGGTGAAGTCATACTCCTCGGCGAGATGGAACAGCCGCCGCCAATCGGGTTCCGTGGCGCAAGCGCCTTCGGGATTTGAGGGCGAGCAGAAGAAAGCGGCAACGGTGCGCTGCAAAATCGACTTCGGCACGGAGCCGAAATCCGGAAGAAATCCGGTCTGCGCTCGCGCCGGCACGTAATGCGCCTCCGCTCCGGCGGCGATCGCCGCAGCCGGATAGACGGAATAGTAGGGATTGGGAATCAACACCACCGGTTGCCCGCCGCCCTTTGTTTCAGGCACCAATGGAAAGGCGGCGAAGAACAGTCCTTCGCGCGAGCCGTTAAGCGGCAGGATTTGCGCATCGGGCTCGATCGCGCTTGCAGGCAAATTGAAGCGGCGCGCGAGCCAGGCCCCGCATGCGGCGCGGAACGAAGGCGTGCCGGCGAGGGGAGGGTAGCGACCAAAGTCCCGCGCATCCCGATTGACGATCTCGGCAATGAAAGCCGGGGGTTCGTCCTGCGGCTCGCCGACCGTCATTGCGACGGGTGCGTTGCCAATCGGAAAGGATTCCGGCGTGGCGTCTTTCAGCAACTCTGCCAGCTTTGCGAAAGACGAAAGCGGGACCTCAGCCAAGCGGCCAGAAAACACCTTCAACCTCGATGAATCGAAACTGAGAATCTTCGGCCAAATTAGCGGCGTGATCGGCCGCTGTCATCCGCGGGCTGCAGGCAAAAAAAGAGGGCGCCCGAAGGCGCCCTCGAGGTTGAGGGGGATTGGTGCTCAGGCGTGTACGGTTTCGCCATGAAGATTGATGTCGAGACCTTCGATCTCAACGTCGCGCTTCACGCGCAAGCCCACCATCATGTCGATCACTTTGAGGATGATGTAGGTGCCTATTGCGCAATAGACGAATACGCCGGCGACATCATAGAACTGGATCACCATCTGATGCGCGTTGCCGTCGATGAGCCAGCCCTTGCTGGCCGAGTTGATCGCATTCGACGCGAACGCACCCGTCATCATCGCGCCCAACGAGCCGCCGATGCCATGCACGCCCCACGCGTCCAAAGCGTCGTCATAGCCGAACACCTTCTTCATGTGCACGGAGGCGAGATAGCAGACGATGCCGGCGGAGATGCCGATGATCAACGCGCCGGTCGGGTTGACAAAGCCTGACGCCGGAGTAATCGCGACCAGACCGGCCACCGCACCCGAGATCATGCCGAGCACGGACGGCTTTTTGGCGACCAGCCATTCGGAGAACATCCAGCTGAGCGAGGCTGCGGCGGTGGCGATCTGTGTCGCTGCCGCTGCCATACCGGCATTCACGTTCGCGGTCACGGCGGAGCCGGCGTTGAAACCGAACCAGCCCACCCACAACAAGGACGCACCGATAACGCTGAGCGCGAGATTATGCGGCGCCATGTTTTCGTGACCATAGCCGACCCGTTTTCCGAGGACGAGACAGGTAACGAGGCCCGCAGTACCCGCGTTGAGATGGACGACCGTCCCGCCGGCGTAGTCGAGTGCGCCCAATTGGCCCAGCCAGCCGCCGCCCCATACCCAATGCGCGATCGGGCAGTAGACGAAGAGCAGCCACAGCGACATGAACCACATGAAAGCAGAAAATTTCATGCGGTCCGCTAGAGCGCCCGCGATCAGTGCCGGCGTGATGATGGCAAAGGTCATCTGGAAGAACATGTAAACCGACTCAGGGATCGTGGGCGCAAGCATGCTTGTCGCATTCAACCCCATCGGTCCGAGCATGAAGTAATTGAAACTGCCGATGAAGGCGTTGAGCGACGAGCTTGGGTTGGTGGTGAAGGCGACCGAATAGCCGATGATCATCCACAAGACGCTGATGATGCAGGTGGCACCGAAACTTTGCGCCAGCGTCGCCAGCACGTTCTTCTTGCGCACCATGCCGCCATAGAAGAGCGCGAGGCCGGGAATGGTCATCATCAGCACCAGCGCGCTCGATGTGATCATCCACGCGGTGTCGCCGGAGTCGATTTTGGGCGGCGCGGGAGTTGCTGTCGCTGCAGGGGCAGTTGCCGCCGCCTCGGCCGGCGCTGCTGGGGCCGCTGTCGCCGCTGGAGGCGCCGCGTCAGGCGCTGGCGCGCCCTGCGCGAACGCTGCTCCGCTTAAAACCATCAGCGCCGCGGCGCCGGCTACAAAGGTGCGTCCCAACCATTTCGTGATGTTATTCATCATTTTGTCCCCTCGGATATCTGTTCTTGCGCTCACAGCGCGTCATTGTCGGTTTCGCCGGTGCGAATGCGCACGACTTGATCGACCGTGGTGACGAAGATTTTTCCGTCACCTATCTGGCCGGTCCTGGCGTTGGCCGTGATGGCCTCGACGACCGCTTGCGCCATCTCAGTGCGCACCGCGACTTCGATCTTGATTTTGGGCAGGAAGTTCACGGCGTATTCCGCGCCGCGATAGATTTCCGTATGCCCTTTTTGCCGTCCATAACCCTTGACTTCGCTCACGGTCATGCCTTGAACGCCAAGTGCCGACAGCGCCTCGCGCACTTCCTCGAGCTTGAAGGGTTTGATGATGGCCGTAATGAATTTCATGCTGATCCCCCACTTTCGGCCTGATTTCGGGTGCGACTGCCACTTGCAGCCGTTAACTTGAAATCAAGAACCGTGCCGCTTTTGCGCAAATACGGTAAGGCACTGTTTCAATTGAAATATTGGCGAATTTACCCACTTGGAGAGCAGCTGACGCCAGACCATGTGCCTAATTATTGTGCAAAATCTCCGAAAAGCACAGAATTTGGGCGTTGAGATTGGTTGACCCAACGCACGGCTGTCGCGAGATTGACCGCGGACATGACAGCGCCATCCACCCGGACCGATATCGTCATAGCCGGCGGCGGCATGGTCGGACTTACGCTTGCGCTCGTGCTTGCGCATGGCGGTCTCAAGGTCACGCTCGCCGATCCTCTCAGGCCCGAGCAGATGTCGGACCAGAGCTTCGACGGCCGCGTCAGCGCGCTTTCGTTCGCCAGCGTGCGGATGCTGCGCGTGCTCGGTCTTTGGCAGCGTCTCCTTCCGGATGCCCAGCCTATTTTCGACATTGTGGTGAGTGACGGAGCGCTCGGTCGTAAGCCATCACCGTTTTCCCTTCACTTCGATCACCATGAAATTGGCGAAACGCTCGGCTACATCGTCGAGAATCGCCACATCCGCCAAGCGCTGCTTGCAGCCGTGGCGGAGCGGCGGCAAATCGCTTTTCTTCCTGGCGTCGCGGCTGGTGAGCTGGTCATCGATGACACGTTTGCGACCGTGAGCCTGAGCAACGGAAAGAAGTTCGCGAGTCCGCTTGTTGTTGCTGCGGAAGGAAAAGAGTCGCCTTTGCGCGAGGCGCAAGGAATCAAGACCGTGGGTTGGGACTATCCGCAGACCGGAATCGTGACGACCGTTGCGCATGAACGTCCGCATAATGGCGTTGCCTACGAGCACTTTCTGCCAAATGGGCCCTTCGCGATTCTACCGATGACCGGCAATCGTTCGTCGCTGGTGTGGACGGAAAAGACAGCGGAAGCGCGTCGTTTGGTTGGGCTCGACGAAACGGACTTCACAGCAGCGCTGGCACTGCGCTTCGGCGAACACTTGGGCGACGTACAGCCCACCGGTCCACGCTGGACTTATCCGCTTAGACTGCACCTAGCGCGAACCTATGCCAAAGACCGCTTCGCACTCATCGGCGATGCCGCTCATACCATTCATCCAATTGCGGGGCAGGGGCTCAATCTCGGCCTGAAGGATGCGGCTGCCCTCGCTGAAACGGTGCTCGATGCGGCGCGACTCGGGCTCGATTTCGGACGCCTTGACGTTCTCGCGCGCTATGAGCGCTGGCGGCGGTTCGACAGTTTCGTGTTGGCTGCCGCGACAGACGGTCTGAACCGCCTGATGTCCAACGATCTGCTTCCCCTGAGGTTGGTTCGCGATCTTGGCATGGGCGTCGTGGACGGCATTCCGCCGCTGAGACGATTCTTTATGCGCCATGCCGGCGGCGACGTGGGCACACTGCCGCGCCTTCTTAAGGGCGAGGCGGCGTGACCTTTTCGGTTTTGGAGGGATCCGTCAGCGCCGGTACCGTGCCGCGCGGTTCGCGCCAGCCGCGCCTGGACAAGTACATGCGATCCAGATCGATATAGAATTCGCGCGCTTTTTCCACTACCGCCGCGTGCCGTGCCGTATCGGCCTCCCGGCGGGTCGCATAGGACACGCCGAGAAAAACATAGCGCTCGACCGGCTCGCCGGTGCGCGCATCGGCGGCGCGAAGCTTCGTCACCTCTTCAACCTGCTCTTCGGCAAGCTGGACGGTCTGGCGATAATGGGCGTAGCGGTCAAAAAGGGCGCGCGCTTCCTCGGCGCGCCGCGCCGCGTTGTTGGCTTCGAACCTCCGAAGCGGCATCAAGATACGCTGGCGGAACCTGTAAAAAAGGGCGGCAGCGAGGAAGATCAAAGCGACAGAGACAAGGTTCCATACGGGCATGGTCGGCCACGGCCTCGAATTTGCTTTTGCTTTTAATGCTTTGACTCTCTCTTAACCATAGCTCACACTTTGGCCGGGTAAAAACCCGTCGCGCCACCAACAATAAGAAAACGGGGGCGAGGGGCGAATCGCGACCGACGGGGGGTTCCTATGACCATGCGCGGCTTCGTATTTTTGGCTTTTGCGCTCGGCCTTTGTGCCTGCGCCGCAAAAGAGACTGCCGTCGAACAATCTCCGTTCCAAAACGCCGTCTATGTGGTAGGCGACACCATGCCGGTTCGGGCAAGCACGGCGGTCGATATTCGGAATAACCAATCCGACGAGCCGGCGTCGGCGCTTAAGCGCGTCTATTGGTTTTTCGCCGGCCGCTGACCGCCGCAACTGCCCTTCATGTTGTCGAAATCACCTGATGCGCGCCATGGCCGATGCGCAAATATTCCGCGCTTTGCATTTCCGCCAATCGGGACGCCGCGCGCTTGAACCAATCGCCATTGTCGCGGTCCTCGTAAAGTTCAGACGGCGCCGCGGCGGCTGAACACACGAGCTTTACCTTCTCATCGTAGAGCGTATCGATGAGCAGCGTGAAGCGACGCGCTTCATTGTGCTGATGCGGCCCCAGTTGCGGGATACGGTCGATCAGGACCGTGTGAAATGTCCGCGCGAGCGCCAGATAATCGGCCGCGCCCAAAGCCTCACCGCATAGGGCGTCGAAGGAAATTCGCCCGACTCCCTTTGCCGCTTGCGGTACGACGAATTTTCGCTGCATGACATTCAGCGTGCGGGGAGTGCCGCGCTTGGTGTCGGTCATGCGCTGCCAGGCCGCGTCCATGGCGGCGTCCGCGTCGCCGCCGAGCGGCGTGATGTAGACCCTAAGGCCATCCAAGCGGTCGAGCCGGTAATCGCGCAGGCCATTCAGCTCTAGAATTTGCAAGCGATCCTTGATCAGCGCGATGAAAGGCAGAAAGAGCTGGCGGTTGAGGCCGCCCTCGTAGAGCCCGTCGGGCGGTGAGTTTGATGTCAGCACGATGACGATCCCGAGCGCGAACAGTTTTTCGAACAGACGTCCTAAAATCATCGCATCGGCCACGTCGGTGACCTGGAATTCATCGAATGCCAGAAGGGTGGCTTCGGAACGAATCCTCTTGGCAATGGGCGCGATGGGATCGTCGCCGGCGTCCCGCGCGAATTCGGCGTGCGTCAGTCTTTCGCGACCCGAAAGATTTCGCCATTCGTGAATGCGCTGGTGCGTCTCCAACATAAAGGCATTGAAATGGACGCGGCGCTTCTTGGCGACGCTCGAATTGGCAAAGAACAAATCCATCAGAAAGGATTTGCCGCGACCGACATCGCCGTGCAGATAAATGCCTTGCGGCGCGCTCTCCGCCGCGCCGAAATCCAGACCGAACAAGGCCCGCTTTCCCGCGCGGTAGTTCTTCAGCCGATGGTTGAGAGCATCGAGGACCGCCGCCGCGTGTGCCTGTGCCGCGTCGGGTTGGAGGTGGCCGGATTCCAGCATGGCGCGGTACTGCTCGAGCGGCGAATGCGCCTTGGCAAGCGAACGTCGGGGCGTCAACGCATGCTCTTTAGCAATTTGCGATTGGATCGCGTTCAGCGCCGCACCTTTGCGCAGATTATCGGATACGATCCACAGCGACAGCCCGTTCTCGACCGTAGGATCTTTACGAATGCGGCTGACATACGTCGCGTCCTCTCCGGCGGCCTCGAGCGGGGTGATGTAGCCTCCGTCCTCGCGCTTGTCGATCACGAGAACGCCGGGCGCGGCGCGAAGGATCGCTCGTGCCCGTTCCGCCGTCAGCGGCTTTTCGAACTCGACGGTGACGGATTCGGAATGACCGATGAACACCGGCACGCGCACGCACGTTGCCACCACTTGGATGTCCGGATCGAGAATTTTCTGTGTCTCGACCAACAGCTTCCACTCTTCCTTGGTGTAACCGGAATCGAGGAACACATCACAGTGGGGAATGACATTGAAGGCGATCTGCTTGGTGAACTTTTCCTTCTCGATGGGATCGGCAACGAAAACCGCACGGGTCTGGCGGAACAACTCGTCCATCGCCGCCTTGCCCGCGCCCGACACCGATTGATAGGTCGAGACCACGACGCGCTTGATGGTGGCGGCATCGTGTAGCGGCTTCAAGGCGACCACCAGCTGCATCGTCGAGCAATTGGGATTGGCGATGATGCCTTTCTTGATGCCGGAGTTGAGCACATCGGCGTTCACTTCCGGGACGATGAGCGGGACTTCGCGGTCCATGCGCCATTGCGAGGAATTGTCGATGACGATGGCGCCGGCGGCGGCGATTTTCGGCGACCATTCCTTCGACACAGCGGAGCCTGCCGACATCAGGCAAATGTCAACACCGCTGAAGTCGAAATAATCGAGCGCCTTAACCTTCAGTATCGCGTCGCCGAACGAGACGTCGGTCCCGGTCGAACGCGTTGAGGCAAGAGCCACCACCTCGCTGGCTGGAAACTGGCGCTCGGCAAGGATGCTGAGCATTTCCCTGCCGACATTGCCTGTGGCACCCACGACTGCAACTTTGTAACTCATGAATCCGCCCTTCCTGGATTCGTTGGATCTGCGGCGGGATTATTCCTCGCGCGGGGGCGCACCCTTATCGCAATGCCGAGGCCCGCGAAAGAGGCTGGAATCGGCGCTTCCTTCGCGATGGGTTCGCACGTTTTGCAAGAAAAGCCGAAAGCACCGCTAACATACGCTTAAGGATCGTACAGTTTTAAACTGGGACAAGTCAGACCTCGATGCTAAAGTTACTTGCTGTCGATTGGACAGCGGTAATTGTCCGATGTCGTAGCGTTCGGCTGGACGCACATCTTGGGGGCACGGAATGCGTAAGATCGTCAAGACCGGCGCTGCGGCGCTGATGCTTACCTGCATGGCTGGAAATGTGTGGGCGGCTGCGGCTACCGCAGCAGGCTGCGCCAGACCGGCGGACATGACTGCTCTTCAGACGGCTGCAATGCAGCAGAGACTGATGGTGGCGGCGCTCTCCTGCGACGCAGCTCAGCTCTACAACAATTTCGTCAGGACGTATCAGAAGGAGCTGCAGGACTCCGATAAGGCCCTGCAGAACTACTTCCGGCGTCTGAACGGCCAAACCGGTACCGCCGATTACCACGCTTACAAGACGCGTATGGCCAATTCGTCCTCCATGCAAAGCATCCACGACATTTCGACCTATTGCGCCAATGCCAAGGCCGCCTTCGAAGAGGCGCTCGGCAACGCAAAACTGACGCTGACAGCGTTCGTTTCGGGCACGAAAGTGGACGATGCCTTTGCGCCCTGCCAGTTCCGCACCGCGGGAAGCACATCCAGCGAGCCGCCAAAGGCGCCGCCGCGCGCGAAACCGGTGCAAACCGTCATCCCGGCACAGGGAAGCGGTTTGGCAACCTCAAAGTAGCAGCCGGCAGAATTGGGCCACGCGAAAGGGCGGGCGTGAGTCCGCCCTTTCCTATTGGGGCGTCACGTGCGAAGGCGCGGTAATTTTCGTGATCGCGCTCGGACTTGCTTTTAAGACGAACGCATAGCGGCCTGACAGCACGAAGAGCGAGCATTCTTTGGGTTGCGCCCTGGCGCTCTCCAAGGCCCTTAGAAGCTCGTCCCTCGGCGCGACGTGAAAGAGCCGTAGCCAGGCGCGCAGGGCACGACCGGCAGGTGGCCACAGCGTCTTGAGGTCGCCGAAATCCACCACGTGGACAAATCCTTCCGGCCTTATGCTGCTTGAAGCGGCGAGGAGAGCTGCCCTCCAGTCGGGGATCATCGAGAGGCTATAGGAAAAAATGGCGTGATCGAACGCTCGATCGACCCCGAAAAACCCCGGGCTCATGTCTTCCGCCAGACCGTGTTTCAGAACGATCCGGTCGGTCAATTTTGCTCGGGCGATCGATTCGGCGGCGGTTCGCAACATTTCGGCCGAAGCATCGAG
>WNFL01419424.1_pt1 | contig 29705 bp, 34 predicted proteins | sample 5400361 | NCBI WGS metagenome assembly WNFL01 (sample SAMN13153351, study PRJNA577476) | soil metagenome | isolation source: 40 cm soil on Douglas fir-dominated hillslope | place: USA:California | collected 2013-09-17
ACCGTGGAGGCCGGCTGCGTGCTCGCCGCCGTGCAGCGCGCGGCCGACGACGCCGGGCGCTTCTTTCCCCTGTCGCTCGCCGCCGAGGGCAGCTGCCAGATCGGCGGCAACCTTTCCACCAACGCCGGCGGCGTCAACGTGCTGCGCTATGGCATGGCGCGCGACCAGGTGCTGGGGCTCGAGGTGGTGCTGCCCGACGGGCAGGTCTGGGGCGGCCTGCGCGGGCTGCGCAAGGACAACACCGGCTACGATCTCAAGCAGCTCTTCCTGGGCGCCGAGGGAACGCTCGGCGTCATCACGGCGGCGGTGCTGCGGCTTCATCCAAAGCCGACGGCAAGCGCGACCGCGTGGATCGCCCTCGACAATCCGCGCGGCGCGGTCGAGCTGCTGGCCGCCCTGCGCGAGCGGCTCGGCGAGCGCCTGAGCGCCTTCGAGCTGATCTCGCGCGCCTGCCTGGAAGCGGTTCTCTCTCATGTAAAGGATCTCCAGGATCCGCTGTCCGCGCCCCACCCCTGGTATGTCCTCGCCGAGCTCGCCGACAGCGGCGCGGCCGCGGCCCTGCGCGAGAGCGTGGAGCAGGCGCTCGCCGACGGCGCCGAGCGCGGCGCGCTGCGCGACGCGGTCCTGGCGCAGAGCCTGACGCAGGCGCGCACGCTGTGGCGCATCCGCGAGAGCATTCCGGAGGCGCAGTTCACGAACGTGAAGCATGACGTGTCCGTGCCGGTGTCGAAGACGCCGGAGCTCATCGAGCGCGTGCAAGCCGCGCTCGAGAAGGCGTTCCCCGGAGCGCAACCCTATGTCTTCGGCCACGTGGGCGACGGCAACCTGCACTACAACATCGGGCCGGCGTCCCTCCTCGAGCGGCGCGCCGAGGTCAACCGGATCGTGTACGACGCGGTTTCGAGCCTCGGCGGCTCGATCTCCGCCGAGCACGGCCTCGGCCAGCTCAAGCGCGACGAGGTCCTGCGCCACAAGAGCGCCGTCGAGATCGAGCTTATGCGCCGCCTCAAGCGCGCCCTCGACCCGAAGGGGTTGATGAATCCCGGCAAGGTGGTTTAGGCCGGCCGTTAAGGAAGCTTTTTCAGCTCCACGGGCGAGGCGCTGCCGTCGCGCGAAAGCTCGCCGACGATGCGATCGCCCGCAACGCGTCCGCGGAAGCGCACGCCACGCGCTTCCCAGGCGATATCGTTGCCCGATAGAGTGGCGCGCACACCGGCGAGCGGCTTGCCCGCCGTCGTGCCTTCGACGTCGATTTCCTGGAAGCTCTGCGAGATCTTCAGTCGCAGATCGCCGCCCGTCCACGTTCCGCGAGCCTTCGCGGGCACGACCCAGAGGAAGATCGTGCTCGAGCCGCCCTGCCTCGTTTCTCCCTGCGGCTCGATGCGCACGGTCTCGGAGCGGTCGGCCTGCCAGCCCACCATCGTGAACGCGTGCGACACGATGCGCGTGCCGGGCCGCAGCTCGTCGAGAAACCGCCGCTGCAGCTGGTTGATCAATCCCGGGAGCAGGTAGATGGTGACCACGCTCGCCTTCGAGATGTCGGCAGACAGCACGTTGCCGCGGACGAACGAGACGCGCTCGGCCACGCCGGCGGCGCGGGCGCTGTCGCGGGACTTCTCGACCAGCGCCGCATCGAGCTCGATTCCCAGGCCGCGTGCGCCGAACTCGCGCGCCGCGGCGATGACGATGCGCCCGTCTCCCGAGCCCAGGTCCGCCACGAGATCATCCGGGCCGGTTCCGGCGAAGCGCAGCATGCTCGCGACGACGTCGGGCGGCGTGGTGATGAAGGGGGCGCGCTCGACTTCCTGCGCGCCCGCGCAGAACGCCGCCGCGGTTGCGGCGGCGATGAAAAGCCCGCGCAGGCTCAACGCCCGGCGCGCTGCGGCTGCGGGTCTTTGAGCATCAGGCTGTCGATGCGCCGGCGCACCTCGTCGCTCGACCAGTCGAGATCGCCGTAGTAGCTGTAGCGAATGGCGCCGTCGGGACCGATGAGGTAGCTCGCGGGCAGCACGCGCGCGCGCCAGTTGCGCGTGACGCCTCCGTCCCGGTCGAGCAGCACGGTGAACGTCACCGGCAGCTTCTCGGCGAAATCGCGGGCGACGCGATCGCTCTCGCCGACGTTGACGGCGAGGACCGCGAAGGGCTTGCCTTGCATGGCGCCGCGCAGCCGCTCGATGGAGGGCATCTCGGCGCGGCACGGCTCGCACCAGGTCGCCCAGAAATTCACCAGCACGGTCTTGCCGCGGTAGTCGGCGAGGCGGTGCACGGCACCGTCCAGGCCGGCCAGCTCGAGCGCCGGCGTGGCGCCGCCGCTCCAGGGCTTGAGCGCCTGCGCGCTCGCCGCCATGGAGCCAATCAGCAGCAACGCGCCGGCGAGCAGGCGCATCAGGCCTTCAGCTCGCGCGAGGTAATCGTGTACTTGAAAGCATCGGGCTCGAGCTGGTCGAGGCGCTCGCCGCCGGTCTCGCCGTTCGGGTACATCAGGAAGCCGAGCTTCGGGCCGCGCGAATCGGGCAGCGCGATGTCGTGGCCCATGTTGTAGGCGAGCCAGTTCATTTCCCAGCTGCCGAACAGGCGCTTGCGCGCGGCGACGACCTTCGGATCGTTGACCGGCAGATTTCCGGGCGGCTCCTCGAGCACCACCTTGCGCACGTCCGCCGGATCCACCGGGATCCAGCCGATGCCCTGGGCGAAGAACTCCGCGCGGCAATGCTGCGCCTTGCTGACCACGGGCGAGCCGACGCCCAGGCTGCGATAGCCATGCGCGGAGCTCGCGACGCGGATCCCGTAGACATCGCGCGCCGCGAGGCCGACGGAGCGCGCCATGCCGACGAAAAGCGCGTTGAGGTCGCCGCACTTGCCGCCCAGGTTCGCGGTCTCCAGCATCGCCTTGATGTCGCCGACGCCGCAGCCCCTCACCTTCGGATCGCGGAACGTGTTGTCCACGATCCACTCGTAGATGGCGCGGGCTTTCGCCACGTCGCTGCCCGCCCCTTTCACGATGGGAAGGGCGGTGCGCTTCACGATGCCGTCGGTCGGGATGAGCTCGGTGGGCGCGGTGAAGAACCAGCGGTCGGACATGCTCAAGCGCGCGCCGTTGGGGATAGGTTTGGACAGGTCGATGGCGCGGTCGCGCGTCGCGAAGCGGCTGGTGACCTCGATGAACGGCTTGTCCTGTCCGGCCTCCCGTCGTGCATCACCTGGGTGCGCGCGGCGTTGCCGGTCCAGCTGCTGCCGAAGTTGCGCTGCCAGTCCAGGTCCTGCGTGAGCGGCAGCGGTATCCAGGCCCGCGACACGCCTTGCGGGCGATCGATGTCGGCGCGCGTGGTGATCTCGAAGCTGCGCCAGTCCGCCTGCGCGTGCGCGCCGCGCCAGGGCAGCGCGGCCGCGACGGCGGCGGCGGAAGAGGTTTTGAGGAAGTCGCGTCGTTTCACGTGGTTCTCCTTGCGGCAGGAACAATAGGACAGCACCGGAGCGGGTCCGTTGCGTGCGTTGCTGGAGAGGTTTGCTGGCGGGGCGGAAGAAAGGCAGGAGGAAAGACGAACGCGAAAATCCTGTCGTCATCCGGACTGCCCGCACGCCCGCCGCGCCCTCGAGAAACGCCGGCACGGCCAAAGCCGATCATCGCGGCGAGCGAGCGCGAGCTGCGGGAGATAAGGCGATCCAGGATCAGCATCCGGGAAATGTACCACCCTGATGCTGCGAATTGAACCCTGATGCTGCGAATTGAACTCTGATGCTGCGAATTGAACTCTGATGCTACGAAATGAACGGGGCGAAAAAAGCCCGGCCGGAGCCGGGCTTTTTCGCATCCTGAAACGAGCTTAGCTCGCGTCTTTCTTGGTTTTCGCTTCTTTCTTCGCCTTGCGCGCATCGCGCTTGGCCTGCCGCGCTTCTTTCTTCGCGGCCTTCTCCGAGGCGGTGGCGCCGGGTTTGCCGGCCGGCTTCGCCTCCGTCGACTTCGACGGCGGCGTGGCGGGCGGGGTCGCATCCTTCGGCGCCTGCGCGAACGCGCTCGCGGCGAACGTCGACGCGGTGAGCACTACCAGCAGTTTTTTCAACATTTGCGGAATCTCCTATATCGATGACGATCACGTCTGGATCGGATGAGATAAAAACGTGCGGGACGGCGGACGGGTTGACCGCTTCCCTATAATTGCCGAAATGACCCTGCTGGCCGTATGACCTTAAGGGAGTTTCTCGAGCTCGCGCCGCGCGGCGATCTGTGGGTGTTCGGCTACGGGTCGCTGATGTGGTCGCCGGGATTTCGTAGCAGCCAGAAATCCGCGGGCAAAGTTCACGGTTATCACCGCTCGCTGTGCGTCTACTCGCATCGCTATCGCGGCACGCCGCGGCGCCCCGGACTGGTGATGGGACTTTGCCGCGGCGGATCCTGCTGGGGCATGGTGTATCGCGTCGCTGCGGCGCGCGTCACGCGCGTGCTCAGATATTTATACCGCCGCGAGATGCGCAACCGCGTCTACCGGCCGAGCTTCGTTCGCGTGCGCATCCGCGGCGGCCGCGAGATCCGCGGCCTCGCCTTCGTCGCCGACGCCTGCCACCGACAGTTCGCCGGTGACCTCGATGTGCCGCGCACCGCCGAGCTCGTTGCGCAGGGCATCGGCGAGCGCGGCAGCAACATCGATTACCTGAGCTACACGCTCGCCCACATGCACGAGCTCGGCGTGCGCGATCCGCACCTCGACCGCATCCTGCTCGCGGCGCTCGCGCTGCGCCATAAAGGGGATCGAGCTAGAGAAAGGCCCGCTAAAGAATTACCTTCAAGGCCTGCAGCGCGCCGCCCATCCGCTCCAGCGCCGCGTCGAGTCGCGCGCGCTGGGTCCCGAAGTTGAGCCGCACGAACCGGCTGTCGCCGAACTGCGAGCCCGGCGACAGCGCCACGCCGTTCTTCAGAAAAAACTCGAACGCGTTCTCGAGCCCCAGCGGCGAGCAGTCGATCCACGCGAGATAGCCCGCCTCGACGTGCGCCATGGGAAGCGCGAGCTTCTCCTCGACCCGGTCGCGGTTCGCGCGCAGATACGCGACCTGCGCCTCGAGCCAGGCATCGCCGCCGCGGTACGCGGCGAGCGCCGCGAGGTAGCCGAACACCGACGGCGACGGCAGCACGTGCGCGTTCAGGTCTGCCGAAAAGATCCTTCGCAGATTTTCGTCTTCGATGATCGCCCATGCACAGCCCGCGGCCGGCGTGTTGAACGCCTTGTTCGGCGACATGAGCGTCACCGTGCGCCGCGAGATCTCCGGCGCGAGGCTCGCGATCGGCACGTGCCGCCGGCCCTCGTCGAGGACCAGCTCGCAGTGGATTTCGTCGGAGACGATGATGAGATCGCGCGCGAGGCCGGCGATGCGCAGGAGCTCGCCGCGGCGAAACGCCGTCCCGCCCGGGTTCTGCGGATTGCAGAGGAAGAGCAGCCTCGTGTTCTCGCGGATGGATTTCGCCAGGAAGTCGAGATCGAGAACCCACCGCCCTTCCTCCAGCACGAGCGGCACATCCGTGTGCGCGCGCGGCGCGAGCTCGAGCGCACGCTTGAAGTGCTGATAGATGGGCTTTGGGACGAGAGCGTGCCCGTCCGCGGGGATGAGGCAGCGCGCGGCATGGTGCAGCGCCGGCACCACGCCGGGCAGGAATACGATCCAGCCCGGCTCGATGCGCCAGCCATAGAGACGCTGCAGGCGTGCGACGATGGCCTCGCGCAGCTCGTCCGGCGCCGTCGTATAGCCGAGCACCCCGTGCTCGATTCTCTCGGAGAGGGCGCTTAGAACGGCGGGCGGCGCGCGAAAGTCGGTGTCCGCGACCCAGAGCGGAATGACATCGCGGCCGGCGTAGCGCTCCCAGCGCGTGCTCCAGGTGCCCGCGCGGTCCACGGGGCGGTCGAAGTCGGGCGCGTCGGAATCGGGCTTCACTTACTTCTTCTCCGCGGGCTCCTCTTCCCTGCTCTTCTCGCGCTCCTGCTCCCGTTCCTGCTCCTTCAGCGGATCTTCCTCGAGCCGGTTCATGCTGTCGTCGACCTCCTCGGTCTGGATCGCGGACTGCTCCTTGCGCAACTGCTCCGGGAACGAGGTGGCGATGGCCGGGATGAACATCACGACGGCGATCGCAATGCATTGCAGGACCATGAACTCGAACATGCCCTTGTAGATGGTCATGAGCGACCACTCTTTCACCACCTGCTTCAGGTAGTACGCGGACATCGCCACCGGCGGCGAGAGGTACGCCGTCTGCAGCGTCACGGCGACAAGCGCGCCGAACCAGACCATGAACAGATCCGGCGGAATGCCGAACTGCTGCGAGAGCGCCGGGCGCAGCGCCTCGACCACCGGGTAGAAGATCGGCAGGAACACGAGGATGATCGCCGGCCACTCGAACGGCCAGCCCAGCAGGAACACGAGGACGATGACGAAGGCCAGCATGACGATCGGCGGCACCGGCAGCGCGACCATCGCCTCGGTGATCCAGTTGGCGGTTCCCATGCGCGCGAACACCGCGCCGAAGATGTTGGAGGTGACCGCGAGGAGCAGAACCATGCTCGAGGTCATCGTGGCGCTGATGCAGGCCTGCTTCAGCCCGGCGTAAGTGAGCCGGCGGTAGCAGATCGCGAGGATGACCGCCCCGGCCGCGCCGATGCCCGCCGCCTCGGTCGGCGTCGCGAGGCCCGCGAGGATGGAGCCCAGCGTGAAGCCGATGAGGAGGAAGAGCGGCAGCACGCCGATCGCGACCTCCTTCATGATCGCCTTGATGCTGGTGACGCGCTCTTCCTTCGGCACCGGCGGGCCGAGCTTCGGGTTGATGAAACTGCGCACCACGAGGTAGACGAGATAGAGGCCGGCGAGCAAAAACCCCGGGCCGAAGGCCGCGGCGTAGAGATCGGCCACCGAGACGCCGAGCACCGGGAATGAGGATGCCGAGCGTGCCGCCGGCGGTGATCGCGCCCGCCGAGAGCTTCGCGTCGTAACCGGTCTTGATCATGATCGGCGCGGCCATGATGCCGAGGACCGTGACCGCCGCGCCGACGATCCCGGTCGCCATGGCGAAGATCGTGGAGGTGACGATGACCACGACGTAGAGCGAGCCGCGCACCGGCGCGAGCATCATGCGCAGCGCCGAGAACAGGCGCCCCATCAGGCCCGCCTGCTCGGTGATGAAGCCCATGAAGATGAACAGCGGCACCGCGGCGAGCACCTCCTCCTTCATCATCCCGATGGTCTGGAAATAGGCGAGGTCGAACACCACCCTGCCCAGCGCGAAGTAGCCGAAGCTGAGCGCGAGGAACAGCAGCGTGAAGGAGATCTGGATGCCGATGAAGATCGCGCCGAGCATCACGATCAGCATCACCAGGCCGGTGAGGATCTCGAAGGTCATATCTCGATCTTCTCTTTGTGCTCGAGGACGATGCCGGTGCGAGCGGCGTAGAAGCTCTTGATCAGCTCCGACACGCCCTGCAGCAGCAGGAGCACGCAGGTGAGAGGCACGACGGCCTTGAACGGCCACAGGATCGGCCGCCACGGCGTCTGCTCGGAGGTCTCGCGGATGCCGAACGAGTACCAGGACTCGTTCGTGCTCACGAGCAGGAGCATGACGATCGACGGAAAGAAGAACAGGATGTAGGAAATCGAGTCCACCACGCCCCTCGTCCTCGCCGACCAGGTCTCGTAGAAGAAATCGGTGCGGATGTGCGCGCCCTTGTGCAGCGCGAAGGCCGCGCCGAGCATGAAGATCGTGCCGTACAGCATGTAGGTCATGTCGAACGACCAGATGGTCGGCGCGTTGAAGACGTAACGCGCGATCACCTCGTAGGCGACCACGAGGACCAGCGGCACGTTAAGCCACGCGATCCACGTTCCCGTGGTGTCGGTGAACCTGTCGATGACGCGGACGATCCTGATCAGGACCGGCGACTGTGCTGCCATTCCCTTCCCCCTTGCCGTCAAAGCTGCGGCGCGACGATCGCCGGACCCTAAACCAGAAAACGATAAACGGTCAATGAAAAAAAATCCCTAGTCCAATCGCGCGACGATTCCTTCCATGCCCGGCGATGGTGCGGGATAGCGCTCGAGCACGAGCGGATCGTGCCCCGGGATGATGTGCGCGGGCGAGTCTGCCAGAGCGCTCAGCCGGCGGTAGCCCTCGACCATGTCGGCGAGCGACCAGACGATCGGGAACGGCCGTTCCTGCTCCATGTTGGCGTAGAAATGGCTCGCGTCGGAGGCGAGCACGATCCAGCCGCGGCGCGTGCGCACGCGCACCGCCTGCAGGCCCATCGTGTGCCCGCCGATGAGATGCACCGAGACGCCGGGATGCAGCTGCGCGTCGCCGTCGTGAAAGCGCACGCGCCCGGCGTACGCGCGCCGCACCATTCCCACCACGTCCTCCACGTCGTAGGCGCCGCCGAATTGCGCCTCGGTCATGTGGCGGCCGGTGGCGTAGCGCATCTCGAGATCCTGCAGATGCAGCGTCGCCGCCGGAAAAAGATCGAAGTTGCCGACATGGTCGTAATGCAGATGGGTGATTACTACGTCCTTTGTTTTTCTTGAATCTACCCCCAGTAAACCGAGACCTGCCGTCGGGCAGCGCAGGTGATCGCGGCCGCGCTTCGCCGCCACGGCCGCGGAGAAGCCGGTATCCACGACGATCTCGCGCCCGGCGCCGCGGATCAGCCAGACGAAGTAGTCGAGCGGCATCGGGCCGTCATGGGGGTCCCCGCCGATGAAGTTCTCGCTCGCACGGCGCGGGTGGTGCGCGTACTTGATCGCGTAGACCTCGTAGGACTCGGTCACGGCCGCGCGCTCGCCGGGAAGCTCACTTGATCGTGACGCGGGCGACCTTGCGCTTGCCGACCTGGATGACCGGCGCGTCGCCGCGCTTGAACTGGAGATTGCGGTCGCTCACCTTCTCGCCGTTCACGCGCACCGCGCCCTGCTCGATCATGCGCGTCGCTTCGTTCGCGCTCGGCACCAGGCCCGCTTCCTTGAGCACCTTCAGGATCTGGGTTTCCTTCACCTCGACCTCGGGTATCTCTTCGGGAAGCTCGCCGCGGCGAAAGCGCGCCTCGAACGCCTCCTCCGCCTGCCGCGCCGCTTTCTCGGAGTGAAAGCGCGCGACGATTTCCTTCGAAAAAAGAACTTTGACGTCGCGGGGATTTTTGCCGGACTCGACGTCCCTGCGCCAGCCCTGGATGGTTTGCATCGATTGAAACGACAGGAGCTCGATGTAGCGCCACATCAGCGCGTCGGAGATCGACATCAGCTTGCCGAAGATCTCCTGCGGCGGCTCGGCGATGCCGACGTAGTTGCCGAGCGACTTGGACATCTTCTCCTTGCCGTCGAGGCCCTCCAGGAGCGGCATGGTGATGATGCACTGCGGCTCCTGGCCGAAGTCCTTCTGCAGCTCGCGGCCCACCAGCAGGTTGAATTTCTGGTCGGTGCCGCCGAGCTCGACGTCGGCCTTCATCGCGACCGAGTCGTAGCCCTGCATCAGGGGGTAAAGCAGCTCGTGGACCGCGATCGGCTGCTGGTTTTTGTATCTTTTACTAAAGTCGTCTCGTTCGAGAAGCCGCGCGACCGTATAGCGCGCGGCGAGGCGGATCATCCCTTCGGCCCCGAGCTTGTCCGACCATTCCGAGTTGAAGAGGATCTGCGTCTTGTCCGGATCGAGGATCTTGAATACCTGGTCCCTGTAGGACTGGGCGTTCTTCAGGATCTCGTCGCGCGTGAGCGCCGGCCGAGTCTGGTTCTTGCCGGTCGGGTCGCCGATCATCCCGGTGAAGTCGCCGATCAGGAACTGGACCTGGTGGCCGAGCTCCTGGAAGTGGCGTAGCTTGTTGATTACCACCGTGTGCCCCAGGTGGAGGTCGGGAGCGGTGGGGTCGAGCCCCAGCTTGACGCGAAGCTTGCGGCCGCCTGCAAGCTTTTTGACAAGTTCCTCCTCGACGATCAGCTCGTCGCAACCGCGCCGGATGATCTCAATGGCCTGTGTGGTCGGTGACATTTTCGATAGGCGTGGCGGAAAGAACTTTGCTAGACTTCCCAGGCGTCTGAAATTAAAGCATTTTGTACTATTGAAACTAGGCAAATTCTAGCCGAACCATGAAAATTCAAGGCGCGCTCGCGCGGACCGCAGTAATCCTGGTGCTCGCTGCCTCCGGCATGGTGGCGTTCGCGACCATCGCGCCCGGGCCGCAGATGAACGCGCCGTTCCAGTCCACCGCCTCAATCGAGACCATGCCGATCAGCGCCGACCAGGTGCTGCCCGCGCCGATGTCGTACATCCGCGAAGAGCGCTTCCAGCGCGGCGAGACGCTGCCCGGCCTGCTCGCGCGCCTCGGCGTCGGCGAGACCGAAGTGCCGAGGCTCGCCCGGCTGCGCGCGCTGCAGCAACTGCGCAGCGGCATGCTGGTGCGCGCCGAGGTGACCCCGGAAGGCACGCCGCGCACGCTGCGCTTTCTCACCGGTCGCGATGCGCTGATGCAGATCGTCGCCGACGGCGACGCCTATCGCGCGGTCGAATATCCGGCGCCGCTCGAGTCGCGCGTCTCGATGAAATCCGGCGTCATCCGCAGCTCGCTGTTCGCGGCCACCGACCTCGCCGGAATTCCGGACGCCGTCGGCATGCAGATCGCCGACATCTTCGCCGGCGACGTCGATTTCTACCGCGACCTGCGCAAGGGCGATCGCTTCGCCGTCGTCTACGAGGAGCAGCATCTCGCCGGCATCCCGGTGCGCACCGGAAAAGTGCTGGCCGCGGAATTCACCAACCAGGGCAAGACCTACCGCGCCGTGTACTTCGGCAAGGGCTACTACACCCCGGAAGGAAAGAACCTGCGCAAGGCGTTCCTGCGCTCGCCGCTGGAGTTTTCGCGGATCAGCTCGGGCTTCGGCATGCGCAAGCACCCGATGCACAAGAGCTGGATGGCGCACAAGGGCATCGACTATGCGGCGCCCACCGGAACGCGCGTTCGCGCGGTCGGCGGCGGCATCGTCGAGTTCGCGGGCGTCAAAGGCGGCTACGGCAACGTCGTGATCCTGCGCCATCACGGGCAGTACACCACGACCTATGCCCACCTCAGCCGCTTCGCGCAGGGCATAAGGCGCGGCGCGCACATCGAGCAAAGCGACCCTATCGGCTATGTCGGCATGACCGGCTGGGCGACCGGCCCGCATCTGCACTACGAATTCCGCGTCGCCGGCGAAGCACGCAACCCGTTCTCGCTCGCGATGCCCTCCGCGCTTCCGGTCGCGGCGCAGGAGCTGCCGGCGTTCCGTAGCCAGGCCGCCGCCTACATCTCTCAGCTCGAGCTTCTCGCCAACAGCAACCTCGCGATGCTCGAGTAGGAAATCAGGGACAGACCACGTTTTTCGTAGCTGTGCGCAGGGAAAACGTGGTCTGTCCCTGATTTCCCGAGGCTCGGGAGGGCTCTAGCGGTACAGCAACAGCTCCTCGCGCTCTTCCTGCCAGGCCAGCTCATCGGCGCTCGCAAGCGCGTCCAGATCGCCCGGTTGCGCGGCGGAGTCGTCCACCCAGTTGCGTAGCAGCTCGCCGCCGTTGATGAGGTCGATCGCGAGGCGGTCGTGCTCGTATTCGTAGGGAAAGTCGCGCCACAATTCGTAGTCCGGCCGCAAGGCGCGCAGCGCCTTGAATGCAAGCGCCATCAGCCGCCACGGGCGAAACGCCTCGTGGTCGTAGGCCGCGTCTTCGACGTGGATCTGCAGCCCGGCGCAGAGCTTGCCCGCGTGCTTCTGGAACGTCGGCTCGAACCAGCACTCGCGCAGCCGGCAGCCCTGCAGCCAGTGCGGCGCGAGGGAGCGCATTTTTTCGAGAAGCAGCCCGGGCTCGAGGTCCGGCGCGCCGAAGAGCTCCAGCGGCCGCGTCGTACCCCGGCCCTCGGACAGCGTGGTCCCTTCGAGCAGCACCGTGCCGGCATAGCAGCGCGCCATCCAGAGGTTGGCCGCGTTGGGGCTCGGATTCACCCAGGCGCGCTCGCCCAGCGGCCAGCCGAAACCGGGCCCGCCGGCGGGCCGCCAGCCCTCCATCGTCACCACCTCGCACTCCACGTCGAGCTTCAATGTCCGCACGAACCACTTCGCGAGCTCGCCCATGGTGAGGCCGTGGCGCATCGGCAAGGGTCCCGCGCCGACGAAGCTTTCCCAGCCGGCACGCAGCCGCAAGCCCTCGATGGGTCGGCCGGCGGGATTCGGGCGGTCGAGGATCCATACCGCCTTGCCGTGCTCGGCCGCGGCCTCGAGGACATAGCGCAGGGTGGTGATGAACGTATAGATGCGGCAGCCGAGATCCTGCAGGTCGACGAGCAGCACATCGAAGCCCTGCATCATCGCCGCGGTGGGACGGCGCACCTTGCCGTAAAGGCTGTGCACCGGAACGCCGTGCGCCGGGTCGACGAAGTCCGGCGACTCGATCATGTTGTCCTGCTTGTCGCCGCGCAAGCCGTGCTGAGGGCCGAACGCGGCGGTGAGCTCGATGTCTCCGAGCGAAGCAAGTGCATCGAGCGAATGCTGCATCCCGTCGGTCACGGAAGCCGGATGCGCGAGCAGAGCGCACCTGCGGCCCGCGAGCGGCGCGCGCAGCCTGGGCTCGGCCAGAAAGCGATCAATCCCGAGCTTCATCGAGCTCCAGGGCAAACGCTTCGGCATGGTGGAAATCCGGCTTGCCGGGCGGATGGCGCAACGCCCAGTACGAAAGTGCTCCGTCCGCGTCCTCGATGACTGCCGAGAGGCCGAGCGAAAACTTGCCGCCGGAAAGCTGCGGCGACAGACGCTGGAGGTACACAGTGGCCTCGAGCTCGAGCCCGTCTGCGCGGGTACGCACGGCGATTTGCGGATCGAGCGAATCGTCGGCCAGCGGCGCGCCGTTCCGGTACTGACTGAATGCGTACGCGGCCCATTCGCGCGACGGCGAGAAGTTGAGCTCGTGGTACGAAGGCATGCGCCGGGCGATGAAGATCTCGAAACACGTATGCTGCCAGAGCTTGTCGCCGCTGCGCGGGCGCGCGGGCGCGGGAATTCGCAATCGCGCCAAGTCGCCTTCCAGCAAGTAGGTGACCTTGAGGTCTTCGCCGCCTGCCCTCTCCAGCCGGGCAGTCACGCCGCGCACCGCGTGGCTGGGCGTGCCTGGATGGCACGCGAGCTTCACTTCAGCCAACAAAACAAAAAGGGGGCCGAAGCCCCCTTTTTGACGAAAAAGCATCAGATCCGCACGGCGATGCCGCGCGGCGACTCTAGACGGAGAACGACGAGCCGCAACCGCAGGTGCTCTGCGCGTTGGGGTTCTTGATGACGAACTGCGCGCCTTCGAGACCTTCCTGGTAGTCGATCTCGGCGCCGGTGAGGTACTGGTAGCTCATCGGGTCGATCAGCAGCATGACGCCGTTCTTCTCCATCACCGCGTCGTCCTCGTTCTTCACCTCGTCGAAGGTGAAGCCGTACTGGAAGCCCGAGCAGCCGCCGCCGGTCACGAAGACCCTGAGCTTGAGATCGTTATTGCCTTCCTCTTCGATCAGCTGCTTGACCTTGTTCGCCGCGCTGTCGCTGAACACCAGCGGCGCGGGCATCTCGGCCGAGACGTCGGGGGAAACTTTGTCGGTGACTGCGTTCATTCGATTGCTCCGTTTCGTTAGCCGCGCCGTTAGCCACCTGAGGCGAGCTTCAATTCCACGCCCTTGGCTTCGGCGCCGTGGTGCACGAGCCTGCCCTCCACCACCGCGCCCTGCTGAATTTCGATGCTCTTGTAGTGCACATCCCCTTTGACCCTCGAGCTGGCCTGGAGTTCGAGCGACTCGGTGGCGTGGACGGGTCCGTTGATAGTGCCGTTCACCACGATATGCGCCGCCTGGACCTCGCCGTCGATGCGGGCATCGGCGGACACCACCAGGGTGCCCGGCTGCTCGGCCACCGAGGCGACATTGCCGCGCACCATGCCGTCGATACGCAGTCCGCCGCTGAAAATGAGATTGCCCTCGATGCGCGTCGTGGCGCCGATCAGGCTGTCGATCCGGTTTTGCGGCTTGCTGGCCTTGTTAAACATGGTCATAACCCCTTATCCGAGGGTGACCAGGTGAGTCGTGCGCGGCTGCATCGAGCCGCCTTCGTAAATTCGCACCTGGACGCTCTCCACTTTCGCCTTCGGGCTCACTCTGAAAGTCCCTTCGACTCTCTTGAAGTACCTGAATCCAAGCTTAAAAGCGGCTGCCTCGGCGTCGGCTGGCTCAGGAAAGCTCATGATAGCACTCCGCCCCCCTTCCGTCAGGTTGACCACCAGCTCGAGGCGCCCGTGGAAATCGCGCTCCCGGCGTGTGCTCGGCGTGAGCAATAGCAGGCGGTAACGGTACTCGCCGGGCAGCAGATCGGGCTCCACCTTGAATCGGTGGACGGTCAACGCCTGCGCGTTGCGCGCTTCCGACGAGAGCATGCTCTCGAAGGTCGCCAGCTCCTCCTTCAAGCGCGCGTTGTCGTGCTCGAGCACGCGGATCTGCTGCGCGAGGTTCTGCTGCGCGGTGCGCTCGATCGAGACCCGGCTGTCGGCGGCGTTCGCCACGGCGCGCAACCGCTCGAGCTCGGCCTGGGTTTCCTCCAGCGAACGCCGCACCACCGAAAGCTCGTCCGTTACCTCGCTGCGGTCGAAGCCGGCGAAGCGCCGGCCCGCATCGTAGATCCAGGCCGCGGACGCGGCGGCGACGCCCAGCAGCACCGCGATTCCGATCCAGCGCCAGTACCACGGGATCTGCGAGTGGATAGCGACGCGCGGCGCGGCGATGCCGAAGCGCTGGCGCAGCTTCCAGAAGCGGCCGGTTCCGCTCACGGCACCACCGCTACCTGGGTCAGGCCGCTCGTCTCGGGCAGGCCGAACATGAGATTCATATTCTGCACCGCCTGGCCCGACGCGCCCTTCACGAGATTGTCGATCACCGAGAGTACGACCAGGGTGTCGGTGCGCTGCGCGCCCTCGGGCGGGCGGTGCACGGCGAGGCGGCACACGTTCGCCGCGCGCACGGAGCGCGTGTCGGGATGGCTGCCCGGCGGCATCACGTCGACAAACGGCTCGTTGGCGTAGCGCTTCTCGAAAAGCGCCTGGAAGTCGACCTCCTTCGAGAGGCGCGCATACAACGTCGCGTGAATGCCGCGGATGATCGGCGTGAGGTGCGAAACGAAAACCAGGCCCACGTCGCGCCGGGCGGCCTGTGCAAGACTTTCGCGGATTTCAGGCCGGTGGCGGTGGCCCGCCACGTTGTACGCCGCAAAGTTGTCCGAGGCTTCGGAGAACGTGAGGTTCAGCTCGGCCTTGCGGCCCGCGCCGCTCACGCCGGATTTCGCATCCGCGATCAGGTGCTCTAGATCGACGACTCCCGCTTCCACCAGCGGCAGGAAGCCGAGCTGGATCGCGGTCGGATAACAGCCGGGATTGGCGACCAGCCGCGCGCGCCGGATCCGCTCGCGATTCAGCTCGCACAAGCCGTACACCGCCTCGGGAACCAGCTCGGGCGCGGTGTGCTTCATCTTGTACCAGCGCTCCCACTCGGCGAGGTCCTGCAGGCGGAAATCCGCCGACAAATCGATCACTTTCGCGCCGCCGTCGAGCAGCGCGCGCGCCTCGGCCATGGCGACACCATGCGGGGTGGCGAAGAAGACGACGTCGCAGCCCTTCAGAGCTTTCGCGTCCGGCGCGGTGAACGCGAGATCGACGCGCCGGCGCAGGCTCGGGAACATCGCCGCCACCGGCGTGCCGGCCTCTTTGCGCGAGGTGATCGCCCGCAGCTCGACCTCCGGGTGCTGCGCGAGCAGCCTCAGGAGCTCGACTCCGGTGTACCCCGTGCCGCCAACGATTCCAGCTTTAATCATTTAAGCAAACCCCAAAAACAAGAAAGCCGCCCTCGGGCGGCTTTCGATGCTGTGAAGCGCGAACCTTCGTTCAGCGTTTCGAGAATTGCTTGCGCCGCCTTGCCTTGTGCAGTCCAACCTTCTTTCGCTCCACTTCGCGCGCGTCGCGCGTCACCAGCCCGGCCGCGCTGAGCTGCGGCTTGAGCCCGGCATCATACTCGATGAGCGCACGGGTGATGCCGTGGCGCACCGCGCCGGCCTGGCCGCTCTCGCCGCCGCCGAAGACGTTGACGAGGATATCGAAGCTCGCGAGGCTCTTGGTGAGATCGAGCGGCTGGCGTACCACCATGCGCCCGGTCTCGCGGCCGAAGAATTTATCGATCGCCTTGCCGTTCACGACGATCTCGCCCTTGCCGGGCTTGAGGAACACGCGGGCCACTGCGCTCTTGCGCCGGCCCGTGCCATAGTAATAGTCGCCGACCATCAGATCTCCAGAGCCTTGGGTTGCTGCGCGGAATGGGGGTGGGTTGCGCCGGCGTACACCTTCAGCTTGCGCAGCATCGCGTAGCCGAGCGGTCCCTTGGGCAGCATGCCTTTCACGGCTTTCTGCAGAACGCGCTCCGGCTTCGCGGCGTGCAGCTTGGCGAAGTTGGTCTGCTTGATGCCGCCGGGGAATTCGGTATGCCGGTAGTAGACCTTGCGCTCGGACTTGCGGCCGGTGACGCGCAGTTTCGCCACGTTGACGACCACGACGAAGTCGCCGGTATCGACGTGCGGGGTGTACTCGGGCTTATGTTTGCCGCGCAGACGCGCGGCGATCTGGGTGGCGAGCCGGCCGAGCACTTTGCCCTGCGCGTCCACTACGACCCAGCCGTGCTTGATTTCGCCCGCTTTTGCGGTAAATGTAGTCATGTCGCCCGAATCGAGAAAAGCTGCGAATTCTACCCAAAAAAGCGGCGCCGCTCGCAGGAGTTACGCCTAATAATTTGATTCGGAGCATTATAGTGGCTTGAATGTTGCGGCGCAACATCACAGAGGGTTCAATTTCATGGAATGCACAGTGCGCTGGACCAGCGGCATGACGTTTCTCGCCGAGACCGCGAGCAATCACGTGGTGGCGATGGACGGCGCCCCCGAGGGCGGCGGCCGCAACCTTGCGCCGCGGCCCATGGAGATGGTGCTCCTCGGAACAGGCGGCTGCACCGCCTACGACGTCGTCGTGATCCTGAAGAAAAGCGGCCAGCCGATCACCGGCTGCGAGGTCAAGCTCACTTCGGAGCGCGCCGAGACCGATCCGAAAGTGTTCACGCGCATCCATATGCATTTCGTGGTGCGCGGCCGCGGCCTGAAGCGCAACCTGGTCGAGCACGCGATCCGGCTTTCGCACGACAAGTACTGCTCCGCGTCGATCATGCTCGGCAAGACGGCGGAAATCTCCACCGGCTTCGAGATCGTCGAGGAGTAGGCGCGCGCCTCCCTAGAGGCGGTACGAGACCGTCGTCATCACCTTCGACGCGAGCCTCATCGCCAGCTTGACCGGCTGCGGCAGCTCCGCGGCGCCCAGGCCCAGCGCGGTCTCGCGGTGCCTCGCCTCGTCCGCCTGCATGGCCGCGACGAGCTCGCGGGTGCGCAGATCGTCCGGGTCGAGGACCTCCAGGTGGCCGGCAAGATGCTCCTCGACCTGACGCTCGGTTTCCGCGAGAAAGGCGAGGTTCCAGCGATCGCCCAGGGCTCCGGCGGTCAGCCCGAGCGCGAACGAGCCGGCGTACCAGAGCGGGTTGAGCAGGCTCGGACGGCCGCCCAGCTCGCGGATGCGCTGCGAGCACCATGCGAGGTGGTCGCGCTCCTCTTCCGCCGCGCGCTGAAGCGATTCGCGCGTGCCGCCCTCCCGCGCAGCGAGGGCCTGACCTTCGTACAGAGCCTGCGCGCACACCTCGCCTACGTGATTGACCCGCATCAACGCCGCGGAGTGGCGGCGGGCGTCCTCCGGCAGCTCACCCGGCGTGGCCTCCGCCGGCAAGGGCCTGCGCGCCTCCTGCACGCCAGCCACCGCTCGCAGCGCCCGGTCGAAGCCGGCGATCAGGCGGTCCAGGGGATCGGGTGACGATGCGCCACGGCTCGGCATGCCGGGCAGTGTACAAAAAAAAACGGGCGTCTTGCGACGCCCGTCCGATTCGAAGCGGCCTTTCAGCCGCGTAAAGCCTGTTGGTTCTTAGAACGCGTGACGCACGCCGAGGGAGATGATCCTCGGATCGGCGCCGAAGTTGCCGTTCGACATCGAGACCGTGTTCGAGAAGAAGTCGTACCCGGCGAGCTTGTCGTTCTTGATCTGCGCATACGCCACGTGTACGTTCGTGCGCTTCGAGATGTCGAACTGGTAGCCCAGCGAGTAGAACTTGGCGCCGGTGTTGCTATCCATGCTCTGCCCCGTGCCAGCCGGGGCGCCGGACGGAAGGATCGTGATCGTGCTCAGGTCGGCGCCGTTGATGCTGCCCTTGAGCTTCGACGCCTGTGAGTACGTCGCGAAAACCGCGTGCGGCCCGGACGTCCAGGAGATCGGGATCGAGAACGTGGTCTTCTTCAGCTCGCTGGCGGCGACGGTACCACTCGCCTTCGCTTCGATCTTCGACGCATCCAGGATCAGGCCCAGCTTCAGGCCGAACGGGAACGTGTACGCGCCATGGAGACGGCTGCTCGTGATCGTATAGAGCGCAGCGCCCGCGGCGCCTCCCGCGAACGTTCCGCCACCAGTCGCGCCCGTATAGAGCGCCGCGCCGGTGCCGATAATGTCCTTGTCCTTCAGGTAGGACCAGCTCACATAGACCGGGCCGTTCGAGTACGTCGGCACGATGTTCCATGCGCGGTTCTTGGCGCCGTCGGTCACCGAGCCCACCGTGGTGGGGACAGCGCCGTCGGTCGGGCGCGCCATCGACGCGCGGAAGTTGAAGCCGGCCCAGTTCGGCGACTGGTAACGGATCACGTTGCTGTAGCGAGCGCCGATCGACGCGCCGCCAAGGCTGCCGGCGCCGGTGGCCCAGCCCACGGTGCCGAAGGAGTTCAGCAGCGCGAGCGAGCTGGTGTGCGAGCCGCCCTTGATCAGTTGGTTGTCGACCGCGTACGACTCGGTGTAGTGCGTATCCCAGATACCGAGCAGGACCTCGCCCCAGGCAGCGCCGCGCAGGCCGACGCCGGAGTTCCGGGTCGCCCAGCCGCTGGCGGTCTGCGGCGAGGTGGTCGCCTGGCCGGGATTGCCCAGGCCATCGTTACGCGTTTGCGCGTTGGTCAGCACGGCGGATTCCACCTGGCCGAAGCCGGCGATGCCGCCGCCGAGGTCTTCCGTCGCAGTGAAGCGGATGTTCGAGCCGTTGCCGTCCGAGATACGGTCGCGCGTCTTGACGTCGAACGTCGAGACGGTGCTGGCCGCCGTGGTCGCGTTGGTCGCGCCACTCGCGCCCGCGCTCTCGTACCACAGGTTCAGCGCGCCGGAGATCGTAACCGCCGACTGCGCCATCGCTACTGCGGGCGCGGCGAGCGCGCCAGCTACTGCCACTGCAAGAAGTTTCTTGTGCATCAGAATGCTCCCCTCAGTTGTCATTCGGCGGCGCTTGCGCGCCGCCCCGGAAACCCCTGGTTCTTCTGGGTTTGAGTGGCATTCTCCCTAGTCGGGAGGGACCGACGCAACGAAATAGAGCTTTGTAAGAGCAGGTAAGGCGGGTTTGTTGCGACTTCGCAACAAATCGACGAAATATTACTTAAGCCGCTGATCTATATATAAAACAGTCTTGCCAATGCCGCCCCTGGATCGGTGGCGCGCATAAATGTTTCGCCAACGAGAAAGGCGTGCACTCCGCGGGCCCGTAATCGCTCTACGTCCTCGCGGGAGGCGATACCGCTTTCCGTGACGACCAAACGGCCGGCGGGCACCATCGCCAGGAGGCCGAGCGTGGTCTCGAGCCGGGTCTCGAAAGTCCGCAGGTTCCGGTTATTGATGCCGATCAGCGGCGTCTCCAGCGCAAGGGCGCTCTTCAGCTCGTCCGCATCGTGCACTTCGACCAGGACGGCCATGCCGAGCCGCACCGCAAGGGCTTCCAGATTCAGCATCTGAGCCACGGACAGGCACGCGGCGATGAGCAAAATGCAGTCGGCGCCCCACGCTCTCGACTCGAACACCTGGTACGGCTCGACAACGAAGTCCTTGCGCAGCGCCGGCAGCGCGCACGCGGATCGCGCTGCGACCAGGTGCTCCGGAGCGCCCTGGAAAAATTCGGCGTCGGTAAGCACCGACATGCACGCGGCGCCGCCGGATTCGTAGCTCTTCGCGATCGCCGCCGGATCGAACTCCGCACGCAACAAGCCCTTCGAAGGACTCGCGCGCTTGATCTCGGCGATCACCGCCGGCTGACCGGCGGCGATCCTGGCTCGCATGGCCCCGACAAAGTCACGGGGCGGCGGCGCTGCGCCCGCGCGTTTTTCGATCATTGCCTGCGGGACGCGCGCGCGAGCCGCGGCGATCTCGCCGCGCTTCACCTCCAGGATCCGATCGAGGATGGTCACGCGGCTTTCAGGTTCCTGGTGAACGCGATGAACTCGTCCATCTTGCGTTTCGCGTCGCCCCTTTCGATGACGTATAGCGCGCGCTGGACGCCGGCCTTCAGGGTTTTCTCGACCCCCGCGACGTAGATGGCCGCGCCGGCGTTGAGCGCGGCGATGCTGAGCGCCGGGCCGGGCTGGTTGCCGAGCACCGCGAGGACCATCGCCTTCGATTCCTCCACGGTATGCACCTGGATCGCGCGCCGGTCGTAGAGCTCGAAGCCGAAATCCGAAGGACGCAGCCGGTACTCGTTGATCTCGCCGCCGACGAGCTCGCCGACCAGCGTCTCGCCGGAAATGGAAATCTCGTCGAGGCCGTCGAGCCCGTATACCGTCATCACGTGCTCGGAGCCGAGGCGCTGCAGCACGCGCACCTGGATGCCGACGAGGTCGGGATGGAACACGCCCATGATCTGGTTCTTCGCGCCCGCCGGATTGGTCAGCGGGCCGAGGATGTTGAAGAGGGTGCGCACGCCGAGCTCCTTGCGCACGGGCGCGGCGTGCTTCATGGCCGAATGGTGCGCGGGCGCGAACATGAAGCCCAGGCCGAGCTCGTCGATCGCCGCGCCGGTCTGCGCCGGAGTAAGCGCGATGTTCGCGCCGAGCGCCTCGAGCACCTCGGCGCTGCCCGAGGACGAGGACACCGAGCGCCCCATGTGCTTCGCGACTTTAGCGCCCGCCGCCGCCGCGATGAAAGCGGCGCAAGTGGAGACGTTGAAGGTATGCGCTCCGTCGCCGCCCGTGCCGCAGGTATCGACGAGGTGGCGCTCGTCCTTCACTTTCACCGGCGTCGCGAGCTCGCGCATCACCTGCGCCGCGGCGGCGATCTCGCCGATGGTCTCCTTCTTCACCCTCAGCCCCATGATGAACCCGGCGATCTGCGCCGGGGTGAGCTCGCCGTGCATGATCTGGCGCATGATGTACAGCATCTCGTCGTGGAACACCTCGCGATGCTCCACGGTGCGCTGGATCGCCTCCGCGATCGTGATCGGTTTCATGCGCGGCCCCCTTTGCCTTGCAGGAAATTCTGCAGCATTTTGTGCCCGTGCTCCGTGAGCATCGCCTCGGGATGGAACTGCACCCCTTCCACCGGCAGGCCGCGGTGGCGCAGTCCCATGATCTCGCCGTCCTCGGCCTGCGCGGTGATTTCCAGGCATTCCGGAAGCGATTCGCGCTGCACGACGAGCGAGTGATAGCGCGTGGCGACGAACGCGTCGGGTATGTCGCTGAAGACGCCCTTGCGGTCGTGCCGGATGCGCGAGACCTTGCCGTGCATCACTTCCTTCGCGCGCACCACCTTGCCGCCGAAGGCCTGGCCGATCGCCTGGTGGCCGAGGCAGACGCCGAGGATCGGCGCCTTCCCGGCCAGCCGCTGGAGCACCGGCAAGGTGATGCCCGCTTCGTTCGGCGTGCAGGGCCCCGGGGAAAGCACGATGTGCGAGGGGTGCATCGCCTCTATTTTCTCGATCGAAATCTCGTCGTTCCGGAAAACCGCGACCTCGGCGCCGAGCTCACCCAGGTACTGCACCAGGTTGTAGGTGAAGGAGTCGTAATTGTCGATCATCAGGATCATGCCGCCTCCCCGGGTCCTTCGATATCGGCCACTTCCGCGGCCGTGAGCAGCGCGCGGGCCTTGTGCTGGGTCTCGCGCCACTCGGCCAGCGGGTCCGAGTCCGCAACGATGCCTGCCGCCGCCTGCACGTGCAGCTTGCGGTCCTTGAGCACCGCGGTGCGGATGGCGATCGCCACGTCCATGTCGCCGTTGAAGCCGAGGTAGCCGACCGCGCCGCTGTAGACACCGCGCTTGACCGGCTCCAGCTCGTCGATGATCTGCATGGCGCGCACCTTGGGCGCGCCGGTGACGGTGCCCGCGGGAAAGCTCGCGCGCAGCACGTCGAGCGCGTCGAGCTTCGGCGCGAGCCGGCCTTCGACGTTCGACACGATGTGCATGACGTGGGAATAGCGCTCGACCACCATTTTCTCGGTGACCTTCACGCTGCCGGTCGCCGCGATCCGGCCGACGTCGTTGCGGCCGAGGTCGATCAGCATCACGTGCTCGGCGCGCTCCTTCGGATCGGCGAGGAGCTCCTCGGCGGTCGCCGCGTCCTCCGCCGGAGTGCGCCCGCGCGGGCGGGTCCCCGCGATCGGGCGCAGCGTCACCGTGTCGCCGGCGAGGCGCACCAGGATCTCGGGAGAGGCCCCCACCACGTGGTGATCGTCGAAATCGAAGTAGTACATGTAAGGCGACGGATTCACGCCCCGCAACGCGCGATAGAGGGAGAGCGGCGCGGCGTTGAAAGGCCGGCTCGTGCGCTGCGAGATCTGAACCTGCATGCAGTCGCCGGCGAAGATGTACTCCTTCGAGCGCCGCACCGCCTCGACGAATTTTTCCTCGGTGAAGGTGCACTGCAGCTCGGCTTTTCTCGCCGCCAGCTCGGCGTTTTTCGCCGGGCTGCCTTCCTTTTTCAGCACCATGTCCTGGGGAAGCGGCACGACCAGCCGCGCGCGCAGGCGCTCGAGCCGCTCCTCGGCGGCGCGCAGCGCGCCGGGCTGGCGCGGGTCGGCATAGACCACGAGGTAGAGCTTGCCCAGGACGTTGTCGACCACCGCCAGCTCGTCGGACACCAGCAAAAGCATGTCCGGCGTGCCGATGGCGTCCGGCTTTTCTCCCTTCAAGGCATTCTTTTCGACATGCCGCACGGTCTCGTAGCCGAAGTAGCCGACCAGCCCGCCGCCGAAGCGGATCTTCTCCGGCAGCGGCGCGACCCGGTGGCGTTTGAGCCAGCTGCGGGCGTACTCGAACGGGTCCGCGCCGTCGAGCTGCTCCAGGCAGGTATCGGTGCGCCCTTCGCGCCGCAACCGACGCAGCGTCCGGCCGCGCGCCTCGATGCGCTCGGCGCAGGCAAGACCGATGAAGGAGTAGCGGCCGAAGCGCTCGCCCCCGACCACGGACTCGAGCAGGTACGAGTAAGGACCGTTGGCGAGCTTCACGTAAAGCGCCAACGGCGTATAGAGATCCGCGCGCGCCTCGGCCAGCACCGGAATCCGGGTGTAGCCCTGCGCGGCAAGCTGCTGGAATTCAAGCTCGGTCATGTTCGACTTCCACTGCCAGACTGGGTTTTAGCTACGAAACTGCGTGTGCCCCGGGACTTAGGGCCGTGACAAGGCTAGCGGCGCCAGGAGCGCCAGCTACGCCAGGAGAGGGACTCGGGTTGTGCGGGGTTAGGCTGCACGGCGAAAACTATAGCATGCCCAATCGATCGCGAGGCGGGAGAGACGCTGCGAGCTCACGCGATGCGTTCGCGAGGCTACGAGATGCGCTCGCGCATCGCGCGGATGGTCGCCGCATAGTCCTTGGAGCCGAAGATCGCCGACCCGGCGACGAAGGTGTCGGCCCCCGCCCGCGCGACCTCGGCGATGTTGTCGGTCTTGATGCCGCCGTCGACCTCGAGCCGGATGTCCTTGCCGGTCGCGGCAATGCGCCTTCGCACCTCGGCGATCTTGGGGAGCACGGCGGGGATGAACTGCTGGCCGCCGAATCCGGGATTCACCGACATCAGCAGCACGAGGTCGAGCTTCTCGATCGTGTAATCGAGATACGAAAGCGGCGTCGCCGGGTTCAGCGCCAGCCCGGCCTTGCAGCCGTGCTCGTGGATGAGCGCGATCGTCCGGTCCACGTGCTCCGACGCCTCGGGGTGGAAGCTGATGATATCGGCGCCGGCTTTCGCGAACTCGGGCACGATGCGGTCGACCGGCTTCACCATGAGGTGCACATCGAGCGTCAGCTTGACGTGCGGGCGCAGCGCCGCGCAGACCAGCGGCCCGACCGTGAGGTTGGGCACGTAGTGGTTGTCCATCACGTCGAAGTGGATCATGTCGGCCCCGGCGGCCGCCACGGCGCGCACTTCCTCGCCGAGGCGCGAAAAATCGGCCGAAAGGATGCTGGGGGCGATCCGGTGCTTCATGCGCGCGAGTTTACAATGGGGCCATGGCGGAAAAACGGCCCCCGGGCGAAAAACGGCAGGGCGAAAAACAGCACGACGTGGCGGTCTCGGTGCAGACGCAGTACCTGCCCGAGCAGTCGGACGAGTCCGGCGGCCGTTACGTGTTCGCCTACACCATCACGATCCGCAACGCCGGCCGCGTCGCGGCGCAGCTCATCAGCCGGCACTGGATCATCACCGACTCCCAGGGCCTCGTGCAGGAAGTACGGGGCCTGGGCGTGGTGGGCGCGCAGCCGCTTCTTCAGCCCGGCGAGAGCTTCGAGTACACGAGCGGCACCTCGATCGCCACGCCGGTGGGCACGATGCGGGGCGCCTACCAGATGCTCGCCGCCGACGGCAGCCGCTTCGAGGCGGCGATCCCCGAGTTCACGCTTTCGGTGCCGCGCGTCCTTCATTGATCGAAAATCAGGGACAGACCACGTTTTTCTTCTGCGCAGAGCTGTCAAAAACGTGGTCTGTCCCTGATTTTCACTCGTCCTTGCGCGGCTTCTTCGGCAAGGTCCACCAGACGATGAGCACGGCGAGAACGAACGCGACTCCCATTTCCAGGTACACGACCCACATGCGGTATCTCCTGCCGTTACGCGCTGTCCGCTTGCCATTGCGCGTTGTCTGCTGTCTTGCCATTCTAGTGCTGGCGGCTTGCTCCCAGTTCCCGCAGCGGACCGATGTGCTCGGCTGCCCGCAAAGCGCGGCCTGTCCCAAGTGTCCGCAATGCCCGCCGCCAAAGCCGGCGCCGGAGACGGTGCGCTATGACGCAGCGTCCTTCGATGCGCTCCCGGGCTGGTCCGGCGCGGCGCTGCAGCCGAGCTTGCGCGCGTTTCTCGCGAGCTGCGCGCGACCGCCGGCGCTCGGCGGCCTGGGCGGCGCGCTCGGAAAATTCTGCGAGGCGGCGCGCGCCGTGCCCGAGGGCGACGAAGCCGAGGCGCGCAGATTCTTCGAGTCGACGTTCGTCCCCTACGCGCTGATCTCGTCGGACAGCGGCGACACCGGCCTCATCACCGGGTACTACGAGCCGATCATCGACGGCAGCCGGGAGCGCAGCGCGCTCAACCGCTATCCGATCTTCGGCGTGCCCGAAGATCTCATCGTGGTGGATCTCGCGCAGATCAACCCCGACGTGCGCAACATGCGCCTGCGCGGCCGGCTGGAGGGCCGCCGCCTTGTTCCTTACTATTCGCGCGCCGAAATCGAGACGAAAGCGGAGACCTTCAGCGCGCCCGTGATCGGCTGGACCGCCGATCCCGTCGAGCTTTTCTTCCTGCAGATCCAGGGCTCCGGCCAGTTGCGCCTGGAATCGGGCGAGCGCATCCGTCTCGGCTACGCGGACCAGAACGGCCATCCCTTCCGCTCGCTCGGCCGCTATCTGGTCGAGCGCGGCGAGATGAAGCTCGAGGACGCGTCGATGCAGGGAATCAAGACCTGGGCGGGCGCGAACCCGGCGCGCCTGCAGGAAGCGTTGAACCAGAATCCGAGCTACGTGTTCTTCCGCGAGCTGCCCCAGGTCGACGAAGGCCCGGTCGGCGCGCTGGGCATTCCGCTCAGCGCCGAGTACAGCATCGCCGTGGACCGGCGGTTCGTGCCGCTGGGAGCCCCTGTCTATCTCGCCACCACGTTTCCGCTCTCGGAGGAAAAGCTGGAGCGGCTGATGGCCGCGCAGGATACCGGCGGCGCGATTCGCGGCGCGGTGCGCGCCGACTTCTACTGGGGCACGGGCCCCGACGCGGGCGCGCGCGCCGGGCGCATGCGCCAGCAAGGGAAGATGTGGCTGCTGTGGCCGCGCGGCGAGCCGCTGCCGCGCGCGGACTAGCGCTTCGCTGCCGGCTGCGCGGTCGCGATCTCGTCGAGCAGGCCTTTCAGGTCGGCCACCGCCAGGCCGCCGGCCATGCGCTCGCCGTTGGCGAAGAACAGCGTGGGGGTGCTGTTTACTCCCAGCCCGCGGCCGAGCGCGAGGTTCTTGTCCACCGGGCTCTCGCAGGTCGGGTTGCCCGCGTTGCGCTTGCCGTGCAACGCCAGATCGAGCCAGGCGGCGCTGCGGTCCGGCGCGCACCACACGGCCTTGGATTGCTCGGCGAGCTCGGGACGGATCACCGGATACATGAAGACATAGATGGTGACGTCGTCGAGCTGCTGCAGGGTCTGCTCGAACTGCTTGCACGCCGGGCAGTACGGGTCGGAGAACATCGCGAGCACGCGTTTGCCGTTGCCGCGCTGGACCTTCACGGCCTGCGCGAGCGGCAACGACTCGAACTTGATCGCCGACAGCTTGCGCACGCGCTCCTCGGTCAGGTCGCGGCCCGAGCTCAGCTCGAAGATATTGCCCTGGATGACGTAGTTGCCGTTGGCGTCGGTATAGACGACGCGCACGCCTTCGGCGCTCTTGAAGCGCACTTCGAACAGGCCCGGAAGCGGCGCCGGCTGGATGCCGTCGATCTTGACGCCGTTCAGCTTCGGCTCGAGAGCGCGCCGGATGGCCGCGTCGTCGGCGAGCGCGAGGGCGGCGAGCAGGCAAAGGGCTAGGGCGGCGGGCCGAAACATCGGGGATCTCCCAGGCGTCAACTCATCGCGTGGCGGATGAGGATGTTCTTTAGGACCGGAAGACGGCCGCTCAGGTTCAATCCCGCGTTGCGCAGCCGGGAAAGCGGCTCGCTGTCGGCGCCGAACAGCCTGAACAATCCATCGACCATCAAATCCATCGCCAGTATAGGCTCGGCGCGGCTTCGTTCATAGCAGCGCAGGAGCCGAGGGTCGCCGGCGTCGCGCACCGGTCCGCGCCCGGCCAGAGCCGCCGCAAGCGCGCGCGCATCCTGCAAGCCGAGGTTGAGCCCCTGGCCGGCAAGCGGATGGATCACGTGCGCCGCATCGCCGGCGAGCGCGACGCGCTCCCCGGCCATCCGCGCGGCCGAGAGGCGGCGCAGCGGATAGCTGCGGGGCGGCGTGACGACCGTCATGGCGCCAAGCGCCCCGGCCGTCGCCGATTCGACCCTCCGGCACAGCGCGTGCGGCTCGAGCTGCAGCAGCATCTCGGCGTCCTCTTCAGGCAGCGACCAGATCATCGACACGCGCCGCCCCGGCAACGGCAGCAACGCCAGGACCGGCCCGCCCTGGAACCATTGGTACGCGATGTTCGCGTGCGGCTTCTCGCACTCGAGATTGGCGATGAGCGCCGCCTGGGCGTAGTCGTTCGTCTTGATCGGAATACCCGCCTGCTGGCGCACGAACGAGCTTGCGCCGTCGGCGCCCACCACCAGCGCGCCCGACAACTCACGCCCGTCGCGCAGTTTTAGAAGTGCTTTTTTCGAATCTGCTTTTTTCGAGTCGAAGGTCAATTCCGCGCACTCGGCAGGCGCAAGAACAACCATTTTTTCCCGGGCGTCGACGACGCCCCATAGCGCGTCCTGCAGCACGCCGTCCTCCACCGTCCAGGCGAGCTCCGGGACACCCGCGCGGTACGCGTCGAAATCGATCTTCGCGCCTCGATCGCCGAAGACGCGCATGCCATGGACCGGCGTCAGGCGCTCGGGCGCAACCGACGGCCACGCCCGCAGATCGCGGAGGAAGGAAACATTGCCGGGGCTCAAGGTGTACACCCGGGCGTCGAGCACGCCGGGGACCGGCGCCGGCGCACGACGCGCGTTGGCGACCAGCGCCACCGACAGTCCCCGGGCCGCCGCTGCTACGGCCAGGCCTACCGGCCCGGCGCCGACGACGATCAGGTCGAAATTCACTGGTTTATAATGCCGTCTTGATCGCGCAGGACGTGGCGAATTAGCTCAGCTGGTTAGAGCAGCGGAATCATAATCCGTTTGTCCGGGGTTCGAGTCCCTGATTCGCCACCATTTTCCTGATTCGCCACCATTCCCTGATTCGCCACCATTCACGATTACCATTGACCTAGATGATCAAACGCTCTGCCGCGTTCGCGCTCCTGGCGGGTTTTGCCGTCCTCGCGTTCGCGCAGCTGCGCACGATCCCGGAGGACGCGAAGCGCGGCGTGATGCGCCACGTCCAGGAGACGATCGTCGAGATCGATGGCAAGCGGCGGCTGCTCTCCGCCGGCGCGCAGATCCGCAGCCAATCCAACCGCATCCTGGTCCCGACTGCCGTGCCGCCCGACTCGGACGTGAAGTACCGGCTGGACCAGGAGGGCCTGGTGCGGCAGGTCTGGCTGCTCACGCCGCAGGAAGCGGCGGCGGCCGACAAGGCCAAATGAGAGCCGTCGCGTGAGGGCGCGCTAGGCCTGATGGGAAAACCCTGATGGGAAAACTGTTCCTTCGCAGCTTCGGCTGCCAGATGAACGAGTACGACTCGGACCGGATCGCCGGTCTGATGCGCGAGGCCGAGGGCCTGGAGAAGACCGAGAGCGCCGCGGAAGCCGACCTCATCGTCTTCAACACCTGCTCGGTGCGCGAGAAGGCGCAGGAGAAAGTGTTCGCCGACCTGGGCCGGATCCGCGAGCTCAAGAAGGCGAACCCGCAGCTCATGATCGCGGTCGGCGGCTGCGTCGCGAGCCAGGAAGGCTCGGCGATCGTGCGGCGCGCGCCTTACGTCGACGTGGTGTTCGGACCGCAGACGCTGCACCGGCTGCCCGAGCTGCTCGCGCGCCGGCGCGCGAGCGGCCGGCCGCAGGTGGACATCAGCTTTCCGGAGATCGAGAAGTTCGACCACCTTCCGCCCGCGCGCGCCGAGAACGCCAGCGCCTTCGTCTCGATCATGGAAGGCTGCAGCAAGTACTGCAGCTTCTGCGTGGTGCCGTACACGCGCGGCGAGGAAGTCTCGCGGCCGTTCGACGACATCGTCGCGGAAATCGCGGGCCTCGCCGGGCAGGGTGTGAAGGAAGTGACGCTGCTCGGCCAGAACGTCAACGCCTGGCGCGGCAGGATCGAAGGCGAGCGCGCCGATTTTTCCGAATTGCTCTTTTATGTGAATGAAGTTCCAGGAGTAGAGCGATTGCGTTATACGACCTCGCATCCGCGCGAGTTCACGCAACGGCTGATCGACGCGCACGCCGCGCTTCCGAAGCTGGCGGCGCACGTGCACCTGCCCGTCCAGTCCGGATCGGACCGCGTGCTCGCGGCGATGAAGCGCGGCTACACCGTGCTCGAGTACCGCTCGATCGCGCGCCGGCTGAAGCAGGCGCGCGCGGACCTGTCGCTCACCTCGGATTTCATCGTCGGCTTCCCCGGCGAGACCGAGGCGGATTTCGCGGCGACGCTGCGGCTCGCCGCGGATGTAGGCTTGGATGCGTCGTTCTCGTTCGTCTACAGC
>WNFL01101518.1_pt1 | contig 29700 bp, 24 predicted proteins | sample 5400361 | NCBI WGS metagenome assembly WNFL01 (sample SAMN13153351, study PRJNA577476) | soil metagenome | isolation source: 40 cm soil on Douglas fir-dominated hillslope | place: USA:California | collected 2013-09-17
CTCGATCAACGCCCCTTCAACCCTCAGCATCTCCTTTTTGAAAGAGAAGCCTTCCCACGAGGGTTCTATTGCTTCGGAATTCCGTTCGTGCTCGAGGGCGACTAATGTGTCAATTACTTTGCGCGCACAAAAGAAAAAACGTTTGGCGGCTGACGGATCTTGAGACTTTTGCAAGTGATTGAGGGCGGATTCGTAGATCGAGGCCAACTCTGTGGCAGATGTCTGCTCGGTAAGCTCCTCGATAATGCTCAATCTGGTCCGGTCGGCACCCTCCAAATCACCCACCGTCTCAGCTACTCCGATCGCTTCTTCCAGCAGCGCTTTGGAACGTTGGTGATTACCGAGGCGTGCCACGACAATTCCGTAGGTCGTTAGCGCTTCGGCCAAGAGTGCTTGTTCGTCACCCTTCCTCAGCGTATTTACTGCCGAACGGGCGAATCGTCGTGCTTCTTGAAGGCGGCCCTCAGCGAGTAAGGTTCGCGCCTTGGTATCGTTAACTTGAGCAAGATGTACGTGGTCGTCGATCTCAAGCAACGAATGTCGGGCGCGATCTAAATACTGATGAGCTTCGGCGAACCTTCCGAGTGTGAAAAAGAGGAAACCAAGGTTGATGTCCACACAACCTTGAAATCGAGTGTGCCCGGCTTGCTCGAAGTGAAAGCTAGCAGCGGCGTATTCGATCAAAGCCCGATCTAAATGATCCTCTCGTGGATCCGCATCCGCCAACTTTCTGAAAACCAGACCGAAACCATTGTGGAAAGCACCTTTAAGCGCCTCGTCCTTGCTCTTCTCTACTAAAGGAGCCGCCTCGTCACAAAACCGCAACGCCTCGTTCAAACGACGTGCCCGCACTTCCACCATGCAAGCACGAATCAGGATGACGGCCTTCAAGTCGCTGTTTTGGTTCTCCAAGCGACTCAGCGCGCTGTCTAGATGGATTCGTGCCTCATCGAGTGCTCCTTCGCGCCAATAACAGAGGGCGAGATCGCCGAGTGCCTCGGCTACCCGCTCGGGATGGCCAAGCCCTTCAAGTATTTCAACGCTTTGTGTGATCAGGTTCTTTGCCGACTCTTGGCTGCCCGGCGTCTGACGCGCGCTGCCGAGCCATCCGGACAAGGCCCCAACCCGAAGCAACACCTCAGCCTTTGTCGCTTCATCAAGACGGTCGCCTTTTGGAATTCCATAATGGTCGGGCCAAAATTCTTCTAGTGCCTCGCAAGCTGCTTCATATTCGCCGGCCTTTTCGAGTTGCTTCGCCAAGCGGCAGCAAAGTTGGGCCCCTTCTGCCCGGCTTAGACCAAGACTCTGGTCCTTAACCACTGCTAGTTGAGATCTTAAGTTCATGTGAGGCTTACCTTTCTATGTGACTGTTATAATAATTGCCGGCGACGAAGTGCGAGTCGCGTCAACGACTTTTCTAGAATTAGGCGCGGCCCTGAAAGATGCTCCGTTGTGTGGCTCTGGCTGAAAGTCGTAACACTAACTCACCAACCTTAAGGAGAAAAATATGAAGAACCTAAGAAGATTGGGCGCTGCCGTCGTTTTGACGTTTGTGCTCAGCCTATCCACTTTGGCAGGCGAGGTTGAAACGCCACCTTGTGCGTCTCCTGTTCCCGGAGAAGTAGAAACACCTCCATGTGCTTCCGTAACTCGGAGTGAAACAACAATCCCACCCGCTTCAAACCCAGGGACCGAGTTTTCAGTCACCGAAGCGGCGATTAATATCCTTCAAAGCGTGCTGTCCCTCTTCTAGCAGCACCTTGATTCTCAAAATTCGCAGTTGCCATTGATCACCTCTCGCTGGCAAGACGTTATAAGTGTGCTCACTTGTTGAGAGTCCCCGAATTGGCACGAGCCTGGACGAGGAGGCCCTCAGGCCGCGTAGAATAAACCCTTGCTCAGATCAATGCAACCATGTGTCGAAATTACCTTAAGCCATTGAACGTGCGAAGTCTTAGTGTCTTTGGCAACGGCCTACGCAAGGGCGAGTTAGCCGAGAGAATGGGAGGTCAAACGTCGAAACAACCTTCTCGATGATCAAAGCCAAGTTTGGCGACCGTTCTGAGAAGCAAAACCAAACGGCTCAAATCAACGAAGCCTTGTGCAAAGTGTTGGCGCATAGTCTTTGCTGTTTCATTCAGTCCATTTATGAACTCGGCATCGAACCGACATTCTGGGAAGAGGCGGCATAGGCCGTCTCTTTCTCACTGCGCGATACGTTACTGAAACTTCCAGCTTCATCGAACCTTAAATACAAAGAACTCACAAAAGAAAAAGACGCCTAGTCATGGTTGAATGTATTCACAGTCGAACAAGAGCAGAAGTCCGCGCTCTTGGTGCTGATGAACTTTGCTCTCGAAAGTAATATCTTCTCCAATGGACAATTGTCTTAGCCGTTTCTCTTTTTCGGGCTTGCCTGATACGTCAAAAATTCCCGCAACGTCATCTGTATGCTTCTTCTCAGTTACCTCAACACTTACCAGGATTGAACCAGAAGAGCTAAGACTCACTTGAGAGATTTTGCCCGTAACTTGCATTGGCTCATTTTTGAATGGCTCCATTAGTTTGTCTGCTTCGAGTTCTGTACGGCCCTCGAAAAGGGCAAGCAATTGTCGTGGCGTTTTTTGAAGCAGCCTGTGAGTGGTTACGGGCGTTGCCTTAACAGCGGAGACACTATCTCCGTCGGGTCGCGCAAGCTGCTTGGCTGGCTCGTTTCCGCGTGGCTTATCCGCGCATCTTTTCCACTCTGTCCACCCCACGAGCACGAACAAAACTACCACGCCTATGGCTATTAAAATCGCGGCTATCTCTTTTCTTAACTCATGAGTATTCAGTTCGTGTATGGCCTTCCCAATAAAGAGCCCAACGCCAATAAAGTAGAGAATCTCGGCAAACGTATATTCACCAAAAACCATGGCTATGCCGCCAAACGCAAGGAAAGCAGCAACAACAATCGATAGTTGGAGCCATTGCCACAAGTAGGCACAAACGACGGCGGCGGCGGCGGCAAACCGTCCCGTTCTTGATTGCTCGAATACAACCCCAGTTGCCTGCTCAGCAAGCGGCTCCGTCTGAGAATCTCGCATACTCGCCAAGTCGCGAGCTTTGTCTTCTTTGGCAAGCCGCTCTCGCTGCTCAATCTCGGCAATCTTTTCAGGCGTTGGTACTTCCATCTCCGAAGGCTTAGGCACGTCTGAACGTCTCGGCAGATCGGAGGCCGGTTGTTCTGCCTCGCTGCCAATGCGCACGAAGTCTTCTGGTGCGGTTTCCCAGTCCTTGAATTTGTTTTCGGGGTGTTTGCGTTCTGAAAAAGTTGGAAGCGGAGGTTCGTAGGGTTTCTGCTCCAATTCCAGCTTTGCGCGAGCAGCAGACTGATCGCGCTTGGCCGCATCAACCGCGGCTTCGCGGACTCTTTCAGCCACCGGTGAGAATTGCTCAATAACGTTTCGCACCCATTCATCAAACGGCGGCAGGCTTGCGGGGGGCTCAAGGCCCGCAGGTAGAGGCTTGCGAGACTGCTCCCAAGGGTCTTCGCCTTTAGCGAGCATCTCGATCTCTCGCGGCTCGAACTCTCCCCGCTTCGAACGCGAGCAAACGTCTGATGGTCAAACGGTCGTTACCGAAACACTGAGAATTAGTCAGAAGACTTACTCTCAGGATTGGCCATCCTACAACAAAGCCCAGACACACGAAAAAGAACACTTTCAAAAGCTGCTGCATGAACTGTAAAAAGGCATCGGGGAACCATCGCAAATAATCGGTCGCCCCCGCATGCCACTCGATGACATGATCTTTAGCGCAGCGTTCAAGGTCTACTCGACAGTTTCAGCCCGACGCTTCATGTGCGATCTGCGCGACTCGCACGCCAAGGGCTATATTTCACGAGTTCCCGCCTACAACACAATCTTTAAGTACTTTGAAAACGACCTGTTGACGCCTCATCTGCAAATGCTAATCGAAGAAAGTGCGTTACCACTGCAAACTGTTGCGTCTGCTTTCGCCGTCGACTCTTCCGGCTTTTCAACGTCCAGGTTCATCCAATGGGTGCAAGCCAAACATCACAACCCCAAACTCCTCGAGGCCCGCGATTGGGTCAAAGTCCATTTGATGTGCGGGGTTCAAACCAACATCGTAACCGCCGTGGACATCACCGACCGATTCGGTTAAGGGGCTTTTTCCAATTCATCGAGCCGCGTTTTGACGTCGGCTGCGACCTCCGGTGCTGCCTTGGTTAGACGTAAGTAGTTACGGAACGCACGGATCGCTTCTGACCTTTGACCCCTGTCCATCAATATAAGCCCGAGGCCCTTCCAAGCCTCATCGTCAGTGCCATTGCTAAACGATAATGCTCGGTTGAAATCCCTTTCCGCGTCGTCGAGTTTGATGTGATGCCAGTAGTAAAAGAGGCCGCGCGCGGTAAATACTCGCGGATCCCGCGGGTCTATCGAAGCCGCCCGATTAAGCAGTTGCTCCGTTCTATTTTTGTCCTTCCAACTAAGGAATTCCGTCAGGTAAAGAAGGGCCGTGACTGAGCCGGGGTACAATTCGACTGCCGTTTCGGCATAGGGTAGGGCGTCATCACCATGTTTTCTTCCATAGCCTCTTACCGTGTGTATAAGCTCAAGGAGATCGTCCAGCGACGGAACGTTCGATCCGTCAACACGCTCCTTCAGCCGCCCTGCTTTACGAAGCGCTTTGACATCTTTCTCGTCATAACCACGATCCCGGGCAGCAGTCAGGTTAATGTATGCTTGCAGCGCATCAGCAGCCTCTTCAAATCGCAGTTGCTCGCTGAGATGGTTGCTGAATCTACGGAGGCCATTCGGACACTGTTTGCCGCCGTCCGATAAGGCTTGTCGGAATTCCTGCTCGGCTCGCGGATCACCTTCGATTTCGTAGGTCTCAGCTCGTTCCAGCTTGGCGACACAGTCACTACTGTCTTCATCTTGAAACTCGTAAGCAATAGATATAGAACCGGCCATCAACTTTAGTCGTCCGTTAAGACGATAAGGCTCAAACACCCACTTGCGCAATGAGCGCACAGCAGTCGTGCTCAATGGATTATCGGCCTCGCCGCGAACTGAAATAACTCGCCCGCCCTGATTAATTACAAGTCTAATCATGACGACTCCGCGAAGATCGCTTTTCTTGAGCATCGCTGGACGCTCAATGGCTTGTCGTTTAATAACTCGCTTAAGGAGTTCACTCGAACTAAGCCACACGGGACGTTCGCCGTTTCCGCCGTGGGCTCTTCGCTTCCTCATGGGAGAGCGCTTACTAAAAGATAAACCCGCAGTGTCGCACGGCGTGGCACCCGAACCTCGTAGCACCGGAAGAGATTTCGAAGAATGCGCGCTATCTCGACCCCCAAATGAACCAATCAGGAAAACGGTAGCAAGGCTGGACATAATTATTCGCCCCATAAGGGTATCCTCGGTGCACCGCCGAATAGATCGACGTCCACTTGCGCTATCAACTATTCCCAAGGCTGGGTCTATGGAAACGGGCGCGTTCATGAGGCATCACTTAACCGAACACTGGCCGCCAGCCCCGTTGAGGGGGCTCTGTCGAAGTATTGGCTTAGGTGCGAACTGAACTCATTGATTGTTTCAGCGACTGGCTGCCGGCGAGAGCATAATTCGGGTCGCTGGGGAGTCAGCCAAAAGGAGCGATCCCGCTTGACACGGGTCAAAAGGCTAACAATTGTAGCGCCTACTGTCAATAGCATCATGAGAGGCCCAATTGAAAATCTTCCAAGGAAGACTAGGCACCCGGTCCCAGCAAATCCTCGAACCATAAGACACTCCCTACCATTGGTCATATTAGGTTTGTCACGGTCTTTACCCGAGAGCGCAAAACAACGAATGAATCGTACTCTGCATCCGCGATATCCTCGGAACCTCATGGAGGGTTCTTTTGAACCATAACCTGATCATATTTGTCATCTGGAGCCTGTTCCACACTGTCGGTTATCACCTTGTTCGCGGCCTGTGCCGCTTTTTGGTAGTCTCCGTTGCTAGTCACATATGTGTTAACGAAAGCATTGGCCGCCTTTTCCAGAGTATCCCCATTGGTGACTCCGTTTGGCCCGCTAAAGATAGTCACTGTCACTTGACCTTGGCCGGTAAAATTAAAATAACTCCCGCCTGGTGAACTGGAATCGCAAGAGAAATTGACGAAGACCTTGGCTGACATGTCAGGTTTCGGTTGCATTCCTTGACCGACTGTCCACTTACCGTCCGTATTGTAATTCGTGTGCTCTCCGCTTCGGAAACCTGGTGTCAGAGTTTCTTGTCGGAAAGGATTATTATCAGTGCCAGCCCCGGGTCCTCTTCCATGGCCCACGTAGACTACAACTTCAGAAGACTTCAACGCCGCTTCGAACTGACTCGCATTGCCCGCGGGACCCTTTTCTCCAGTCTCGAATGATGGTCCATAGAGGTCAACTCTATAACCATTCGTGGCACCTTTTTTCGATCCTTGCCAATCAGAGGCATCAGGAGTAGTAGATCTCTTATTCCCCACCGTGGTCGTCCGAGTACCCATGTCTTCTGCTGACAAATCAAGAAATACACTGATGACTTTATCGCCGCCCTTTCCTTGTCCTTCATTACCATTGGGATCGACTGCAGTAAGCGGACTGTTATTTACGTATTCATATTGATTCCATCTTTGTGGGTTGACGAAATTTTCCTTGGTTACAGGTCGAGGATCAACTCCGGTAAAGCGTCCCTGCGTGCTTGCGTAGTATCTGGCCCCGAAGTAATCAAGCCCGGTCTCGTTATCCCGCTCCTTTTGGGTGAAGCGTTGTCTGATTCCATCACTGGCGCTATAACCCTGCGCGCTGGTTCTTCCGCCAGTGCCGGCGAAAAGTTCCTCACCGAACGGCAGATAGTCATGACGACTGGCAGTGGCCAGCGCACCACTCTGATCAAAGATTATCCGCGGCGTGCCGAGTTGATCCGCCACCAGCCAGTGGATCTGGGCCAATGAACTGCTGCCGCTCGTCGCCGTCCACGCTTCGACTTCCGTCAACCTGCTGTAGATGTGATCAGCCGAGTCATTTATTAACACTTTGATCTTACTGGTTGTGAGAGCGGCGAAGTTGAACTTTCGCCACACCTTGTTATTCCCGGTGACATTCCCACCCGGCACATCCACAAAGGCACTCCCATTCCAGTACTGCACTTCAAAGGCCGTGTTGCCATAAGTGCTGAAAGTCGTGGTCTCAGTCGGTTCAATCGGGTTGGCATAGTTATCCTGCACCGTGTAGACATCAATTTCATCGATCGTCTTGCTACCGCTGAAATCTACTTCGAGCCAATCGGGATACTGCGTGGTCGCATCGTTCCAGCCGCCGCCACTTAACCAATTTAATCCCTTGTGTTCTCCGTCGATAACCGCACCGGTAGAGAAGCTGTAACCATTATAGGTTGAGGAGGCGGTGGCCGTGCCACCATTCGACGATAGAGCGGCATTGGTTCTGGGAGGTGGAGAATCGGCGTTACCCCACGCCTCCACTTCTGTCAGACGGCTGCAGATATGATCGGCCGAGTCGTTTATTAGCACTTTGATCTTACTTGTTGTAACAGCGGCGAAGTTGAACTTGCGCCACACCTTGTTATTCCCGGTCACATTCCCACTCGGAATATCCGTCCAGGCGCTGCCGTTCCAATACTGCACTTCGAAGGCTGTGTTACCGTAAGCACTGAATGTCGTTGTCTCCGTCGGTTCAATCGGGTTTGCATAGTCGTCCTGCACGGTGTAGACGTCAATTTCATCGATTGTCTTGCTGCCGCTGAAATCTACTTCGAGCCAATCGGGATACTGCGTGGTCGCATCGTTCCAGCCGCCGCCATTCAACCAATTCAATCCCTTGTGTTCACCATCAATGGTCGCGCCCGGCGAAAACGGATAGCCCGAGTAAGTGGACGAAGCCGTGGCCACCGATCCATTCGACGACAAAGCTACATTAGTCCTGGGAGGCGGAGCGCCCGTATTACCCCAGGCTTCCAGTTCGTTCACCCGGCTCCAACCATCGGCTGAAGCATTCGCCAGCACTCTGATTTTACTGGTCGTGATCGCCGCGAAAGTGAACTTGCTCCACACCTTGTTATTGCCGCTGACGTTGCCGCCAGTCACATCGGTCCAACTTGCACCGTTCCAATACTGCACCTCATAGCCGGTCAACCCGTAAAGCGTGAGGGTCATCGTTTCAGTCGGCGCGCTCGGGCTAGTGTAATTGTCCTGAGTGGTGAAGAGATCAATCTCGTCAATGGTCTTGCTGCCATTGAAGTCGACTTGCAACCAATCAGGCCCGCTATTCTGTGTGCCGTCGTTCCACCACTCCGTCGAGCTGCCGACTTTCCCCGTCCGGTCCCCATCGATTGCATTCGCGGGCACCGAACTGTAGCCCGAGCCTTGACTTGGAGAGTAGGTTGACGAAGCGCTGGCGGTCGCGCCATTGGATGCGAGCGCGTAGTTCGTGCGCGTCGCCGTCGGCGCCTCAGCCGTGATCAGCATCTGCCCGTTGCGATAGCCGTATTCTTTCTGTGGATTCGAAGCCGCGGCATTTGCCGCGTACTCAGCCAGCAACTCGCCACCAAGCCCATAAACCTGCCAGGTCTCTGTGCTTCCGACAATCCGTTTCACTCGACGTCCATCGCCATCATAAGAATAGCTCCCCGCGACATATGTGTTCGCCTGCGTCTCGGAAGTCATTCGATTCTCAGCGTCGTAGGTGCGGGTAACGGCTGCGCCGCTGTAAGTGTCCTTGGTTTGATTCCCGGCATTGTCGTAGTTCATTGTCGGATGGTTCGACTCAGTCTCACCCGGCGCATACATCCGGTTCGTTGTCGTCTCGCCAACTACAGCCATCTGCATGTTATTAATGCCCTGTCCCCAGGTGGCGTTACCGTTCCCGTTGATTGAGCGATTCCCATAACGATCGAAGGAATACTGTTGTTGCCAATCGAGTGAAGTGTTGCCGGTGTATTCATGCACCTGGGTCAGACGATTCAAACTGTCGTACCCAAATTGCTGATTCCAGGAAGTCGGACTAGCGTTCTGGTCGTCATTCGGCACGTACACCGTCTGCTTTCTTAGGTTGCCGTTGTTGTCTGTTGCGTTGCAGGCCGCGCCGCCGCACTGAAGACTGTAGTCATTAATAATGGCTCCGCGATTGAAAGTTGTGTCCGTCGGGCCCGAGTAGCTCGTGCTCTCGCGAATCTCTGACAATTGTCCGCGCGAGTCATAGAAGAGCTTGTTGTAGAGGGGCGTCAACGTGCCGAACTGCTCCTTAGTCATGCGGCTGGCGGGATCATAGATAATCCCGGTCGAGTACGTGCGCTGCGTCCCATCGCCGAGATTGCCCGTAACACTGGTTGTTCGTCCGGCGCTGTCGTAAGCGTTGGTGACAGTGCGGCCCGATGGATAAGTTTCAGTCAAGACATGACCCGCCAGATCGTAGGAATAACTTATCGGGTATGTCTGGCTCCCGAGTGTCTGGCTTCCGCCGAGCACTTTGCCAGCGGCGTCATAGCCGCTGTAGCTATAGGTAGAAACACTCGAACTCACCGAAGCCAGACGTCCCTTGCCATTGCTGATGGTAGTCGAGTCGTAAGCGTAGGTGACAGTTGGCGTGCTGTCAGAATAGCTGCGGCTGGTAGACCGATTCAGCGCATCGTAGACATAGCTCGAGACAATGCTGCGCGCGTCAGTCTTCGTCGCCAGGTTCCCGTTGTCATCATAGGTGTACCTGATCTCCCCGCTCTCTGGATTGATGGCGCTGCGCAAGCGCGACAGCGAATCGTAAGAAAACGTACGGGTCTGCGAGGAGCCCTGATACACATGCCGCAGATTGCCGAACACGTCATAGTCATAACTGGTTGGCTGTGCCGGCGCGGTAGTCGTGCCGAGACTGTTACTCGCATCCGGCTCGTCGACTCTGACAAGTCGGCCTGCGCCGTCAACCATGCTGCGCCGTTGCTTACCGGCTTGATCGGTCACCGTCGTGAAGTTTGCATCGTAGGCACTCGTCACTGTGCCGGTGAAGCCCGTAACGCTGGTAGTTCCCGTGGCCGGCGGTTGCGATGCGCCGGCGAACGTAGCCACTTCAATCATTCTGCCCAGAGCGTCACTGGTAGCCCTCGTCCAGCTATCTGTCAAGGCTGCGCCTGAGCGCATCGGGCTCGAAGAGTAGGTAATGCGATTTACGGTGTCATACGCTTTATGGGCAAAGATCGTGTAGTTCGTTCCATCCTCGGTTTGTTCACTCAAGACTGGTCGCCCGAGCATGTCTGCCGTTGCCCGCGTCTTCAAGAGTTGGTCGTTCTCAGCATAAAGGTCGGCGAGGCTTATTACCTGCAACGCATGGTCAACATAAGTGGTCGTCACCCGATGCTGCTGCGAAGTGCCATTCACCGTTACCGCCGGAGACTTGATAATGCCCGGCCGTCCGAACGGATCGACTGTGGTTAATAGCTGATTCGTGTAGTCAATCGTTGACTGGTTGCCATTGGCATCCGTCTGACTTTTAACCAAACCCGTGGAAAAATCGAATTCAGCGGAGGTGGTCTGTGTGCCGGTTCCATTTTGCGGATCGACCACGACACGGTTCGGCAAAGCGTGAGTTGAGTCGTCATAGTAAGAGTTCGTGACTTTGCCACGCGCATCCGTGGCCGAGATTGGATTGCCATACGAGTTATAGGTCTGCGACGTCGAGATCCATTTACTGTCCACGTCGTCCCAGACACTTTTGCTGGTTAGATTGCCTACCGTCGGCGCCGTGCCATATGAATATCCGTCGTAACTGAATTGAGCCGTGGCCGCGCCCGTGGTCGTCTGCTGCAAGGCGTTGAGAATCAGCGGCAAGCCGGTTGAAAGGGACCGCTTCGAATAGACGTTTCCCGAGTTCGAACTCGTCGCCGCGTTGTAATAACTGTTGCTCGACGTGCGCAGCACAGTGGCACTACCCGGTACACCGGTCGGCACACCACTACTGTCACGGCTGACTAGCGCCGGATCAAACCAGTCGTAATCGGTCTCGCCGAGCACGTTGCCGTTATAGTCAAACTGATAAGTCTTGGCCGACATCTTCAACGGATTGCCAGTCGCGTCGAGCAGAGTAGTGTATTCTGCGTCGACTACCGGGTTGAAGTTCACCGGGCCGGTGGGGGAGTCAAGACACGCGCTGGTGAATATCACGTCCGACCAGTGCTTTTCGATCCTCGTGAACGGTTGTTGAATGCGAAAAGTCAGTCCGGCCTTTCCATAGCCCCAGGCATAGCCCACGTTGTGCGAGTATTGCATCTGCGCAGTTATGCTGCCGTCAGGGTTCGTGACTGTGCCCCCGGTGTCCTGGATCGCATAGAGCCAAATATCGGCCGTGCCGTCATGGGTGAGTTGTTTCTGAGTTATGGTTTCTCTCGGTATGCTGTCAGCGGTCAAAGGGAAAGGAACGTGATGCGTATCCTGGCTATACGTGTAATGGATCACAGCTCCTGAGGGCGTGGTCATCTGATTGAGTGAGCCCCAGCCCTTGGAAGCTGTTCTCGTGTAGCTTTGCCCTGACGCGTTGCAACTCCAATTCACGGTATTAGTGGCCGACTCAGTATCGTCAGAGTTGTAGGTAAAGCTGAAACTCCGCTGCGTCTGCCCCGGCTCAGTCAAGGGGAAGACTATCGAAGTAATAACAGGGATCCTCCTGATTCAGTTCGGTATAGTGGGTACAAGGACGCGGGTTGATCTGTCCCGAGATCCAGTCATTCACCTGGTAGTCCTGTCCCTGAACCATAGTGAAGCCGAAGTTTATGTCGATGTGTTCTGAGGCTCCACCGACTGTCTGGTACCAGACCTGTCCTTGTCCAGCGGAATTCTGGACGTAGCGGATCTCGCGGCCGGTTTGCTCATCCTGGTAGTGCGTGCCGTTTGAGTCGCTAAAGATCTTGATCTTATTACCATTGGTATCCTGAATTCGCTGCGCATCGGTCCCCTGGATAATCTGTGTTCCATCCGGCATGGAAACCGTCCAGGTGGCGGCGTTACTGTTGATCTTCGCGTAGATGTGGCTGCCGTCGAACGAGTAGTAGCGCATCGTGGCGTTCGTGTAGGGACTGTCACTATAGTAACCCTTTAGGAACTCCTCGCTGCCGGGGTAGGGTGAATAGTCAATCGGGCGCAGCTCGTGCTCTGAGCCATCGGGCATCTGCAACACCACTTTGTACCAATTGTAATTTACCCGCATTTGGTAATCCACATAAGAAATACTGCCGGACGGAATATTAGTCATGTAGTCGTAGTCTTCGTGCGCGTTGCGAACGGTGATTTGATACTGACTGCTTATCTGCCACCCTCCCAGATCACTAAGTTGCGGCATATCGACATCGAACGGATGCCAGTTCACTGCGTCGACTTCGTTTTCGCTCCGGTTCATGTTCCAAATCTTGCTGTTGTAGTGAGCACTCAGGGCCCAGGAGAGTTTGCCGCCGGCAATCGGCGGTAGCGCCGCCAGCGGAATCGATAGATTCACATTCCCGTTTTGCAAGCTGATGTTTTCAATGTCGGAAACTTGATAGGAGGCGCCGGGCATGGCCCCGCGATCGGGTCGCGCAGAGGTTTGCTGACCCAGGGCCACAGTGCCTAGGATCGCGATAAAGACAAAGATTAAGAAGAAGCGAATGGTACGCTGCTGGTGGGAGCTTTGATGATTCATCAGCGCGCTCCTAACTGGTCAGCATGTGAAAAGTTCATCAGGCTGTACTGCATGATTATCTGGCCCTGACTGGTCCAGGTGATCTGCGCGGGTACCTTCTCACCGTTGCTTTCCGTCCAGATGAGTTCGGCGACTATTCGCTGGCCCTGTGGCTCGCTGACAATGCGGTCTATTAATCCGGTTGTTGTGTTGAGGTAATAAAGCCGCGATTGGCTCAGCGGCCGCTTCTCCTGATCGGTTTGCGGATCGTGGACTCGCACAATGTTCCAAAGCGGTCCGGCATACCCGTCGCTGGCGTCATCGGGTCTGGCGTTGCGTACTACTATGTAATAGCTCGCGCCGCGCAATTGCGCCAAAACAAATTGGTCGGGACTATCGAGCACCAATCGCTCGATCAACTCACGATCACTTCCAGTCGCGCGGCTAGTAGATGAGAGAGAACCCTGAGCTGCGTTCCAGCTAAGCGGTGTAGTGGACCCGACAATCCCAATTTCAACCAGCTCTCCAGCGTCGGTCTGAGTGCGAGTCGTTTGCACGATTCGCCGTTCCGAACCAATCGTTAGCGTTCCTGTCAGGACTGACTTCTCGCGCTTGCCAGGGGCAAACCTCCCGCCCAGCCGTCGGCCCATATTGAAAGCCTCCGGCTGCCTTGAGAGATTTCGCGAAAATGTCGTGCCGGCGTTCTGGTTTCTTTGGCTCTGCGCGGCAGTTGACTCAGTTGTTTCAGATCGGGACGCGGAAGCTGCAGAAATATTTGGGATTCTTCCCGAACGTGCTTTGACTAGAACGACGGTCGATATGGCTAAACCAACCAGCGCCAGACAAGGCCAGAAAGCCCTTCTTTGTTTGTGAGACATACTGATTCTCCGTTGGTGCTAACTGAGAACGGTTGAGTCTTATGATAGAGCCCGGATCGAGAACCAGATCATCCTCTGAACAAAGAGCTAACGAATGTTCGGGACACCCAGACCCTTCCCTTGTTTCTTCGATAATGCGTTTATGAAAACCTTGGCTGAGTCGGAGAGTTGTCTGAGGACTCCTCGTGGAAGCAGCCGATTCGAACGCGAGAACCCTTGAACCCGCTTGTTGGGCTCAATGTAACCCGAAATGCCCCTGCGGTCAATCCCTTAATTTGGTGGGTAATGGGGTAAGGTTGTGTTGCCAATTTGGTGGGCCCAATTGATTTGGCTCGCTTGCGAACCGGTAGACCCACAAGAGCCGCTATTTTCGATACTCCTGTTTGGCAGCTCCTAGTATATCTTTGATCTGGTCCAAACTGGGCGCATCTTGCCTGCCTGACTGTCGCACCCGCGGGCTTCGCATACAGATCGAGATCCAACGCTGCGCGGTCCAGGATGAGTGGGGCTTGATCTATCGTGAGACTTGCAATACCAGCCAGATAGGTAAGCTTCAGCTCGCGTCTCAACAACATATCCATTTCATTGAGTCCGGCATTTGGCTTTTCGACCGGGACCATCTGCGTAGATATTTCGCGCGCCAGAAAGATTCGAAGCTCAGCCAGCTCGTGAAAGATTTTCTTGTCTGGAGGAGATCCTGCAAAAATAAAGATCACCAGGAGTAATTGCAATCTGCCCACCGTCAAGAATGGCCTGCATAAACATTTTGTCCCTTATATAGAACAACCTTGTGTATTGAAACATCCAATAAGCTTGAGCATCGGATTCAAAGCGCTTAGTAACCGCGCTAGAAGCGCAGGGCCGCCGCATCTCCAAAAGACCAAAATGAGTGGAGCCGTCCGACACCGAAGAGGAAAATGCACTCCTACTCGATTTAGGACGGCCCCTGAAGCGATCACTCTACATTGCCACGATCGGGCGGATTACCTGATTCTTTCGAGTCGTCCAACGAACTCTGCTCGGTTTCTTTATCACGCCAAAAGTCAGGCTTTATTCCAAGCGCATACATGCTGTGAATGATCACACAAAATAATGGCGCATGAATTCCTCCTGTTTGTAGGAATACAGATGAAACATGCGTCGCCACGCTGCCGGGCTCTTGTGGTTCGCCTTCGCGTTGGACTTGAACGCGATATAAGGCATCGCGGCTTTAGCGAGAACAAGCTGAGTGTTCTTGTAGGAGCTATACGCTTTGTCGGCGCACACGCTGTCCATCACGAAGTTTTGTGACGTAGCTTCTACTAGCGGTTCAAAGTACCCATAATCCGCACCGTGGCCGTGGCTGACTTCGATTGCGGTCACGATGTTTGTCTTGACGCCGCACATGACGTGCGCCTTGACCCAATCCTGGCGCTTGACCATGTTCGGTTGCGCGTCGCCATAAACGATTCGCACGTTATCCCACTTGGCATCATTCCATCTGTGATAGATGCCAGTTGAAAAGCCTGACGAGTCAACCGCGAAGTCTCTTTCAATCGGTTGGAGCGGCAAACTGCTTTCTTCGATCAATAGTTTGAGATACGGCGTCAGGGTTTCGCTCTCAAGATAATTCGAGATCGAATTGAAGTGTGGGACTTTCGAGATGTAGCCCTTCGCGTGTGCGTCTTGAAGATCGCAGATGAACCGACGCTGTGAAACGGTGGAATAGACTTTGAAAGTCGTGGCAAAGATCATCTCGTCAAACGCCAGACGCGGGCGACCGATTCGTTGAGAAGGTTCGCCGATGCCTTTACACAGTTCATGCAGTAAGGACTGGAACTGTGCTTTCTCTTGCATCTGAGCGCGATTGTAGGCAGGCCACTCCTGCCGGTAAGTTTTCTTTACCGTCACGGTCTCAGATACGGTCTGAGTCTGGCCGTCGTCCGAATACTCGCGGCGAATTGTGTACTCAACCGCGAAGATGTGCTTGCATCGGGACTGCCGGAATTCGTAGTCGGGACAACTGCAATGCAGCGAACGCGGATCGGGATTCACGGTGTATCGAACACCGTGCGCTGCCTGCGATGGAACTACCCAAATATCTCCGTCTTTGTGAAGCTTAGAAGTGGCTGCGATTTGCAGACCTTTTTGTTCTCGAATGTCCATTGTGCTCCTTGTCTTAATCAGGCGACGAAGGCACAATAGACGTGCCGAAACGGAGCTAATGCGCATCATCGCGTTAGGTTCGGAACCCTGTTGGTTGTTCAAGCAACTGACAGGGTTTTCGGTTTTCAAAAGCATGGGAATTATAGTCGTAAACTGTTGAAATTACAATGAAATAACTCGCTTGTTCGGCACTGATTTCAGTCCGTTTTGGGTCTGCGTCTTCTCCCGCTGCGCTTCGATTCTTCCTTGAATTGTTCAATCACATTGGGCCTACTGAAGAACTCTTCCATGAAGCCTTTATCCCAATAATAGCCACGATAATTGTTTGAAGCGGCGAGAAGGGAAAATGAGTGGCGCTCAGGGTGTTGGGTTCCATAAATCTGGCGTCTCATATGTAACTGGGTTTCATAAGCGAGGACATCAGCGGCTTGTAAGGGTACGTATTTGTTCTTGGGGGCGGTGGCAATGGGGCCAAGTCTGAATCTGCTCTCCCAGTCAGCGCGACGCTTCATCAAGTTATAGGTATTTACCGCGCGTCCGCTGAATTGCGGTTGATCTTCAAGAACATAAGCAATCCATTCATCATCTGGAATATTTCTTTCTTTCGCATCATTCACAAAGCTCGCGAAGCAGTGCTCTAAACACAGGAAATACTCATCGATCCGGATTCGCATTTCCTCTCTTACGGTTTTCAGATCTTCAACTACAACCGCAGTAGCAACCCCTGAGATGTCGGAAGTAGTAATGAGCAAAACGAGATCCTCGTAGAGGACGCTGCGCCTCTCCTTTGACCAACCCTCAAACGCACCTCGCCTATGCGCACAATCAACTGTGTGGAACTCGTTAACACCGTAAGATCGCAACACATCGATCCACCGCGCCGCGAAGCGATCCCATTCCTCGCTGGTGGCAACGTATCCTGCGATTGCGAACACTTGAGAGCTAGAGGGGTGCCCACTTTCATCCAAATAGGCTGTCAGATCAAGCACGGCTAGAAACCTCGTCTGCGATTCTGGCGGGTGAAGTAATCGCGATATGGATGCCACCCGGGTGCTCATAATGCACCTCGCTGGCGTTCTGCACAAAAAGTCGTGCGCTGCACAAAAAGCCCGTCGAAATCGGCTCGGAAACCGACTTTTGGTGCAAAGCCCCCGTACCGGGCTTTGCACAAAAACCTCATCTTGCACAAAAAGGGTTCAGGCTGCACAAAAAGTCTTGCATCTTGGGTTTTCGGGTTGTCCTGTCACTGACTCGGTTGCCGTGGTATCGTAGCAAGCCACAAAGCTCATTCAATCTAGTGAGAAAGATACTCATGGAAAACGAACGTGGAAAAGAGCCGGAACCACCGCAACAACAAGATAGCGGCAGCAGTGGCGGCGGCGGTCAGCAAGCCGAGACTGATAGTCGCCTACCGGGGCGCGACCCAGTATGGGGACAGCGCGGACAGCGCGAGCGCGAGCACAAGCAAGAGCGCACTCAAAAGCAATAGCGATTGAGCGGTGCCTATGCGCGCTGCCGTGCTGTCACAGTGCTTCCGATAAGAGTCGTGAACCCCGTGCATCACTACGACGTGATACCGCCTGAGCCGATCCGCGCTATTTAAGCAGTCAGCTTTCATCCACTCGTTATGACTAAAGAACGGGTAGGCTTTGAGTGAAAGTGCCGACACGGCTGTCGCGGCGGCAACGAAGGCTATGACGGCACTAAGAGCCACCATAGATGCGGCCCACGGTTGAAACGTCCCTGTCCATTTGGCCTGAATAGAAACCAAGATCGTGATCAGACCAATTGAATAGGCCGCGATCCACGTCGCTTTAGTTTCTAGAGTCTTTAACCTGTCTGCAACTTCATCCACCATCGTCTGTCCGAAGCTGTATAGCTCGTCCGTCACTTCAGGTATTTTGACCTCTCCCAGTCTATCAATTACTTGCTCTTCGGTAAGCGTTGCGGTTCCGTTAGGCGGGTTCGATTCATTTGCGGTGTTCGTCATCGCTGGCGTTCTCCTAGCTAATCGTGGTAATTTTTCTACCAGCGACGAACGACGAACATTCAGTTTTGAGGGCCGACGGGTTTACCAGGCACGTCGGCCTTAACTTTTTTACAGTTTCATCTTATCGTCAATCAGCACGTCCACGATCACTCCCGCTAAACGAGCATACCTGAGCAATACTGGCAACGATGGTTGACGCTTGCCGCTTTCAAACTGAGAAATAATCGCCCGATCCGTCACGCCTAATTCCTTCGCAATCTCGCTCTGCGAAAGACCGGCCTTAACTCTTACTCGCCTCAGCTTCCGCGCCAGCTTGCGCGGGTAGTCGCGCTTGGTTGCTCCCATCAGGATCGTCCTCCTGATGGATTTCCCTTGCGTCTAGGAGCGGTTGCTACTAGAATGCGCGCCGTGCTAGAGGATGCCCGGACGATTTCAAGCGTCCGAGCGAGAGGCATTAGCCGCTTTGTCCTCTTGCCCTAGTTTTCAAAACCAACTCCGTCCCTTAGAATAGCATGTACGTCGTTACTCCCGCTGATCCGATTTACCACGTCGCTCTGAATGACGGACTAACATTGTGCGGCCTGTATCTCAGCACTAACCCTGAGCATCGAAAGCGCAGAGACGATAGACAGCTTTCGGAAACGATCCCTGACGGACAATTCATTGCGCTTTGTTCCGAGTGTGATCGTGTCTCTGCCGGCAAGCCAAAACCTAAAGGCCCGTCTCCTGAATTGCTTTCACCGTCGCGCTTCATCGACATCCCGATCTTATAGTCTCCTTACGCGGCCTCAGCCCAAAACTCCGGCTTCACGTCCAGTTCAAACATACTCTGGATCACACAGCACAGGTTATGACAGAGAACCTTGCAGAGTGCTTCGTTGATCTGCGCTGTCTCAGTCTTGCTCCGCAGCGAGTCACCGAACTTTGACTTGATCATATGGAATGTCGTCTCGACGTTGCTCCGCTTGTGGTAGCTCTGCATAAAGCGAGTTTGATTGTAAGAGTAGAAATGGAACATTCTTTTCCATAAAGCATTCTTGGGATTAGTCGGACTGTCCGCAACGCTATTGCTCTTGAACGGGATATAGGGCATCGCGTTATGGTCAACTACTGTCTGCAAGTTATCGCTCGACAGGTACGCTTTGTCGGCTGAGACTTCGGCCATCGTAAAGTTACTCGCGGTTGTTTTGACCAAGCCCTCAAACTGCGGACTGTCGCCAGCATAACGGTTCGTGATTTCGACGGCGGTTACAATGTTCGTCTTCACTCCGCACATCAAGTGAACTTTGATCCATTCGCGCTTAGTCATCAGCGTGGGGTTCGTGTATTTCGCGTTAACCCACTGAACAAAGCGGCAGGTTGAAAAGCCTGATGAGTCCACGGCGAATGACGATTCGACGGCCTGTAGCGGCAAACTGCTTTCCTCAATCAGCATCTTGAGGTAAGGCGTCAACACTTCATTCTCAAGGTAGTTTGAGATTGAATTGAAGTGAGGGACTTTCGAGATGTAGCCCTTCGCGTGAGCGTCGCGCAGATCACTCATGAACCGGCGCTGCGAAACAGTGGAGTAGACCTTGAACGCGACCGCGAAGATCATATCCTCAAACGGCAAGCGCGGTCGGCCACTGGTCTGAGACGGCTCGCCTACGCCTTTGCACAGCTCGCGCAAGAGAGATTGAAACTGATCTTTCTCATTAACCTGGGCTCTGTTGTAGGCAGGCCATTCCTGACGATAGGTTTTCTTTACCGTGACAGTCTCGGTGACAGTCTGAGTTTCGCCGTCGTCGGTAACTTCGCGCTGAATGACGATCTCAACTGCAAAGATGTGTTTGCATCGCAGTTGCCGACACTCAAAATCTGGACAGGTGCAATGCGGTTTCGCGGGATCGGGCTTCACGGTGTAGTAGTGATCGCCGCCCTTGCGCGTCTGTGAAGGGACAAACCATCTAACGCCGTCATCGCTTCGCTGAAGTTTTGACTTCGCCGCAATCTCAAGTGCTTTTTGTTCGCGTTCTTCCATTTATATTTTGCCTTTCGTTACCCTCTCAATCTACCGCTATGCTATCATAGCGAGCATACTATGTCAAGTGATATTCTCCTTGACAGAGCATATTATTGCGGGTAGTATAGGGGGCATGGCAAAAGTAAAAGAGACCGTCTGGCTCTGGGTCTGCGAACGCTGCGGCTATAAATGGCTTCCGCGCGACCCGAACGTTGAACCGAAGCGTTGCCCCGGCTGTAAAAGCCCGTATTGGAACAAGCCGAGACGGGATAAGAAAAAGAAGCATAGCGTTAAGGGTTGATCTGGCGCTCTTGGTCGATAAGTTTTCTCAGCCTGTCACAGAACTCTCCGACCCATCTTCTCTGATCGCTAATGTTTGCTTCGTCGATAGGGTACTTACTGGAAAGGCTTTCAAAGAGGTTTCGGGCTTCATCGTGGCCACCATAGCCCTTGCGAAGTGCTTCTATCGTATCGTTCTCCCAGTAGTTCGTAATGGTTCTCTCTATCCCGTGTTCCGCACGATCTAGCGATCGATAGACTTGGGCGCTTATCCCGCTGGCAAAAATCAAAGCGTGGAGTCTGGCGTCACGGGCCTTTCGTCTTGCTTCTATTGCGGGCTGATCATGGCGAAACGCCACTCTAAGGGTTGGCTGAACATCGTCTGCCTGTGTCGCTAATGGAGTGGCGGGCAGACCCTCAAAGGCTTCACCGCGCCCTCTAACGCTGATTACCAGCTTTTCAAATATGAAGCAGCCCGAATTTGCCGCCGAAATGAACGCCACGTCTTCCTTGCTCAACTCCTGCCGAATCGTGAAATGGCCTATGTTGTGTCGCTGGCAATTTTCAGACGATACCTGGGGAAGCATTTTGGGTTCTTCGTCTAACTTCCGAATCTTTTGCATGTTCGAGAAGGAAACGAATCCACCCAAGTCGTTCACCACCGAGATCGGGAAAACAGAGCCATTGAATACCTTGAATCTATATTCGACCCAGCCGCGCATAGACTCCAAATCCATGTCAATATCGACTTCGCATCCCGTGATTTTTACTCCCGCACCAACGTTCCCGCGATCTTCCTCCGCTAGCTTGGCGAGCAATTCTAGCGGTTGGAGCCGTTCCTGAAGTTCGAGGGTCTTGGCCTCGTGCTGCTTTGCGGTTTTCTCCCATCCTTCCTTCAGGGACTTCTCGGATCGGCTTTCTTGTTCCGTCTCCCTTAGTTGCCGTTCTAGTTGATGCTTTTCTTCGTCCCAAGCGGCCTGCGCGGCCTTGAGTTGTTCGCCTTCTTGCTGAGTGGTTGTCTCCTCTGGTTTCGCTTCAATCGCTTTCGCCTTCGTTTGGTCTGCTGGTTTGCGCATTACAATATAAGCAAGCCATCCCAACCCCATCACCATGACGAGAAAAGTTCCGACTTGCGAAGTCAAAAAGTGCCAGACCCATATCAAGCGCGGATTCTCCCTTGCGGCAAGGACGAAATCCAGGTTATGAATGCCCTCAAGCAAGTTATAAAACGGCTTCCACAAAGGGATGAGTGAGAGAAGCCATGCAGGTAGGGACTTGAGAGTAAAAAGCCGTCGCACGGCTCGTCTAATTCTTCCGTCTTCTTTGGGTGCCATAATACCGACAGCGTACCACCGGCCAAGTCAGTGACGCGAAGCTCTCCCGGCCCGAGTCTGCACAAAAAGCCCGTCGCCGCGCCCGTTCCTGCACATAAAGTCACCTCAAACCCCTCCTTTTTGTGCAAAGCCCCCGTACCGGGCTTTGCCTAAAAAGGCGGGGCATGGTGGGACTTTATGGGCAACTGATTGACTTTTTGGGCAACCAAGGCGGTTGGGAGGTTACTGAAAGGCAGTAAGTGTTGACACGGTCAATACATCGGAACAGCTTAGAGCAGGGTGGTTGTGCGGCTTGCGGTGCGGTCGCTGGCCCGCTGTACCAGTGGAGTTTGGTTGGCTCGTCAAGACCCTCTGTCTTATCCGAAATCTCTTCGGATAAGGGCAGAGATTACTTTTGGTGCAACTACCTTATGCTGTGAAGGTTACTGCTAAAACGGCCAGTCAAGACAACCGCTTTTTTGGATAATCGTTCCAAATCCTCAATAAAAATGCTTGACTCTGAAACTACACGTGATATAGAGACTGCGGGGCGCTTTAGCAAAGTCGAACCGCCGCCTCTGGGTAGTCGCTTCGGGTCCAAACTGAAGCGATTGGGGTTTGCGATTCACTTGCCACGGGTTCCAACCCCGTGGCCGCTAAAGCGCCCTTGTTTATTGAGCGTCTGAGGGGTTTTACACGAAAGCCCGGCTAGGTGTCAACAATTTTGGGGAAACCTCAGCTTATCAATTGGGCATACGGCAAGCGTTCCCTGGCGCGGCCCGTCAATTCGCCGAACTACCGCTCTGTCCCCTTCGCAGGATTCGATCTCTACCGCTTGACCGTCCGGTAGCCGGGCGAACTTCCCCTCTAGTTCCGTGTTCATGAAACCAGATTAACAGGCCGATCAAGTAAAGGATTTTATCAAGGGTGGCGAGCGGGGGAAATCCCACCTTCACCCTCTCGCCGCCCTGCTTCGACTGGCGACAATGCCAAAAAATAACCAGCCGAAAAAGCGCACATCAATGGATTACCACATGCCAAGCGGGGTGCAATTCCCAAAAGGTTTGCACCGTCGCAGAACCGTGGCCTCCATTCGGACGACTAGGCGAGGCGAATCCCTTGTGAACGCCGTCAAAGAACCCAAACCCAGTGATCCGCATGTGAACGGGCGTAGTAAATCTAAAGGGTACGTCTGGCCCGATGGTCGTGCCGGGAAATGTCTGCTGAACGAGTCGCAGGATTGCTTGATAATCACTGTCGAAAGCCGTATCAGGTGGAATCTCCACGATCACGCGACGCGAAGTGCTCTTGGTTGAGCTGTCGTTTAATTCCAAATGAATTTCGCAGTCATTGCCCTCGACTTTGGCTTGCCATAGGAAAGCATCAAGAGTGAAGGTTTGCGTTTCCTTGCTTCCTGGCATTGGCGCGTGCTTTGCGGCTCCCGCTGCCGCCACCGTGACACTAGGAAACCCGTACATATTGGCAGCGCCAATGACCGTTCCGGTTGGACTCCCCGGTGTTCGATGTTTTACATCACCGCGATATTGTGCGCTTTGCGCCTTGAAAGGTGGCGCAGGACAAGTAACAGCTATTTGACCATAAGCAGTAATCGAGGCGAGCGAAATTAAGAGCGAAAGAAGTATGACCCTTTTCATGCTAGAAACCTCCGAGCGAGGGAAGGTAGTAGAACGCCCAGCTTATACACCCGCAAGAGTTAGGAAGCAATCTTTTCTCAGTTCGGCTGCTTTCGATTGCGTTTTGGGTGGATGAGAAGGTGTTGCCTTCGCTTGCGGGGAGGTAATCGTTTGGACATCAAATCCTTATGCCGACTGGCTATGATAGAGGCCAGACTTTGATGATGGTTGAATCCAAGTAACCGCGCTGCTTTGGTTATTGCGCCACCGGTTTCGTTAAGAGCAAGCGTGATTAGACTAGCCTCATATCGCAGCACTAATTGTCTAAGAGAGAAGTTATTCCAGTCAGGCGTTGCGGGTACAGCCTGAGCAACGAAAAGCGACTGGAAAGCCTTAGCCAAGCGTCTTAGGATCGTGGTATCACGCGACGTTTTCAGTAGAACGCCAACGTGATCAATCGTAGCGCAGAGTCGCGCGCCAGAGAGATTCGTGCCTAAGTGTTCGATTATTGATAATGCCGCCACTCCTGCGCTTTGAAAGTCGCCGGCTTGTTCCGCAACGCTAATCGCCCGGTCTAATGCCGTCTGCGCTTGCTGGGAATGGTTCAGCCGGGCCAAAGCGATCCCATACGTCGTCAGGGCTTCAGCCAGCAACGAAAGTTCGTCGCCTTTTTCCAGTCTGCGCACGGCTGCGCGAGCCGTCTTCTCCGCTTCTACGATTCGCCCTTCCGCTAGCAGTACTCGTGCGCGAGTTTCGTCAACCTGGGCGAGATGCACATTGTCTTTGAGTCGCGTCATAAGCATCTGAGCGCGATCTAAATGTTCGTGTGCATCGCCGAACCTGTTGAGAGTGCTGAAAAGGAATCCCAAGTTGTTTTCAACGCAAGCCTGATAGCTTTCATGGCCCGCTTGCTCAAAGTAAAGACTCGCGGCTGCGTACTCAATTAGTGACAGGTCTACATAGTCCTTGCGATTCTCAATGGTACTGAGTTGATTGAGAACATTCGCGAAGCCAGAATGAAAAGTCGCAATAAGCAAGTCGTTAGTTATTTCCTCGAATAGAAAAGCAGAATTCTTGTAAATGCTAAGAGCCTCATTCAATCGGCCTGACGCTCTTTCGATAAAAGCTTTTCGGGATACGGCAGTAGCCTTTTGTTCGGCGTCTCCTTCGCTGAATTCGGTCAGTGCTACATCTAATGTCGCGCGGGCTTCGTCGTATGCGCCGGATCGGAAATAGCAGAGCGCGAGATCGCTACGCGCCTCCCCGACCTTGCTTCTTTGGCCTAACTGCTCAAAGGTTCTGAGGCTTTCACTAATCAAGTCCTTCGCCATTTCCTGCGAGCCTTCTATTTGACTGGCACTACCGATCCATCCTGTGAGTGCGCCAACACGCAATGAGACTTCGGCCTTTGTCTCGTCATCTAGTCCCGCAACCATCGGGCGCATTCCTACGCCTTGCCATAGGTCCGCTAACGCTTCGCTCGCGGCCTCATAGTCGCCCGCCTCTTCCAGATGTCTAGCAATCTTACAGCGCAGTTCTGCGCGTTCATTCACGGAAAGACCGGGGCGGTCTATTTCCTCTAAAAGCGGCTTCGCTAAATTCATGTGAGGGCGTCCTTTCATCGTGCCTGTAATGATCTGTGCGGCGGGGTCGAGAGTGTTAAGATGCCGCCCCGTAAAACTCTCTATTCAGGAGACAAAACCTATGAGAAAACTTCAGCGATTCGGCATCGCGTTGGCATTGACACTCACGCTTGCGACGGGCGCTTTCGGCGGCATCATTGATACTCCGCCAGCGCCTCCACCACCACCAGCCGAAATGACCGGCATTATCGGGACGCCGCCGGGTGAGACGCAAGGTCGGCCCTCGCCTAGTCCAGCGGTCGAGTTCGCGTTGACTCTGGTACAGAGCCTGTTATCAGTGCTCTAAGTACGCGCTAATTCAAATCTCTTAGCCGCCCGAAATAGGACAAAGGCTCACTGGCGGCTTGGTTGCAGTGTGTCTTGCGCTCGCGGGAGATTAAACCGCGACTCTCAAGCGAAGGCAAGAAGTTTTTCTATTAGACCAAAGCCTATTTACAAGGCTTAGTTGGGATTGCAATACGCGTTGCCGATTCTTGATAAAATTCTTTACTTGACGGGTCTGATAGGATCGATTTTATTCAGGCTGAATAGTCCTCAGATTCCGGGTGGCCCCAATCTGAGGCAAGCGGCGGGACGCCAGGTCTCGCCGCTTTTTAGTTGTGCAGCACGGCAGGACGCATAATAAGAAAGGCGTCGCCGTGTGAATCAGCGACGCCTTTTTCGGCACGAATTATACCAACAGCAAAGAAGTTTGCTTACATAGATAGATTTGTGAGGCTGTCTATTCTTTAGGTTCGCATTCCATGTCTTGGCTCTTAGCTTCTGGTTCCCTAGCTTCCTTAGCTTCAGCGGCCCCAGCCCCATTTGGCCACGAGCGTATTACTGACCGTTTCCACTCAGGCCAGCCTCGCGCCAACTCTCCCGCTTTCTCAAGGTATTCTAAGAAAGCCTCTTCCTCACGTCGCTCCGTTTCCGACGCCGTTGTGTCCTGTAGCTCCATTCCCCTTCTCCCTTAGTTTTAGACGTTGTTTATTGAACAGAATGCTGGCCTCAACCTCTGTTTCTAAATACGACAAAGGCAGCATTTGAATTCTCAGGCTTGAATCTTCCGGCTTCCACGTCACGGAATAGCTCTCCTCATCTTCACGTCTTAGAACGTATCCAGAACCTAACCGCACAGAAAACAAATCCAGGAAGCGTCGTGGCCCTACTCCGACGAACGGTTCAAAACGCACAAGTTTCTCTTCTTCAATTGGCGTTTCCGAAAAACCGACCTTCATTGCATCGCTATGGAGATCCTCCGCTTTGCTCTTCTCGTAAGGTTCGATGTAAACAACACGATGGATTCCAGCAGCAATGATGTGTTTAGCGCAGTTATGACAAGGAAATGTAGTGGTGTATAACGTCGCGCCTTTGGTGCTGACGCCTTTTCGCGAGCACGCCAATAACGCCTCCATCTCAGCGTGAACCGCTCGTCCAAACTCAGTCAGTTCCGTAATCCGGCTGGCCTGTAACACTTCGCTCAGTTTAACGGTGTCAAGCTTCTTCTTCTGAGCGGAATCCAAGATTTGGCTTATGATCTCTTGCTGCTCTGCTTTATTGAGATCTTTGCCGCGTTTATAGTCTCGCCCTGCCGGTTTGTCTTCAATTCTTTCGATGTTCTTGTCTGGGTTGTACTCCGGCCAGTACAATCCGCCGCCGAAGGTTGGACAATCGTTCGCACCTGTAGAGATTATTTCATGATCCTTTGCGATTACTGCTCCGACTTGCCGAGACATATCAGCGGAACGCAACGAACTAGCAAAAGCCAAAAACATCGCATACTCGTCAAAGGTCGGCGTTTTGTATGGATCACCAAACAGAATTTCTAGCAATCGTCCAAACTCATTTTCGACTCTTACGTCATCTCCGATCAGTCGCACAAAAAAATCGGAAAGGTGAAAGGTGTCAATGAGGCGCTGCCCATATGGCAAGTGCTCATTCTCATCTCTTAGCATTAGCCTTGCAGCCTCTTCGGCTGTCATCTTTCTCGGGCCTGGCTTCGTGAACACCCACTTTCGGTGATCCTCATCTGAATGGATTCCCACAACGTAAAAACCGAGTGGGTATATTTCCCTCAGTCGGAAAACCTCGTCAGGATGCTTTAAGGAGTTGATGATATAGGCGCGCCGAGGGGCCGGTGGAGTTTCTTTATCATCGACATCGCGCATCGCGGCAATTCTGGACGCCGCACCCAAAGCTAATATCGAGTTGTCCCCTGATTTTTCTCTTGCCTTGTCGCCATCCGTCATCGCCCAACTTATTCTTTCGAATTCGCCTGACGGTGTTTCTGAACGGACGATTAGTTGCGCAATAATTTGTTTCGATACTCTGATTTCCTTTACGTCATACTTGGCTGCGGTCAGCCAGTTCTTGAGAATTGCAACTACGCGATCGAAGTCTGTTCCGACCGGCCCGACCAAACCGATAACTACTTCACCTTTCGTGTAAGAACGACCGAGACTTACAACGGACCCCTCATCGTCTGTAGCCGGCTCAGCTACCCTTTCGTGAAGAAGGTGTGGTTCTTCGGTTGCCATACTGCACCACAAAAAGTATCCAACGTGAAAAGCTGGGGGCGTAAATCTATGAGCAACCCAAAAAACTGTCAACGAAATCCGATGGTTCCGCTGATATTTATTTAGGATTTTTTTGTTCGTGCTCTCGGACGAATTCGAGTACGTCCGATGTCTTACAATCCAAGGCTTCACAAATTCTATTTAAGGTCTCAAATTCAATCTTGCCACTGTTGGCCCGAAACAATTTTGTGATCGTCTGCGGAGTGAGTCCCGTCTTCTGACCCAGCCAATAACGGCTTTTCTTCCGCTCCTTCAGCAACTCCGCTAGACGTACCCTTATCACGCCATACGTATATCACGATTGCGGTAGCTCCAAGTATACCTATGATGCACCATACCTATTGTAGAGTGTACCCATCCTTGGAAACAGTTATTACTAGCACTACGTATGTTTACTCACACCTATCTCTCGACACAGGGATGTCGTAACACACGTATGACTAGGAATGCCTATCCCTCGCAATACGTATCGTCGATTACAGGTATCGGGCCGGGGCGGGCAAGTGGCTTACCGTGGAAGCCAGTGTATCATCGATGAAACACTTTCGCAAGTGCGATTACGCCGTCTCGGACCAAAACTCCGGCTTGATTTCCAGTTCAAACATGCTCTGGATCAAACAGCAAATGTTGTGCGCGAGAATCTTGCAAAGGGCTTCGTTGATCTGCGCTGTCTTTGTCTTGCTGCGGAGTGAGTCACCAAACTTAGACTTGATCATGTGAAAGGTAGTTTCGACGTTTGAACGCTTGTGATAGCACTGCATAAAGCGATCTTGGTTGTATTGAAAATAAAAATACATTCTCCGCCAGACTGTGCTCTTGCTGCGCTTCGCTGGATCACTGTTTGACTTGAACGGGATGTACGGCATCGCATTGTGATCGATGACGGTCTGGAGATTGTCTTTTGAGAGATAGGCTTTGTCGGCGGAGACTTCGGCCATCGTGAAGTTGAGTCCAGTAGTCTTGACCAGCCCTTCGAATTGCGGACTATCGCCAGCGAATCGATCCGTGATTTCAACGGCGGTGACGATGTTGGTTTTAACTCCGCACATCAAATGAACCTTAACCCACTGGCGAGCCTCAAGCAGTTTCGGATCATGATGCTTTGCTTGGACCCACTGGACAAAACGCGAAGTCGAGAAGCCTGACGAGTCCACCGCGAAAGATGATTCAATCGCTTGCATCGGCAGACTGCTTTCCTCAATCAACATCTTGAGGTACGGCGTCAACATTTCATCTTCAAAGTAATTGAAAATCGAGTTGTAGCAGGGAAGCTTTGAGATATGGCCCTTGGCGTGAGCATGGCGCAAGTCCGACATAAAGCGACGGCCTGAGACAGTCGAGTAGACCTTGAACGTGGCCGCGAAGATCATATCCTCAAGCGGCAAGCGCGGGCGTCCGGTTCTCTGTGACGGCTCCCCGATACCCTTGCAGAGTTCGTGCAGAAGAGATTGAAACTGATCCTTTTCCTGGGTCTGTGCGGCGTTATAGGCGGGCCATTCTTGGCGATAGGTTTTCTTCGTTACCTTCAGGGTTTCGGTAACGACCGTCTGGCCGTCTTCTGTTTCCTCATGTTGGATCGTGTATTCGACGGCGAAGATATGCTTGCATCGATCCTGTCGGTACTGATAGTCGGGACAGGTGCAATCTGGTTTGATCGGATCGGGCTTGACGGTGTAATAACCCGTGCCGGTGTCTCCCGTTCGCCGTGACTGTGAGGGTACAAACCAACGGCCATCCCCGGCCTTTTCCAGCTTAGCGGTTGCGGCGATTATGAGGCCGCGTTGTTCTCTTTCTTCTCGTTCAAGTTGTGCGTCCATTGTGATCCCTTGCCTTTCGTTGGGCGACTGGCTCACAATGGCTTTGTTCGGAGACCGGATGCGAGCAATCGCGTTTGGTTTTCAAATCAGGCTCGGTGGTTAGCGCCATCGGGCCTTTGTTCTATGCCGTCTATATTATCCCGGATAATATGTCCATGTCAAGCGGAATATATGGGTTGACATAATATATTATCGAGGCTAATATCTGGCATATATGGCTAAGGTGAAAAAGATAGTTTGGTACTGGCTATGCGAACGCTGCGGACATGAATGGCCCCCAAAAGCTGAGAGCGAGCCAAAGTTTTGTCCGGCGTGTAAGTCTCCATACTGGAATAAACCTCGCAGGGAACTGAAAGCTAAGAAGCGGTAGCGCGTTTCGCTTTGAACGGTTGCCGAGCCAATGTCACGCCTGACACGTCTGACGCACCTCCCTGCATCTTCAGACACCGGGCCACTTCGTACAGCGTGTGTCCATCGGTGAACACATCGTCATAAACCAGTATTGATTTTCCTTGTGTGCGCTTCAGGTCTGGAATTGTGAGCGCCGGGCGTAACTGATTCTTAGCGATCTCGTGACGCTCTTTCCAGCCCTTCTTTGTCATTGACGGAGTTGACGCGGTTTTGATGATGGCCGGTTGCGGATGCCCGATATCAAAAGGCCATGCCCCACGACTCTCATCTTGCGCCCTCTCGATTACCAGCCGCGTATGATCCCAACTGCGCGACACGCCATCGTTGCTAATGTAGGTC
>WNFL01261373.1_pt4 | contig 29665 bp, 26 predicted proteins | sample 5400361 | NCBI WGS metagenome assembly WNFL01 (sample SAMN13153351, study PRJNA577476) | soil metagenome | isolation source: 40 cm soil on Douglas fir-dominated hillslope | place: USA:California | collected 2013-09-17
CGACCAGGACCGCTTGATCGGTCGGGCGCTCCGCCGGAGATATTCCTCGATGATTTCCAGCGCCGTCGATTCGGGCCGCATACCGAAGGCGATCGCCGCGCGGGCGAAGGGGCGCTGCTTGTCGCGGCTGAGGCCGAGCGGCGAGCCCAGGAGCCGTTGTCCGGGATAGCCGCGGAGATTGGAGAAAAACGGGGCCGGCGAGCGGAGCTCGGACGACCGGCGGATGACCGCGCCGACTTCGAAGACGGGCTGTACCTCGGCGGTTATCTTTTGCAGCTCGCCTTCCTGCTCGAGGCGGTCGATGTATTCGCGGAGGTCGTTAAAGCGAGTCAGGCAGGCGGATTTATAGCAGCGCATAGAGCTACATTAGATCACTTATGTATGGATAGTCAATATATAAAGTATATTTTCCGACAAAAAATCGCCCGCATTCAGACTATTCTTCTACGCTATTCGGGATGATCCTAAAAACGTGCTACTTCAGCGTGTCTTTCCATTTTTCCGTGATCGTTTTCTTGAGCTCCGGAGAGAGGGCGTTCACGGGCGGGTAGCGGTCTTTCCAGAAATAGGGGCGGCAGCAGTTCAGGATGGCGCGGCTGTTGGTCATATCGCCGGCCTCGCGCTTGTCCGGCGGGAGCGTCGGATCGAGCGACGTGGACCAGCAGTTGTCGATGACGGTGATCGCCGTCTTGGGATCGCAACGCGTGGCGATCGCCCACAGCACCTCGCCCATGTCGGCCGGATCGATGTCCTCGTCGACGACCACGACATAGCGGCCGTGATAATTGCCGGCGCGGCAGGCGAGCGCCGCGAGCGCGGCCTGCTGCGCGTGGCCGTGGTAGCGCTGCTTGATCGAGACGACGATGAAAGGCGCGCCGCCGCCGGGAGCGGAGCCGCCGACGTAGCACCAGACGCCCTGCACGTCGGGGACGTCGGCTTTTTCGAGATAGTTCCAGATCGCCGCGGCGCCGATGGGCACGCCGAAGGTGATCGCCGGCGGCTTGATCGGCGGCGCGCCGCCGATGATCGGGTCGTTCCGGAAATAGAGCGCCTCGACGCGGATGATCGGCTCGGTGCGCGCGCCGTGCGCGTAATAGCCCGGCCATTCGCCGAACGGCCCTTCGACCCGGCTTTCTTCCTCGGGCGGCGGCACGATGCCTTCGATTGCTATCTCCGCCGTTGCGGGTATGGGGAGCCCGGTGCGCTCGCCCTTGATGACGTCGACCGGCGCGCCGCGGAGCCCGCCCGCGTAGTCGAACTCCGAGATTCCATAGGGAACCGACTGGCCGGCGGCGAGCCAGGTCAGCGGCTCCTGGCCGAACGTGATCGCGACCGGGCAGGACTTGCCCTTGGCCCAGTATTTCTCGCGCATGATCCGGGCGTGGTGGCCGGGAGATATGTAGAGCCCGAGCCGGTCCTTGTCGTGCACTTGGACGCGATAGATGCCGACATTGACCCACGGATCGTCGGGGTCCCGGGTGATGACGCAGCAGCCGGTGCCGAGATAACGGCCACCGTCGAGCTCGTGCCAGCGCGGCGCGGGAAAAACGGTCATGTCGATGTCCGCGCCGCCGCGCGCGTTTTCCAGCACCGGTCCGCCGGCGACCGTGCGCGGCGGAATCGGCCTGAGCTCCTGCAGCGACTTCCTCCAGCGCAGCACCATTTCGGTTTTCGGCAGGTCCGGAGGCATGCCGGAAGCGAGCGCGATCCGGCGCGGATGATTGACCAGGTTCGAAGCGACCCGATGGTTCGCCGGAAAACCGGGAATCCGGTCGAAGAGCAGCAGGGGATGGCTGTCGCGGCCGGCGAAGAGCTCCGTCAGCCCGCCGATCTCCAGGTCCCGGTCGGCGCCGTGGATTTCCTTGACGTCGCCGAGTTTCCGCGCCGCGTCGATGAATTCCCTGAGGTCGTTAAAAGCCATAAAAAGTATGAGGGCTGAAAATCGAAAGTATTAGAAGTGTCCTTCTTCCCGGGCGTGCCGGTAGATGCCGTCGTGGAAGAGCGCGACGTAGTCCGCGTTGGTGAGGCAGCAGTATTCCGGCGACCAGCCGGGGCGCGTCCAGACGAGGCCGTCCTGCAAAAGCGTCTGGAAGATTATCCGCGCGACCTGTCCGTGGGCCATCAGCCCGTCTTCGTGCTCTTCGAGGTCCGCTTCTTCGTGCACCTGGAAATAATGCAGGTCGGCGTCCTTGAATTTGTACTTGCCGAGCAGCGCCTGGCGCCACTCGCGCGCCCAATGGCCGAACATCTCCTCGTTGAGCGAGCGCGCCCACCATTCGATGAACGCGCCCTCGTAGACGAGGCCGCGGGCGTATTCCGTCAGCGCGCGGCATTCGGCGTAGACCTCGCAGTTCACCATCTCGTCGCGGCTGACGCCGAAAGTCTTGCCCTGCTCGATCAACACCTGGATATGGCCGGGGATCGTGGGATTGACCAGCTCGTCGCTGATCTTCCCGACGTAGGGCGCGAGCAGCTCGGGGTGGCGGCTGAAAAATCCTTGGTGTCGCTGGTAGATGATCAGGTGAAAATTATTGATCTCGACCGGATAGCTGTACCAGTGCTTCCAGAACAGCTTGATGGTTTCGAGCGGGAGCTTGCCGGCGGCGAGATCGCGCATGAAGTCGCCCTGGAAGATTTTCTTCTGCCAGCGGGCGTACATCTTTTTGATAATGCCGTCGGTGAACGCCGCCGCTTCGTCGGCGCTGTACTTCCGGCCCCAATCGGGATTGCCGTTGGTGGTCATGTTCGGCTCCGTCCGCCGGCTTATCCGAGCGGGAGCGAGATCCCGGTCTCGATCAGCCCCTGCCTGAGCGCGTCGCGCTCCTGGGAGGTGAACGGCGCGCAGTCCCAGCGCGGGAAGCGCTGGACCGGAAGGCCGCGCATGCGCATGATCTCGCCGAAGACAATTCGGCCGTGTTCGGGAAGATAGCGGCCGACGACATTCATGACCGCGGCGAGCTGATCGTGCGCCTTGCGCGCCTCCTCGACCTTGCCCGCTTTGAGCGCCAGGAACATCTTGACGCACAGCTCGGGGAACGGCGTCGACGGCGGATGGATCGCGCCTTTGATTCCCAGCGAGTAGGCGCCGTAGAGCGAAAAGATCGAGCCCGGGAAAATCCCCACCGACTTCGGCAGCTTGAAGGCGTAGCCCAGCAGCTGGTCGAAGGGCAGGAAGGAGACCTTGATGCCGGCGAGCGGGTTGGGCGCGATCGCTTCGATGACTTTCAGGACTTTCGGCGGCGTGATGTGGACGTGCGTCGTCTCGGTGTTGTCGTAGATGAACATCGGCGCGCCCGGCACCGATTTGGCGATCGCCTTGTAGTGCAGGTAAACCTCGGCGTCGTTGTGCGGATAGTAATAGGGCGGCACCACGGCGACGGCGTCGACGCCGAGGCCGACGGCGTGGCGCGCGAGGTCGATCGACGAATAGGTGTTCGCGGTGCCGATGTGCATGACGATCGGCACCTTGCCGGCGACGCGGCGGACCAGCCGCTCGGCGACTCTTTTCCGCTCGTCGATCTCCATCACCATGCCCTGGCCGTGGGTGCCGAGGGCGAAAAATCCCTGGACGCCGGCGCCGATGTAAAAATCCGCCAGCGCGTCGGTGCCGGCCTCGTCGATGGCGCCGTCCTCTTTAAAAGCGGTCGGCATGGGGATCAGGATGCCTTCGATCGTCGCGTTACTCGCCATAAATCACCTCCGAAATCTTTGCGCGTCTGCTTCGCTTATAGGGACTCGCCGCCGGCTTTGTCAAGAACCGCAGGGCGGCCCCGCGATCATTTTTTCGCCAGAATCTCCCGGATGAATCTCCAGTCGGCGATTTTGGACTCCGGGACCTCTTCTTTGATTTTCAATTGCTCGCGCGCCAGGCGGATCTCGTTGTCGAGGCTCGTCTTCGCGACCAGGCCGTCCTCGTTGAGACAGCGCAGCGCGAACTGGTAGACCTTGTCCACGTAGTCGCCGCCGATCTTCAAATAGTCGCGCATGATCGCCAGCGTCTCCGGCTTGTTGTTTTTGAGAAACCGGACGCCTTTCAGCGTCGCCCGGATCGTCCGCGTGATCTGATCGGGGTTTCTCTGGATCTTGTCCTGGCTCACGGCGAAGCCGCCCAGCCGGAGATTCACGGCGTCGCCCAGGTACAGCAGGTTGGTAAAGCCGAGCTGCTCGGTTTTTTGAATGTAGGCGACGTCCAGGGGGGTCGCGTCGACCGAGCCCGCCGCGAGCGCCGCCAGGCGGTCGCCGGAGCCGCCGACCGCCATGACCGTGATGTCCTTGTCCGCGTTCATCCCGTTGTGGGCCATCGCCTCGCGGATCATGATATGCGGCACCGAGTTGTAGGTGCTGACCGCGACTCGCTTGCCCTTGAGATCGCCGATGGTTTTGATGCCGGGCCGGGCGATCAGCATGTGGAGCGGCTTGTCGAACCATCCCATGACCGATTTGAGCGGCAGGCCCTGGATGCTGGCGCTCGATATGATCCCGGTGACGGTCGAGTAGTCGAGCTCGCCGGCGAGCAGCGCGGCGACGTGGAGCGGCGTGCGGACGACGATCTTCCGCGCCTCCAATCCTTCTTCCTGGTAAAAGCCTTTGCGCTTGGAGATCTCCGTCGGCAGCTCGTAAAGCCCGATGGTGGAGATCCCGATCGTGACGACTTCGGCGCGGGCGTTGGATAAGGCGACGAGCCCAAGGGCAAAAACTGCGGCGAAGATCATCGGCTTCATATCGGTCGCTCCTGCGGTTGGGTGCCTGTCATTCTTCTATCCCTTATTCGCAGGCGGTCTGTCAACGAGCGTTCTTGACCGGCCGCCGCCGCGGGTGTAGGGGAGTCCGTAATCTATCGGAATGCGATCGGAGGTCGATGTGCCGTACTACCGCGATTTGCATGAATGGCTCGCCGCTCTCGAATCCAGGGGCTATTTGAACCGCGTCGGGCGCGCGATCGACAAGGACACGGAAATGCATCCGCTGGCGCGGCTCCAGTTTCGCGGCCTGCCGGAGCGGGAGCGCAAAGGCTGGCTCTTCGAGAACGTCAGGGACGCGCGCGGGCGCGCTTACGACATGCCGGTCGCCCTCGCGGTGATGGCGCCGAGCCGCGCCGTCTACGCGCTCGGCATGGGCGTCGCCTCGCCCGAGGCGATTCCCGCCAAGTGGGCGGAAGCGCAGACGCACCCGATCCCTCCGCGCATCGTCTCCTCCGGACCGTGCCAGGAGCTGGTTTTCGAGGGGCGCGCCCTGGAAGAGGCCGGCGGCGCCGGCATGCTCCCCGTGCCGATCTCGACGCCCGGCTTCGACAGCGCGCCTTTTTTGAGCTCGGGACACTGGGTGACGAAAGATCCGGAGACCGGCGATTATAATTTCGGCACCTATCGCGGCCAGATCAAAAGCCCCGCGCGCATCGGCCTGTTCGCCTTCGCCTACCAGGACGTGAGCCGGCACTGGAACAAGGCGCGCGCGCTGGGCCAGCCGCTCGAGGCCGCCGTCGTGATCGGCTGCACGCCGAACCTGTCCTATTGCTCCACCTCGCGGCTGCCGGCGGCCGAATATCCGATCGCCGGGGCGATCGCGGGCGAGCCGGTCGAGCTGGTTCGCTGCCGCACGGTCGATCTCCTGGTGCCGGCGCGGAGCGAGATCGTCATCGAGGGCATCCTTTCGACCAAAGAGGTCGAGCCGGAGGGGCCGTTCGGGGAATTCACCGGCTACATGGCGCACCGGGCGCCGGACAAGTTCATGGACGTCACCTGCATCACGCGGCGGCGCGACGCGATCTTCCAGGCGTTCTTGAGCCAGTTCCCGCCCAGCGAGTCGAGCGTGCTCCGCGGCGTGGCGCTCGAAGGGCTCATTTATAAAATCCTCACGGTCGATAGGAAAATGAAAGGGATACTCGAAGTCGCGCTGCCCGACGCCGCCGGGAGCCACGGCGTCGGCGTCGTCCGGCTCGATCGCTCGGCCGGCGTCGACCCGCTGGCGGTGCTCGATGTGATCGCCGACATGCCGCGCGCCGCGCCCAAGATTCTCGTCGCGGTCGACGCCGACATCGATGCGCGCGACGCGGACTCCGTGCAGTGGGCGATGGCGTACCGCATGCAGCCGCACCGCGACATCCGTATCCGCGACATCAAAGTCTCCACCGCGCTGGATTTTTCCCTGGCGCCGCCTTCTTCCCGGGAGGAAGCGGCCGCGCAACGCGGCTCGGCCGTTCTCATCGACGCGACGCGCAAGTGGGACTACCCGCCGGTCTCGCTGCCGCGGCGGGAGTTCATGGAAAAGGCCCGGGGGATCTGGCGCGAGCTGGGGCTCCCGCCGCTCGAGCTGAAAAAGCCGTGGTTCGGCTACAATCTCGGCAGCTGGAGCGAAGAGGACCAGGCGGACGCCGAGCGCGCCCTCGAAGGCGAGCACTACGCGACCGGAGAAAAGCGCCGCGCCGAGCGGACGCCGGCGAAAGACGAATAGGCGGAGGCGCCGTCAGCCGGGAAGCCGCGCGCGCTCGTAGTCGCCGAGCACGCGCACCGGCATGAGCTTGCCGCGCGGGGTCAGGACCGGCTCCGCGCGGACCACGCGCAGCGTCCCGGACTCTTCCCATAAGCGCGCCGCCACGCGGATCCGGGAAGCGCCGAGCTCGGCTAAAAATCCTTCGATGACCGCGCGCTCGTCCAGCGGTCCCACCTGGGGGCTTATGACGAGCGTCAGGCGGGTGTCGCTGCCGAGGTCTTCCTCGAGCAGTTGATAATGGATGCTCGCGCCGCCGAAGCGGCGCGGCAGGGCCTTCTCTACGACGCCCGCCACGCTCGCCATGGGGACGGTGGTTCCCTGGGACGTGAGCTTGGCGAAGCTGCGCACCCGGCTGAGGTGGAGCCCGAGACCCAGGGCCGCCAGGCGGCAACCGCAATCTCTCGCTTCCAGCGTCCCGAAGTCGTCGAACTCCACGTTCAACAGGAAAAAGGGATTGGCCGGCAGAAGGGTGGTGATGAGGAGCGAGTCGATCGTTTCCTCCGAGCCGGGCCGGAGCCGGCCGTGCGCGATGATCGCCGCCACGTCCGTGCACACGTGCATGTCGTCGGCCGCGGTCGGCCGCTCGCAGGGAACCGCGAGCCGTCCGGCGTCGACGGCGCTGTAGACGGATATGGGCACCGCTCCCGCCGCCTCGATCTCCTCCCGCTTCGCCTCCGTGAGCGGCTCGCTGATCATGAAAAAGCGGGCGCCGCCGATGTCCAGGCTCTGCCGGCGCGCCGCCTCGCAAACGCGCACGGCGCTGCTGACGTTCGACTGGACGAGGCAGGCGACGCCGGCGCGCTTCTCGGCGGCGATCCATTCCGCGATCCGATGCGCCTCCCCGAGCGGGACGTATTCGGGGTCGGGAATCCGGAGCCCGCGCCGGCGCGCCATGCGGAGAGTTGTCTTGAGCAGCATTCGTTTCCGCCAGGATTCCCCGTATTCGTCCCATACGGGGGTGAACCAGGCGGCGGGCGGATGGCCGGTCAGCGTGAAGCGCATCAGCGTGGGAAGACTCGACGCGGGCGGCTCCGAGCGCCAGAGCGCCACTTTGCCGTTCGGCGGCATCCACAATCCCATGATGAGGCCGGTGTGGACCGCATTGTCCCGTTGAAAGGACAGACTCTGAGACACCCGCACCGGCGGCCCGGTGGAGCCGCCGGTCGAGGCCTCCATGGCGCCGCCCGGCCGGTTGGATATACCGGCCGGGTCGAAGCGGTAGCTTTTTCCATGGCGCTCGATCGGCCGCCGGCCCTTGTACTCTTCAAAGCTCAGGTAAACCCCGGCGGCGCGCAGGTCCTTGAGCGTTGCGTCCAGGCCTTTTTGCCCGACCGCCGCGCGCACGTCCTCGAAGCCGATGCCCGCTCCGCGCATCAAAGGCAGGTACGGGCTCCGCTCGTTTTGGTAAACCGCTTGCCGCATCCGGTCGAGGAAATTCGCCTCCCGGCGCGCGAGCCGCTCCCGGACGCTCTTCTCGCAGTCGGCGAGCCGGAGCGGCGGCGCCGACAAAATATCGGCGAGCTCCCGGCGAAACGCCAGGTATCTTTTTATCTGTCCGATCGCCGCGCTCAACATGTCCGCCATAAATTCATGTGCCTGCTATCATCCGGGCCGCAAATCCGCAAGGCGCCGCGCTGCGTTTCCATACGGCATGGAAACATGTAATATTGAAAAGCAGCATCAAGCTCGGGAGGTCCAATGGCAGAAAATCCGGTCGTCCTCATCTCGACGAGCCTGGGCGACGTTACGGCGGAGATCTTCGCCGACAAGGCCCCGGCCAGCGCGGAGAATTTCTTAAGCTACGCGAAGGAGGGCTTTTTCGACGGGCTTGTCTTTCACCGCGTGATACCGCGCTTTATGATCCAGGGGGGCGGCTTCGACAAGGACATGAAGCAGAAAAGCGCCAAGGCGCCGATCAAGAACGAAGCCGGCAACGGGCTCAAAAACGTGACCGGCACGCTCGCCATGGCCCGCACCAACGTCGTCGACAGCGCCACCTGCCAGTTCTTCATCAACGTCAACGACAACGACTTCCTCGACCACAAGAACAACGCGCCCGACGGCTACGGCTACGCGGTCTTCGGCCGCGTTACCGACGGCATGGACGTCGTCCATAAGATCGAGAAGGTAAAGACCGGCAACCGCGGCCTGCACCAGGACGTGCCGGCCGAGCCGGTCGTCATCCTCTCGATGAAGGTCCAGGGCTGAAGCCGACGCCGGATTCGTTCCGGCGCCGCGCTCCCGCCTTCCCGGAACTTCGGCTTAAAAATAAGCAGGCGTCACAGCGCCTTCATCGCCACCGCTCCCGCCGTCACCAGCCCCGCCGCGACGTATCTGACCGGTCCGAACCTCTCGCCCAGAAACAGGGCCGCGATCGCCGTGCCGAAGACAACCGAAGTCTCTCTTAAAGCGGCGACGAGGGCGATGGGAATATAGGCCATCGCGTACAAAGCCAGGCCGTAAGATACGGAGGTGCAGAGCCCGCCGACGAGGCCGGCGCGCCAGCGGCTTTTGAGCTGCGCGAGAAATGCGCCGCGCTGCGTCACAAGGGAAAATAATACCAGCGGCGGCGCGGTCAAAAAAAGCAGCCAGCAGATGTAGCTCATCGGACCGTCCGCCAGGCGGAGGCCGATGCCGTCGACCAGCGTGTAGATCGAGATGACGGCGGCGTTGGCGAGCGCGACGGCCGTCTGGAGCCCGGCGAATTTTCCCGCGCGGCGGCTGTCGGCGGCCAGCGCGAGAATGCCGCACGACAGCAGCAGCACGCCGATTTTCCCGCCCGGCGTCAGCGGCTCGCCGATGATCACGCTGCCGGCGAGCGCCGTCAACATGGGCGCGACGCCGCGCATCAGCGGGTAGGCGTAGCTCAGATCGCCGGCGCGGTAGGCGAGGGCGACGAGCGAAAAGTAAACGAAGTGGACGGCGACCGAGGCGATCAAATAGGGCAGGCTCGCCGCCGCCGGCAGCGGCAGCCACGGCAATAAAAAGCCGGGGAACAGAGCGGCGCCGATCGCGACCAGCACCGTGTCGTTGAATTTGTCGCTCCCCGCCTTGATGATCGCGTTCCAGCTCGCGTGCAGCGCCGCGGCGAAAAGGACCGTGAGCATCCAGGCGAGCGACATGGCCCTGTGTAGCGCTTCGATCCCCGATCTTCAACTCTTTTCGAAAGCGTAAAAGAGAGATCCTTCACTTTGTTCCGGATGACAAGAATTGGAATGTCATTCTGGGCGCAGCGAAGAATCTCTCCGATTGAAATCTTTATGAGGCTTCAAGAGACTTCCATACGGAGAAATTCATGCCGGTTGACACCCTCGGAACCCCGGTGGTAGCTTTCTCGCAGAGAGTATAACCATGCGTATTATCGACGCCGACGGCCACGTCCAGGACAAAAATCTCCCCTGGCGCGATCTGATGCCGGAGTCTTTCAAGTCCCGCGCCCCGCGTCTGGTGAAAGACAACCGGGGCATCGAATTCATCATGATGGAAGGCAGGCTGACCCCCAAGCCGGTCGGGAAGGCGTGCAGCTTCGTCGGCGCGCCGCGGAGCCGCACGCAGACCGAGACCACCGGCATGGAAGACCCGGTGCAGCGGCTCAAAGACATGGACCTCGAAGGCATCGACACGGCGGTTCTCTTCGGCACGAGCCCGTTCTTGAGCCTGCCGTTCGTCGAGGACAAAGACCTCGCCTCGGCCATCTCCCGGGTTTACAACGACTGGCTCGCCGGCTACTGCAAGGCCGACCCGCGCCGGCTAAAAGCAGTCGCGTTAGTGCCGATCCAGGACCCTACGGCGGCGGTCGAAGAGCTGCGGCGATGCGTGAAGCAGCTCGGCTTTGTCGCCGTCGCGACGCCCCCGACCTCCGCTTCGCGGAAAAATCTCGACGATCCCGACCTCGAGCCGTTTTTCGCCGAGGCCGAGCGGCTCCAGGTCCCGGTCTGCGTCCACGTCGGCGCGGGCGACGGCGTGCCCGCCGCCACCGAGCGCTTCGACCATCCGTTCTACACGCACGCGATGGCGCATCCGTTCGAGCAGATGATCGCGGTGCTGTGCGTCGTGGTCGGCGGCATCTTGGAGAAATTTCCCCGGCTCAAGGTCGCCTTCATGGAGGCGGGGGCCGGCTGGGTGCCCTATTGGATGGAGCGGCTCGACGAGCACTACGAATACCTGCAGCCGACGGTGCCGTGGCTCAAGAAGCCGCCGAGCGAATACATGCGCGGCGAGCAGCTCTACTACGCCTTCGAGCCGGACGAAAGCACGATCGCCTTCGTCGCCGGTTACGTCGGCGCGGACCGGCTCATCTTCGCGTCGGACTACAACCATTCCGATTCCAAGTTTCCGCACACCATTTCGAGCCTCACCCGGCGCGAGGACATCCCGCCGCCGCTGATGGCGAAGATCATGGGCGAGAACGCGGCCCGGCTCTACGGACTGTAAACGGATAAAGCCATGGCGGACCTGAAGGCCTTCAACGAGGAATTAAAGAAGAAAAATTTCCGCGGCTACTGGCAGGCGGAGCGGGGCGAGGTCGCCCGCGAGCCGGTCTCCACCTTCGGGCCGTGCCTCTGGAAGGGCAAGGACCTCTACGAGCTGATCGGCAAGGCCGGCGAGGTCGTCGGCATGAAAGACACGTTCCGCCGGGTCATCCAGATGAGCCATCCGGAGCTCCCGACCGGCACCACGCACACGCTCACGCTCAACCTCCAGATGCTGAAGCCCGGCGAGCGCGCGGCGGCGCACCGCCACATGGCCGGGGCGATCCGCTTCATCACGAGGGGCCGGGGCGCCCGCCTGATCGTCGAGGGCGAGTCGTTCGAGATCGGCGCGGGCGACTTCGCCACCACGCCCAACTGGACCTGGCACGACCACGTCAACGAATCGAACGAGACGCTCACCTGGCTCGACGTGCTCGATTCGCCGCTCGTCCGGACGCTGCAGGTCGATTTCCACGAGCCCTACGGCGCGCCCGAGCAGCCGATCACGCGGGCGGAGGGGACTTCGTACGCGGAGCTGGGGCCGCTGCGTCCGAGCTGGGTGCGGCCCGACTCCGTCCAGCCGCCGCCCTACGTCTACCGCTGGGAAGACACCGAGCGGGCCCTCCAAAACGCCGGCGAGCGGCCCGGCGACCCCTGCGACGGCATCGTGCTCGAATACGTCAACCCGCTCACCGGCGGGCCGACGCTCCCGACTTTTTCCTGCGCGATCCAGATGCTCCGCCCGGGGGAGAAAACGCTGGCGCACCGGCACACCAGCTCGACCATCTACCACGTCTTCAAAGGGGCGGGGACGTCGGTCATCGGCGACGCCCTCTACGACTGGGAAGAGGGCGATTCTTTCGTCGCGCCGCTCTGGCACCCGCACCGGCACGAGAACCGCCACGACCGCCCGGCGATTCTTTTCACCATGACCGATCGGCCGCTCATGGAGGCGCTCGGCTGGTACCGCGAGCGCCGGGAGGAGAGCACATGAAAAGGATCCGCCTCCTCCTGCTCGCCGTCGTTTTTCTCTCCGCCGCTGCGCCGCCCCGCATCGCTTCAGCCGAAAAACTCGTCGTCGGCTGGTCCGCCGTGAGCGCGCTCAACTCGCCTTACTGGGTGATCAAAGACGGCGGGTTTTTGAAGCAGGAGGGATTGGACGCCGACCTCATCTATATCGCCAGCTCGTCGACCATCGCCCAGGCGCAGCTCGCCGGCGACGTATCGTTTTCGACCGCCAACAGCCAGGTGATCGCGGACATCGGCCTTCAGGGCGGCGACCTGATAGCGATGGGCGCGGTCATCAACGTCGCGGCCTTTTACATCATGGCCGCGCCGGAGATCAAAAGCGTGGCGGATCTGAAAGGCAAGCCGGTCGGCGTGACGCGCTACGGCGCCTCGACCGATTTTTCCATGCGCATGTTTCTGAAAAAATACGGCCTCGAGCCGGGGCGCGACGTCCCGATCCTGCAGATCGGCGAGATGCCGGCGATCGCCGCGGCGCTTTCGAAAAAGTCGATCTACGCGGCGCCGATGTCCTACCCGATCGGCTACCTGGCCCAGCAGGGGGGCATGAAGATGCTCGCCAATCTGGCGAAGGAAGACATCCCTTTCGTCCATGTGGGCATCGGCGTCACCGGCCGGTTCCTGAAGGAACACCGGCCGCAGGCCAAGGCGTTTCTGCGGGCCTACGGCCGCGCGGTCCATTTCATGCACGCCAATAAGGAGGAATATAAAAAGATCATCGCCAAATACTCCAAAGTCACGGACCCGGGGATGCTCGAAGGCAGCGTCCAGTACGCCTACGACTTCGTGGAGAAGGTCCCGCTGGTGAAGCCGCAGGCCTTCCAGGTGACGCTCGACGTCATCGCGCAGAAAAACCCCAGGGCCAAGTCGGCCCGGCCCGAGCAGTTCTTCGACAACAGCCTCGTCCAGGAGCTCGTCGACGAGAAGTTCTTCTTCTCGCTCTGGGGCAAGAATCCCTGAACCGTGACGCTCATCCTCAGCAACGACGACGTCCGGAGCGTGCTCACGATGGAGATCGCGATGCGCGCCCTGGAAGAGGCCTACTCCCAGATCGCCCGCCGCGAGGCGGTCTGCCGCCCGCGCATCGATATTCAGATCCCCACTTCGGACCCGAACAAAACCTACCAGTGGGGCACCATGGAGGGCGGCTCGGTATCGGGCTACTTCGCCATCCGCATGAAGTCGGACGTGGTTTACGAGCAGGAATACGAGGGCGTCCGGACGCAGGAGAAATATTGCGTGCGGCCGGGAAAGTTTTGCGGCCTGATTCTCCTCACGAGCGTTGAAAACGGCGAGCCTCTGGCCTTGCTGAACGACGGCTATCTCCAGCACATCCGGGTCGGCGCGGACTCGGGCATCGGCGCCCGGCTCATGGCGCGCGCGGACGCGCGGGTCGTCGGCATGCTCGGCTCGGGCGGGATGGCGCGCGCGCACGCCGAGGCGTTTCTCCTGGCGCGGAAGATCGAGAGGATCCAGGTCTACAGCCCCACGAAAGCGCACCGGGAAGAGTACGCGCGGGAGATCGCCGCTAAATTCAATATCGAAACCATCCCCATGGACCACCCGCACGAGGTTTACCGGGGCGCCGACATCGTCGCCGGCTGCACCGACTCCGCCGGGGCGGTCATCGACGGCCAACGGCTCGAAGCCGGGACGCACGTCACGTGCGTCGGCGGCAAGCCTGATCGGGATACGATCGATCGCATCGACGTGTCGCTGAGGCTCGGCAGCGCGCCGGCCCCCTGGGGGCGGCCCGAATTGGGCGTCGCCGACGAGTATCTCACGTATGCCGCCGAGGCGGGCGAGCGTCCGGGCTCGCAAGCGAAGCCCGCGGGCAGAAGGGGCCGCGGCGCCGTCGCCGAAGACCGGACCGTTTTTCTCGCCGAGCTGCTCGGCGGAAAAAAACCGGGGCGCGCCTCGGAACGGCAAATCACTTATTCCGAGCGCGGGAACGTCCAGGGGGCGCAGTTCTTCGCCGTCGCCGGCAAAGTTTACGAGTTGGCGAAGGAGAGGGGACTCGGAAAAGAGATTCCCACGGAATGGCTCCTGCAGGACATTCGGGACTGAGCGTCTTTATATTGGATGGATAAAGCAGAATCCCCGCCGGCGGGCTGGAGGCTCGCCCTCTGGCTGCTGGTGGCCGCCTACGCCGCGGTCGAAGCCCCTTGGCTCGCCCACCTCGCCGCCAGGATTTTTTACCGCTTTCCGCTGAATTACAACGAAGGCTGGAACGTCATGTTCGCGTCCAACGTCCTCGCCGGCCGGCCGTTGTACGTCCCGCTCGACCGCTTTCCGCTCACGCCGAACAACTATCCGCCGCTTTCGTATCCGATCATCGGCGGGCTCGGCTGGCTGTCGGGCGACCTGCTGCTTACCGGACGGATCGTCGCGCTTTTTTCCTCGGTGATCGTGGGCGGGCTGATTTTTCGCATCGTGGATAACGTCACCGGTCAAAAGCCGGCGGCTTTTTTGGCCGCCCTGCTCTGGCTCTGGCTGATGCTCGGCCTCGCCCCCGAGCGGCTGGTCATGTACGACCCGCAGATGCTGGGACACGCCTTTTCCCTCGCCGCGCTCGGCTTGTTTTCCGAATGGGAGGATCGGCTGACGGCGCGCCGGGTTTGGCTGCTCGCGGTGCTCTGCTGTGTCGCTTTATTTATCAAGCACCTGCTCGTGGTCGTGCCGCTCGTCATCGCGCTCGCGCTGTTTTTGAGCGACCAGCGGTCGTTCCGGGTTTTCGCGTCGGCGGGATGCGTCGCCGCCGCCGCCATGGGCTTCGCGAGTTGACTCTACGGCCGCGGCAATCTGTTCTCCAATTTTCTTGATGCCAGCCGCGCGGTGGTGAGCGGCGTGGCGGTCTGGCGGGTAAAGCAGATATTTTTTGCGCAGCGTTTTTTTATCGTCGTCGCGGCTTTTCTCGTCCTGCTCTCGAACCTGCGGAGGCTATGGGCTCCGTATCTCGTCTATTTTTGCCTTGCCTTCGCCCTGGCGGCCTACGTCTGCCGCGGCGTCGGCGTGGATATCAACGCCTGGATCGATTTTTTTATCGCGGCGGCGATCGTCTTCGGCATTTTCGCCGGGAGCCCGTCCCGGCTGCTCGGGACCGCAAACCCGCCGGCGGAAAATAGAGGCCTCTGGCGGCCCGGCGGCGTCGGCTGGAGCCGCGCGCTCTTTTACGCCGTTCTGATCTCCGCCTTTTTGCCGCTGTCGACCCGGCTCCATGCGGGGTTCACAGGATCGCTCGATTCCGGCTCGCTCGAGCGCGCCGATCAGGCCTATCGAAGACAGGTGAATTTGCTGCGCTCGATTCCGGGTCCGGCGCTCTATGAGAATCTTCTCCTGGGCTTCGACGCCGGCAAGGAGTTTTTGTACGAGCCGTTCAACGCCGCGCAGCAGATGACGGCCGGCCGCATGCGCGAGTCGATATTGACCGATGCCATCGAGCGCAGGGAGTTCGGCGCGATCGTGCTCGAAGCGGACCTCGACGCGGCGCTCTGCGGCGCCGGCCTGGCGCCCGGCGAAGCCGGCAGATTGAAATTCACCACCAAGACGAGGTGGACTCCCAATGCCCTTAAAGCCGTCGCTTTGAACTACGAGCCGCTCGGCCGGGAGCGGTTCCCTTATTATTTTTACGTGCCCCTCCGACCAGGGGCCCCGCCCGGCTCTTCGTGCATCCCGGAGCGGCCCAAAGCGAATCCATGACCACCCCGCAGCTCTCCGTCGTCATATCGGCGCTGAACGAAGAAAGGACGGTCGCCGCCGTGCTCGCCCGCGTCCTCTCGGTCTTCGACCGCGAGAAGATCGAGGGGGAGATTGTTTTCGTCGACGACCGCGGCACCGACCGGACCGGCGCGCTGGCGGACGAGATCGCCGCAAAGGACGCGCGCGTCCGCGTCCTGCATCGCCATCCCGGCGCGCCCGGCAATCTCGGCAGCGCGCTGCGCGAAGGGTTTCGAAATTCGCAAGGCGAATATGTGGTCGTCCTCGACTGCGACCTTTCCCACGACCCGGACGACATTCCCCGGCTGCTCGCGCAGCGCGGCGCGGCCGATATCGTCGTCGGGTCGCGCTTCATCGCGGGCGGCAGGGCGGAGATGCCCCGGCGGCGGGTTCTCTTGTCCCGCGCTTACAACCTGTTCGCCAAGATGGTCCTGGGGCTCGCGATCGCCGACGTCACGACCGGATACAAGCTTTACAAAAGGAAAATGCTCGACGCTCTCGACCTTGAAAGCCAGGGCTTCGGCCTTCAGGTGGAGATCGTCGTCAAGGCGCACCTGAAAGGCTACACGGCGATGGAGGTGCCGATCCATTACCGGCGGAGCGACAAGAAATCGACGCTGGTCTACCGCCGGCAGTTCGCGTCGTATGCACTGCCGCTTCTGCTGGGATTGAAAGCGCGGCTTTTCCGCCGGCGCTTGCTGTCCGATTGACTTGGCCGGCGGTTCTGATAGCTTTTGCGGCAAACGAGGATTTATGAAAAACGGATTTAAAATCATGGACTCCGACATGCACGTCCGCGAGCCGGCCGACCTCTGGGAAAAATACATCGATCCCAAGTGGCGCGACCGCGGCCCGAAAATTCTCAGCGCGACGACGCGCAGCTCCGCCATGGTGCTGCTCGACGGCAAGATTTTGCAAGGATACTCGCCGGACCATCGAGGCGGCATCTTCGACGCGACGCGCATCGACGCGGAGCTCGGCGAAGCGCGCGCGCGCGGCTTCGACGCGGTGTCGCAGCTGAAGGCGATGGACCGCGAAGGGCTCGACGTCGCGGCGCTCTATCCGTCGATCGGCCTCGGCATCATGATGCGTAGCGACATGGACCCGGGCCTGGCGGCCGCCGTCGCGCGCGCCTACAACGACTGGATGCACGATTTCTGTCAGGCCGACCCCAAGCGGCTCAAGGGCGTCGGGATGATCCCGCTCCACGACCCGACCGAGGCGGTCAAGGAGGCGCGGCGCGTCGTCAAGGATCTCGGATTCGTCGGCGTCTTCGCCCGGCCCGAGCCGCTCCGTGATCTGGCCTGGTCCTCGCGCTATTACGACGGCCTGTGGAGCGCACTCGAAGAGCTCGGCATCCCGCTCGGCTTTCATTCCGCGGCGGCCAGCGGCGAGGTGGCGCAGACCGGCGACCGCTTCGGCGACTACCTGCTGCTGCGCCATGTATCGAGCCACGCGATCGAGAACATGCTGGCAATGGCCGACGTCATCTGCGGCGGCGTGCTCGAGCGCCATCCGAAGCTCAAAGTCGCGTTTCTCGAATGCTACTGCGGCTGGCTTTCCTTCTGGCTCCACCGCATGGACAACGCGATGAAAAAAGGCCGCCACCCTCGCATCACCAAGCTGACGCCGACCGAGTATTTCAAGCGGCAGTGCTGGATCGCCACGGAGTCGGAAAAGGAGCTGCCGATGATCGTCGAGCTCGTCGGCGACGACAACATCGTCTACTCCACCGACTATCCGCACGGCGATTCGGATTATCCGCACGCGGTCGAGGAGATGCTGGAGGTCACGGGAATCTCCGACAAGTCGAAGAAGAAGATTTTCTGGGACAACTGCGCCCGCTTGTATAATCTTTAGCGCGGAGCCGTTTCCAGATGAGGGGTCGTCATAGCCGGCGGAGGTCCGATCCATGATTCCCCGGTCATCGCTTCTTTTCCTCCTCTTTCTCTTTCTCGCGGCCCTCCCGCCGCTCGCCGCCCCGTCCGAGGCGCAGGAGAAAAAAACCGTCCGGGTCGCGTTCGTGAGCCTCTCCTGGCATCAGGAGCTGCCTTTCCGGGTCGCGCGCGTCAAGGGATATTTCAAGGAGCAGGGGCTGGCGCTCGAGCCGATCCTGATTCGCGGCGGGCCGGCCGCGATCGCCGCGCTCGCCTCGGGCGACGTGGACTTCGGCAGCATCGGCGGGGCCCAGGCGCCGATCCGGAGCCGCGCCCGGGGTCTCGACGTCTACATCGTCGGCTCGCTCTCGAACCGGGTCAACTACACGATGCTCGGCGCGCGCGGCGTCAACACCGTCGAAGACCTCAAGGGAAAAATCATCGGCGTCACCGGCGCCGGCGCTTTTTCCGATTTCGTCGTGCGCATGTATCTCAAGAACAGCGGCCTCGACCCGGACAAGGACGTGCTCTTGAGACCGCTCGGCGGCACGGTGCTGCGGGTCTCGGCGCTGGAAAAGGGCATCATCGCGGCGGCGCCGTTCTCGGCCGAGGAGGCGGTCGGACTCCTCAAAAAAGGCTTTCCCATGATCGCCAATCTGAGCGAGTCGCTGGCGATCCCGCAAAGCGTCCTGGTCGCGCGCGGCGAGATGCTGGAGAAATATCCGGAGACGACCAAGCGGTTTCTCAAGGCGGTGATCCAGGGCGTGCGCTTCGTGCGGAGCAATAAGAAAGAAGCCCTCGAGGCCGGCTACGCGTCGGGCCTCAAGGGCCACCCGGACACCGTGAGCCGGGCCTACGATCTCTATCACGCCGCCTACACGACCGACCTCTCGGCGGCGGCGGAGGGGATGCAGCTCATGCTCGACGAGGACATCCGCGCCGGCCTGGTGGACAAGAAAATGACCCTCGACCGGGTGATCAACGAGCGGATTCTCAAACGGGCGCAGGAGGAATTGAAAAGCGAAGGGCGGTGGAAGTAATATGGCTCGCCCGTGAAGGGAGGCCCTATGCTTCGTCCGATCCTAGGCCTTTTGGCCGCTGTTTCCCTGTTCTGGATTTCGCCGCCGGCGGGAGCGACCGATCCGGTCTGCATCACCGACAGCGCGCAAACGCTCGACTCCAACGGCAACCAGACGAGCGTCACGCTTATCGGCTCGGCGCCGTGCGGCTTCTTCGCCCGGGCGAACACGCGCTTCGAGCGCATCGGCGGCGTCGAGACGCAGATCACCGTGGGCTACATGAAAAACGAGCCCGCGCCCTACAAGGCGATCGCCGTGCTGTTCTCGGGGAGCGACGGCCAGACCGGCATCACCCCCGACCCGTGCTTCAACGCCAGCCCGCCCTGTAATCCGGCGCCGGTCGCCACGGCGGGCAATAATTTTCTCGTCCGCAGCGCCCAGCTTTTCGCCGAGCACGGCTTCAAGGCGCTGACGATCGGCCGGCCCTCGCCGCTGCCGACCGGCGATACGTGCGGCGGCGTGGGCGAGTGCTACAGCGTCTATCGCCTCTCGCCGCGCCATGCCGTCGACATCGCCGCGGTCGTCAAGCAGGAGAACCCCGGCAACAAGGCGGTGTTTCTCGTCGGCACGAGCCGCGGCGCGCTCTCCGCGATCGCGCAAAACCTGATGGGCGCCGGCAGCATGGTCTCGAGCCCCGTGTCGCTCGCGCCGCTGACTTCGAACACGGCGGGGATCCCCAATCCGTGCGACGCGAGCCATACGCCGTACGTCGGCGATTGTTTTTACGTCGAGCTCCAGCCGGCGTCCGTCGAGGCGCCGGTGCAGATCGTCGAGCATGCGCAGGACGGCTGCTTCGTCTCCCCGCCGTCCCAGGCGGCGATTCTGAAGAACGACCTCGTCGCCGCCGGCGTGCAGACGTTTTTCTTCCAGGCGACCGGCGGCTTCGTGCTCGCCGGCGGCGACCCGTGCGAGGCGCAGAGCTTCCACGGCTATCTCGGCGTCGAAAATAAAATCGTGCAGCGGATCGCCAAACGCATGAGCCTGATCCGGAGTTCCATCAACAGCCAGTTCCCAGGCAACCACCCGCCGGTCGCCGGCGACGGCAATTTTTCGGGGAGCAGCCCTTCCAGCGCGCCGCCCATGTTCGATCTCGCGGCGCTCGCGACCGACCCCGACGGCGACCCGCTGACGTTCGCTCTGGTCCGTCCCGCGTCGGCGCGCGGCGTTCCGCTGAGCCTTTCCGGCTCGACGGTGATCTACGACTTCGCCGCCGCAGGCCTCACCGGACCGACGATCAACGACGCTTTCGTCTACGTCGCCGACGACGGCAAGGGAAAAAAGCGCTTCGGCGTCGTCCGGGTCACGATGACGGCGCCGTAAAATAAACAGACGGGAAGCATCGCCCGGCTCTCCCGGCGTTTCGGAACGACTTTCGCCTCCTTCCAGTCCCATGGATCGACGGGATCGTCTTCGTCGAATCCTCCGGAGCTTGAAAATTACTCCCCAAGCAGGATAAACCCTATCCATGGCAATCGTGAAAGTGGAGCATCTCTCGAAGTCGTTCGGCGACTACAAAGCGCTCGACGGCGTGGGCTTCGAGTTCGAGCACGGCATCCTCAGCATCCTCGGCCCTTCGGGGTGCGGCAAGACGACGATGCTGCGCTCGATCGCCGGCCTGGAAGTCCCCGACGACGGCGAGATCTACATCGACGACAAGATCCAGACCTCGATCCGCGACGGCGTCCTGGTCCCGCCCTATTCGAGGGAGATCGGCTTCGTGTTCCAAAACTACGCGCTCTGGCCGCACATGACGGTCTATAAGAACGTCGCCTTCGGCTTGAAGCTCAGAAAAATTCCCGACGCGGATATCCGCAGAAAGGTGCTGGCGGCGCTCGATCTGGTCGGCCTCCCCAAGCTGGAAGAGCGATACCCCTCGCAGCTCTCCGGCGGCCAGCAGCAGCGCGTCGCGCTGGCGCGGAGCCTGGCGATGGAGCCGCGGCTCATCCTGCTCGACGAGCCGCTCTCGAACCTGGACGCCAAGCTCCGGGAGGAGATGCGGGTCGAGCTGAAAAAATTGATCAAGAAGGTCGGCATCAGCGCCATCTATGTGACCCACGACCAGGAAGAGGCGTTCGTAATCTCCGATTTCGTCATCGTCATGGACAAGGGAAAAATTCTCCAGTACGCGACCCCCGACGATATCTACAACTGGCCCGCGCACCGGTTCGTCGCCTCGTTCATCGGGCGCTCCGTGCTGGTCGACGGCCAGATCACCCAGGCGGAAGGGGACGATTGCCGCGTCGTGGTGCCGGAGTTCGGCCGCGCCACCCTGGTGTGCCGACGGCCGCCGGGCCTCGCGGCGGGGACCGTCTGCCAGCTCGTCATCCGGACCGGCGAGATCAAGCTCAGCAGCAGGAAATTCGACCACACGGAGAACGTTCTCCAAGGCGTGATGACGAGCCGCGACTATCGCGGCGGCCTCACGGACCACCGGGTTCAGATCGGCTCGAGGGAAATCGTCGTCACCTCGCACAAGCTGTGTCCGATGATCAGCCTCGACGGCGACGGCGAGAAGGTCTTTCTCCACATCGACAAATCGGCCATCAGCCTGATCACGGATCACATGCCGTCCGCGCTGCATCCCATTTGAGCCTTCGGCCTCAAGGAGCCTCCCATTAACTGGAATTCGTTAAAACTCGCCTACCGGCAGGGCGTGCTGATCCCGCTGTTTTCCAGCGTCGTGGCGGGGTCGCTCATCGTCACGCCGATCGTCATCGTTATCATCCGCAGCTTCACGACGGCGCGCCTGGGGGCGGCCGTCGGCTTCACGCTGGACAATTACCTGCGCGTGCTGCGCGACCCGCAGATCCTGCCGATGCTCCAAAACTCCGTCGTCTACGCCGGGGGCTCCGCCGCGCTGGGAACGCTGGTGGGGGCGATGCTGGCGTGGATCGTCGCCCGGACCAACACGCCGGGAAAGGCGCTGGTCGAGCTGATGCCGCTCTACCCGATCCTGATGCCGCCGGTGATGAAGAACATCGCCTGGGTCCTTCTGCTCTCGCCCAGGTCCGGCATCCTGAACAATATGCTGCAGCAGACCTTCGGATTCGAGGGGCAGATATTCAACGCCTTTTCCCTTCCGGCGATGATCTGGGTCTTCGGCCTCACCTGCGTGCCGCTGGGATACCTGTTCCTGCTGCCGGTCTTTCTCTCCTTCGATCCGTCGCTCGAGGAGAGCGCCTACATCGCCGGCAGCCGGCCGGTGCGGACGCTCTGCCGCATCACGTTCCCGCTCGCGGTGCCGGCGTTTCTCTCGGCGCTGGTCTTGAACTTTTTGCGCGGCCTGCGCTCCTTCGAGACGCCGGTCCTGCAGGGCAGCCCCGGCGGCATCAACGTCTTCGTCTCCAAGGTCTACGACTCGATGTCGATCGACTACAACCCCGGCCTCGCCACCGCCTACAGCGCCGTGCTGATCATCCTTTCGGTCGCCGTGCTGCTCCTGTACGTGCGCACCACGCGCTTTTCCGAGCGCTACGCCACGATCACCGGCAAGGGCTACCGGGTCAAGGTCATCGATATCGGCGGCTGGAAGTACGCGACGTTTCTCGTCGTGTTCGGCTACTTCCTGGTCGGCATCCTGATCCCGTTCGTCGTCCTGATCGTCACGTCGCTGATCCCCTACTACGACTACGACACGTTCATGCAGTTCCCGTCGAATATCAACCTCGGGAGCTACCGCCGCGTGCTGCACCACCCGAGCTTCGTGAGCGGCCTGTACAACTCGCTCGGGCTCTCGGTCATCATCGCCGTCGTCACGGTGCTCGCCGGCATCATCATGGCGTTCACGATCTACCGGACCAAGGTCTGGGGCAGCAAGGTCTTCGAGTTCATCGGCACGATGCCGCTGGCGTTTCCGCCGCTGGTTTTGTCGCTCGGCCTCATCATCGCGGTCATCGGCACGCCGCTTTACAACACGCTCTGGGCGCTCGGGGCCGGGCTCTTCGTCGCCTATTTTCCCTACGCGCTCCGAAACGCCTCCGGCGCGATCGTCAATATCCATAAAGAGCTGGACGAGGCCGCCTGGGTCCACGGCGCGCGCTGGCGGCACGTGTTTTTCAAGGTGACGCTGCCGCTGCTCAAGCCGACGATCGCCGGCGCGCTGTTTTATATTTTCATCGAGGCGATCCGCAACATCGACGTCGCCGTGCTGCTGGTCGCGCCCGGGATGGAGTACGGCCCGGTCACGCTGTTCGAATACTTCCGGGTCGGGCAGTGGGCCGAGGCGGCGGCCGGCGGCGTGATCTATCTCATTATCCTGATTCTGGCTGTTTCCATCGCGAAGTTTGTCTTTAAAATCAAGTTGAGTCTATAACCGGACGTTGCCGGGGCCAATCGGAAAAAGGCTTGAAACTCTGGGGATGTTCCCGCTAATATCTCAACTATCCACGAAAGGAGCCTCTAGATGATAAACAAACTTTTGCCGGCCGCAGCGGTTCTCGCCGTCCTGGCCTGGAGCGGCATCGCCCTCGCGGCCGCGCCCGCCGATCCCTACCCCAAGGCCGCCGCCGAGCTTTACGAGAAGGCGAAGCAGGAAGGCGCGGTGGTCGTCTATACGGTCTGGGACGTCGAGCACATCGTCGCCATCCTCGACGCCTTTTCCAAGCGCTATCCCGGCATCAAAACCTCCTACTGGCAGGGGCGCAACCCGGAGATCGTCCAGCGGGTGGTGACCGAGTTCCAGGCGGGGAAGGACAGTGTCGACGCCATCCTCTCCGACAACGCCCCGCCCGTGATCCGGGCCGCCGGCGCGATCCAGCCGTACGAGACCGTGCAGAAGAATTTCCTCATCCTGCACGATCCGACCATGCCGGTCGTCAGCCTGCAGATCCAGGCGCTGGTCTATAACACGAAAAAGCTGAAACCGGCCGATCTGCCCAAGAGCTGGGAAGACCTCGCCAACCCCAAGTACAAGGGCAACGTGGCGCTCGACGACCCGATGCGGGCCGGACCGCTGAGCTCGCAGCTCGCCGGCCTCAAGGACTTGTGGAAAAACGACGCCAAGTTCGCCGGCTTCGTCAAGGGGCTCAAGGCCCTCGGCGTCCCGGTGCACAAGAGCACCAGCGCCATGTTCCGGCTGGTGGTCTCGGGCGAATACGCCATCGCCGAGCCGGCGCTGCTGCACGACGCCATGGAGGAAAAGCACGAGAAGGGCTCGCCGGTGGAAATCGTCAAGACGGCGCCGCCGATCGTTTTCCCGCGCTACGGCGCGATCTACGCCAAGGCGGCGCACCCCAACGCGGCCAAGCTCTTGACGGAATGGCTCATCACGACCGAAGGGCAGGCGGCGCTGGACAAGGTCGGCCGCGAGGCCTCGCGCAAGGGCTTCGAGTCGAAGACCTCGATCGAGCACGCCTATCCGAAAGGCACCAAGCCGATCCCGGTCAACGACAAGGGCTTCATGGAAGACCCGAAGAAGTGGCTCGACGCCAACGTCAAGCCGCTGTGGGAGTAGGACCGATCGCCGAAGGCTGAATTACCGAAGCGAAGAAAAGCGGGAGCGGAGGAGAGCGGGTGCTATTCTCCGCTCCCGCTTTTTATTTCAGCGGCGCTCCTCGGGCTGCGCCTTCACTCGCGCGGGCCGAGGAAGCCTTCAACCGTCCCGGGTAAGCGATGGTATCGGCTCATTTCGGGCGACCAGGTGAAGCGAGCAGGTCATCGGAATTTTACGTCCGGGTGCCCGCGCTCGCTCAGGCGCCGCCCTCGTCGCGCTGGGGGACAATAGGCCGTTTGGAGCTATCGCGCGGCGGCCGTGAGCGGTTGGGTCTTTTCCAGCCGCGCGCCGAGGCGCGGATAAAATCGTAGCGTGTTGTCGAAGAAGATACGGCGCTTCAACTCGTCGTCGACGTCCTGGCGCCGGATCAACGCCGGGATGTCCTCCTTGAAGTCCCTCTGATCGCGCTCGTGCGGGTAATCGGAGGCCCAGATGATGATATCCGGCCGGAGCGCCCGGGCCGCCAGCGGCAGCGCGGTCTCCTCGACCTCGGCGGCGAAATAGATATTGCCCCGGCGCAGGTACTCGCTCGGCTTCTGCTTGCAGCGCGGCGAGTACTGACCCTTGCGCTCGAGCTCCTCGTCCATGCGGTCCATCAGCCACGGCACCCAGCCGACGCCGCATTCCAGACAGCCGAAGCGCAGCTTGGGAAACAGCTCGAAGACTCCCTCGAACATCATGCTGACGAGCTGGCGCATCTGGGCGAAGGGATGCTCCAGGGTGTGCGCCACGGTGAAATTGGCCGCCATGTCGAGGCCGAGGTGCGGCGAGCTGAGGCCTCCGTGCGTCGAGACCGGCACGTCGAGGCGCTGGGCCTCTTCCCACAAAGGATAAAAATCGGGGCCGCCGAAGAGCCGGCCGCCGATCGTCACGGCGGGCAGAACCGCGCCGACCATGCCGAGCTGCTCCACACAGCGGCGGAGCTCCTTGACCGCCTCTTCGATGTCCTGCACCGGCAGCAGCGCGACGCCGACGAGCCGGGGACTCGCCTGCATGAAGCGGTGGTAGAGCCAGTCGTTGTAGGCGCGCGCCAGGGTCACCGCCCAGTCGCGGTCCTGGATCGCCGCGTGCGTCAAGCCCTGCGTCGGATAGAGGACGGTCAGCTCGATGCCGTTCTTGTCCAGAAAAGCGAGCCAGTCCTGGGCGCTCGGGCCGGCGCCGCCGCCGGCCCAGCCGCCCGGCTTGCGCAGCGAGCGGAGGTAGCCGTCCATCGTGAGGCCGGGCCAGAAAGAGTAGCTCCGGTGCCATTCCAGGTCGGCGTAAGGCGGGCCGATGTATTCGCGGAGCTGGTCGTCCAGCTCCATCACGTGGCCGTCGGCGTCGAGAATCCGGTAAGCGGACATAAAAATCCCCCGAGATTTTTTCTAGTCCCTGATATTCTGCACGAACCATTCGAGCGGCAGGGGATGGCCGAGGCCCTTCGCCCTGGCCAGCTCGTAGGCCTTGCCGCCCACCGCCGCGAACTGGAGCCCCTGGGTTCCCTGATTGTTCAGGAAGGTGATCTGCTGGTCGCTCGTCCGGCCCTTCCAGCGGCCCGCGATGATGTCGGGGATCGTGCCGATCTCGGCGTTGTCGATCTCGCGCAGCGGCGCGCGCGGCACCTTTCTCTTCTCCGCCTCGGTGCCGTAGAAATAGGCGAACATGCCGTCGCTGCCGCCGATCGTGTCGGGCGGCGGGTTGTCCAATACCAGCGTCGAGCTGCCGAGCCGGCCGATGACGTCGGCGCGCTTGAGCACGTCGGTCCCGGCTTCGTTGTTCCGCACGTTGGTCACGTGCATGCCGGGCTCGAGCCATTCGGCCTTGATCACCGGAATGAGCGAATCGGTGGTCATCGCGACGATGTCCGCGCCGCCGACCGCTTTTTCGGCTTTATCGACGGCCTCGACGGCGACGCCGAGCTTCGCCTCCATCTCGCGCGCGTAATTTTCCCGGTTCGCCCTGGTCGGGCTGAAGACCCGGATCTTTTCGATCCGGCGCGCGCAGGCGATCGCCTCGGCGTAGGTGCGCGCCATGCCGCCCGAGCCCAGCATGCCGAGAATCTTCGAGTTCTCGCGCGACAGGTATTTCGCGCCGAGCCCCGCGCAGGCGCCGACGCGCATGTGCTGGAGATAGCCGTCGTTCATGAGACAGAGCGGCTCGGCGTTCCGGACGCTCAGGAGAAAGATCAGCCCGCAGTAGGTCCCCGGCTCGATGCAATACTTGTCCTCGGTCTGGTACTCGCCGTCGCGCTGCCAGGCGAGCATGTCGGATTTCATCCGGATGGCGAAGACGCCGAGCTTCCGCGACGCCCCCTCCATCGTGCCCCAGCGGTAGTAGTGCGGCTCCTGGGGGACGTAGAAGTCTATTCTAGGCCGGTAGCCGGCGCGCTGCTCGTTCAGCTCCCGGTAGGCGTCTTCCATCGCCACGAGGCAGGCGGGCATGTCGAGCACCTGCTCGACGTGCTCGTTGGTGAGAAAGATCATCGTTGCTCTCTCTTTCTGGAGAGGCTATAGCTGCTTGAGATTCGGAAGTAAAGGAGCGCGCCGATGCTGATTCTCAACAACGACGAGATCGAATCGCTCGTTTCAATGGAGCTGGCGCTCTCGCTGCTCGAAAAAGCCTACCGGGCGCAGGCGGAGGGGCGGGCCGCCTTTCGTCCGCGCTCCGATCTGTACGTGCCGTCGCCCGCGGAAGGCGGCGTCTACGCCTTCAAGTCGATGGAAGGCGCCCTCGCCGACCCGCCGGTCGTCGCGCTCAGGCTCAACTCCGACGTCATCCATTGGGAGAACCGCGGCGGCGCGATCGTCAAGGACAAGCTCCCCAAGGCGCCCGGCGGCAAGTGGGTCGGCCTCGTGCTGCTTTTTTCCACCGCCACCGGCGAGCCGCTGGCGATCTTTCCCGACGGCGTCATGCAGCGCCTCCGCGTCGCGGCGACCAGCGCGCTCGCGGCCGCGCGCATGGCGCTCCCGGACGCCCCGGTGCTGGGGATACTGGGCTCGGGCTGGCAGGCCGGGGCGCACGTGCCGGCGATGTGCGCCGTCCGGAAAATCCGCCGGGTGCAGATTTTCAGCCCGACCAAGGCCAACCGCGAGCGCTTCGCCGGCGAGATGGCCGCGTTGACGGGCGCCGAGTGCGTCGCGTTCGCGACGCCGGAGGAGGCGCTCTCCGGCGCCCAGATTCTCGTCGCCGCGACCAACGCCGCCTCCTCGGTCGTCCGGCCCGAGTGGCTCCGCCCCGGCGTCCATCTGACCTGCGTCAAGGACAGCGAGCTGGGCGACGAGACGATACGCAGAGCCGGCCGCGTCGTGATCCACACGCGCAAGCATGCGCCGGATAACTACATCGCCGGGCTGGACGAGAAGATCGAAGCGCACGACCCGATCGACTACCTGACCGGCAAGGCCGCGGAAGCGCGTCCGCTGAAGACGCCGTTCTGGACCGCGGCCCCGGAGATGAAGGACCTGATCTCCGGCAAAGTACCCGGCCGCGCAGCGCCGGACGAGATCACCTGCTTCATCAACAACATCGGCATGGGGCTGCAATTTGCCGCGCTCGGCGCCGCCGCCTACCAGGAGGCGCGGGCGAAGGGCGTCGGCCGGGAGATCCCCACCGACTGGTTCCTCCAGAGCGTGCATCCCTGAACGGGCCAGTCTGGACAGCCGCGGCCAAAAGCGATAAAAGTCCCATGGGTCCCGACAGACCGCCCTATGAAAATCACCAGGCCCAAGGTTTTACGCCGCATTTCGGGAGGGACGGCCATGAAAAATCATCCCGGCGCCGGCCTGCTCGCCGCCCTGGGTATTTTTGCCCTTGCGCTCGCCGCGGACGCGGCGGAAAAGCCGGAAAAGCTCGTCGGGCTCTATTCCGCGCAGGTCATGTCCCAGTCGATGCCCTGGATCGCCCAGGAGGCGGGGCTGTTCCAGAAAAACAATCTCGACTTCCAGCTCGTCTACATCTCGTCTTCTCCCATGGCGACCGCAGCGATCGTCGGCGGCGACGTGGAGGTGATTCTCACCGGCGGCGTGGGCATCGTCCGCGCCTTCGTCCAGGGCAACACCGACCTGGCTTTTATCGCCGGGGTCAAGAACGTCATGACGCAGAGCCTGGTCGCCGGGCCGGCGATCAAGCGGCCGGAAGACTTGAAGGGCAAAAAGATCGGCGTCTCGCGCATCGGCGGCAACACGCACTACTTCACGATCCAGGTCGCGCGCCGCCACGGCCTGGAGCCGGGGCGCGATTTTACCTTCATCCAGACCGGCGGCGATCCCGAGGCGATGGCCGCGCTGATCACCGGCAACATCGACGCCGCGGCGCTGACGCCGCCCTCCGACGCGATGGCGCTGGCGCAGGGGCAGCATTACCTCGTCTACGGACCCGATTTGAAGATCCCCTACGCCGCGACGGCGTTCGTCGCCAAGCGCTCGACGATGGACAAGCGCCCGCAGGCGATGCGCTCGTTCGCGCGCGCCATGGCGGAGGCGGCGAAGATCCTGCATACCGACCGGGAGTTCGTCTATAAAATTTTAGGCAAAAAGCTGCGCGTGACCGACCGGAAGATTCTCGACGCGGCGTACAACGCGGAGATCAAGGCGCTCGAGCCGCGGCTGGCGATCCGCGCGGAGGCGATCACGGCGATGATCGAGGACGTCTCCCAGACCGACGCCAGGGCGAAGAAGGTGAAGGCGCAGGAGCTGGTCGACGCGCGCTACTTGGACGAGATGGAAAAAACCGGCTTCTTCGACCAGCTCTGGAAGAAATAGAGAGGATTTTATGCAGGCGCTTCGGGACGCAGTCAAAGTCATCGACTCCGACGGCCACGCGCGCGATCTGGACGAGCTCATCAAGCCCTATCTGGCCGAGCCGTACCGCAACCGCAAGGGGCCCTATCTGCCGCGCGAGACCTTCGACCGGAATCTCGGCGGCACGCTCGGCCACTCGGGCGTCAAGCTCGAAGAGCGGCTCGCGGCGATGGACACGCAGCAGATCGACACCGCCGTGCTCTATCCGACCGGCGGCCTCCGCCTACGACGACTTCATCTCGGACTACTGCAAGGGCTCGCCGCGCCTGAAGGCGGTCGCCAACCTGCCCGTCAACAGCCCGGAGGAGGCGGCGAAGGAATTAAACCGCGCGGTCACCAAGCTCGGTCTCTGCGGCGGCATGCTGGCGGCGCAGGCGCACGGAAAAAATCTCGGCGGCGCGGAATTCCATCCGCTCTACCGCGAGGCGGAGCGGCTCGACACGCCGATCGCCATCCACGCCTTCGGCGGCGACGAGCCGGGGAGCGAGATCTTCGACCAGTTCATCGCCATCCACACGACCGGTCATCCCTTCCCGGTCCTCCGGCAGCTGACGGCGATGGTCTTCGGCGGCATCCCGGAGCTGTTCCCCAAGCTGCGCATCGGCTATCTCGAGATCGGCTGCGGCTGGATACCCTACTGGGCCGAGCGCATGGACGAGGAATGGGAGAAGCGCGGCAAGATCGAAGCGCCGCTGTGCAAGAAGAAGCCGAGCGAGTATCTGACCGGCGGGCGGAT
>WNFL01077703.1_pt1 | contig 29646 bp, 26 predicted proteins | sample 5400361 | NCBI WGS metagenome assembly WNFL01 (sample SAMN13153351, study PRJNA577476) | soil metagenome | isolation source: 40 cm soil on Douglas fir-dominated hillslope | place: USA:California | collected 2013-09-17
TCCGCAGCGGCCACCACCCGCAGCTCACCGCGCGGGTCAGCCAGTGGCAGCCCGGCGGCGGAGACATCCAGCAGCTGAGCGCTCCGGTCGGTCAGCACACGCGGGAAGTCGATCACGTCGAACCCGGCGACCATGGTGTCAGCTCGGCAAACGTCTCCGACGGCAGTTGTCGGTCCATCCCGCTCACTCTCTGAGTATTACCCAGCAACATCAGGCTGGTGCCGGTTAGCGGGGCAGGCGATAGCGGTTGCGGACTCTGTCACACCGGGCTGTCCGGGGACAGGCCCGGGTCAGGGCGCAGCCGCACGCGGCGGGCGACGATGTCGCGGGCCAGGTCGCCCAGCCGACGGTCATGAGCATAAGCGTAGGCGCGCAACCGGACAAAAGCCTCGGTGATGCCGACGCCGAGCTGCTCGGTGAGCATCCCGGTGGCCTGGTCGATCTCGGCGCGGTGCAGGGCCAAGTCCGCTGGCTGGCCGGCCGGGCTCGTCCCGGCCTCCCCCGCCGACTGGCCGGAGGCATCGATCAACAGCAGCGCCGCGGTATCGGCGAAGATCAGCGCGTCACCCAGCTGGTAGTCGCTCAGCCGGCCTGGGCTGTCCCGGTACAGGCCCATGACCCCGGCCCGGATGCCCCCTATCCGCAGCGGGAAGGCGAAGACTGCACCCGCCCCGGCCTGGCAGGCCGCCGGAGCAAAGGCCGGCCAGCGGCCGGCGGTTTCCCTCGCGCCCAGGTCCGAGGCCAGTACCGGCCCGCCAGAACCGGCGGCATCCAGCGACGGCCCCTCTCCCAGGGTCAGTTGGAGCTCGGCGAGCTGCTCACTGACCGCATTAGTCACCCGAATCACGTGGCCTGCCTCTGTGCCGCTCGCGGTGCTTAGCCAGGCGCCAGTGACCTCAACCGCTGCCACGGCCGCCGCGCACGCGTCCGCAGCTGACACCCGCCCGCCGCGGTCGGCGGCCTGCGCGGCGACCAGTCCCCAGATCCTGCCGGGCCGGCTACCCGTCATGCGCAGGCCAAGCAGAGCTGGCGGGATCTGGCCATGGCCGCGGTCTGGGCCCGGACGAAAACGCGGGCCGTCCGGCCAGCACATGGGCATCTCGCAGATCCATGCCCACCATGTGAGCGCCTTCCTGCTTCACCAGCAAGGCGGGGACTCGACCCAGCGGCTAGATATCAGTTCTCTCACCAGGACACTACGCCGGACGCGCCCGGTCCTGCCCAGGCGATGCCCGGCAACCGTGCCGTCAGCCCGCTCAGCCAACCAGCCGCGTTGGCCGGACGGGGCCCGAGTGCGGGAAAACTGCCTCGCGCCTCACCGGCCGCCAGGCGTGCCCGCCACCCGCCGTGCTGGATGGCCGCAAGGCGTGGCTGCTGGTCGCCCTAGCCCCGGGAGTGCGGAATCTCCTCCTGCTGCGAGGAGCGGTGGCGTGGTGCGGCCCGGATAAGCGCTCACGGCACCCGGAACAGGCGAGCGCCGGAGATTCACGCCAGACCGCCGCCAGCAGTCCGCGTCCGGCGTCCTTGCGCCTGCGAGGCCGCCGGGCACACGTTTGCCCGCTGCCGCGGCTCGGGGGTCTGCCTGCAAAGGCTGGCCCCCTGCGCCGGCCCGGCGGCGTTGCCGATTTCTGGTATCAGCGTCCGGGTTGCCGCCTGTCCGGGCGTTGGCTCGCTGCCTGCAGCCCGGCGGCCTGCAGCCCGGCGAGGAGCGTGTCGAGGCCGGCGGTGAATCGCTGGTCGCGGTTGCCGGCCCACACGTGCTCGCCGAGGACAGCCAGGGCCGGGAACCGGTCCGCTGGCAGTGACCGGAAGAACGCGTGCAGCTGGCGCCTGATCGCAGGGTCCTGGACGCGCTGCTCGTTGACGGTCGTGCGGTCGCTCAGCGCGAAGCCGAGGGTGTAGTCGTAGACCAGGGAGAACGCCTGGGCGGTCTCCCGCTGCGGCAGGCCGGCTTCCTGCAGCGCCGTGAGGAACGCCTCGGCCAGGGCAAGGGAGTGCGGGCCGAGGGGATCGCGGGTCTTGAGCAGTCCGGCGACGCCTGGATGGTCCTCCAGGACCGCCCGCAGCAGGCGGGCGAGGGCCTTGACCTGCCCGGCCCAGCCGGGGGCGCGGTCGGTCCGGATGTCGACCTCGGCCAGAACCTCGTCCACGGCCAGGTCGCAGAGCTGCTCCTTGCTGCGTACATGCCGGTACAGCGCGCCGGGGACGACGCCGAGGCGGGCGGCGAGGCCGCGCATGCTGAGCGCGCTCGCGCCGTCGGTGCCGATGATGGTCAGGGCCTCGGCGACGACCTGCTCGCGGGTGAGCGTGCGGCGGCGGTTCTCCTGGCCGTCGGGGGGGTTGAACCACAGTGACTGCTGGCCCGCAGCGGCGGGTGGCTGCGGCTGGTTCGGCATGGTCGCCTCCGGGCCCGTGGCTTGACTGTGAACAATGTACACAGTATAGTGAACGGTGTTACTCGGAAGCGAATGTCGTTCACCGGAATTGCATTTTTTCCCGGGTCACCGGGCCGCCTGGCCCGGCGAGACGCATGAGGGAGAACGACATGACAGTCATGACAAGCTGGGACCTATTCGATGACCTGCGCAGCGCGCAGGATGAGCTGATGCGGCAGAGCAGGATGCCGAGCCGCTGGGCCGGCCAGTTCAGCCAGTTCGACCAGCAGCCCGGCACTGGCCCCGCCGTCCAGGCCTGGGCTCCCGCGGTCGACATTACCGAGCGCAAAGACGCCTACCTGGTCGCCGCGGAGCTACCGGGCGTCGGGACCGATGACCTGGAGATCACGTTCCAGGATGGCCTGCTGACGATCCAGGGCGAGCGCCACCCAGCGGGCGACGCGGCCGGGGAGAAGATCCACCGGGCCGAGCGCCGGTACGGGCCGTTCCGCCGGTCGATCACCCTACCCAGCCACGTTCAGGCGGACAGGATCGAGGCCTCCGCCCAGGACGGCGTCCTGCTGATCCTGGTGCCCAAGGCCGAGGAAGCTCACGCCAAGCGCATCCAGGTGCGCGCCGCCAAGGGCAAGCCCGCGGTAACCGGCACCGCTGAGAAGAACGGCGCCTGACGCCGCGAGCACCATCGGCCGGACTGCGTTTCCTGTCGATGGTGCTCCAGGTGACGGCAGGAAACGCAGTCCGGCCGGGTGCCGGAGCTCTTCCGGCTGCACTGCGGAGTGCCGGGGCAGCAGCCGGGTTCCTCCGCCGTGACCGCGCCACCGAGGCCAGGAAGCGCCCAGCGTCTCCGCCCGGCAAGGCACCGGTCACCGGGCCAGGCGATCCGCAGCCGGTCCTGCACCGGCGTGGTCACACGGCCGCGAACCGGCAGGACTCGGGCAGCGAATGCCGCTCGCCCAGCCCCCGCGTTCGAACACGCGGATCAGCCCGCCGGACAGGTCAAACTGGCCGCCGTCCGCTCGTGCCGGGCGCACGACAGATCGCCCGGCCGTGATACTCGTCGCCGGCGGCACCGGCAGCGCACGGTGGCGGCCAGCCTTGATCTGGTGCCGTACGAGCTGCCCAAAACCACGAGATACTGGCGGCATGGTTGATGACATCGCGCGCGAGCGAGCTATTTACCAGGCGCTGAAGGCGCTCGATGAAGTCGCTGCAGCCCTTCAGACACATTTGATCGAGGAGCACGGGGCAGATCCGGAGCGCGCGGCTGCGCGGAGTCCATCCACTAACTCGCTTAAGCTCCTGCGCCAGGCTCGCGAGCGCCTCGGCCAGGGACTCCGAGCGATCGAGGCCGACAACATCGCCGAGTCCGACCAGATCTCGCTGCGCAACCAGTGATCTCGCTGCCGCTCCATTTACTAGCGGTTTGCCTGCCGCCGCCGGGGCTTCGTCCCGGAGTGGGTCAGGCATGGCAGCGGGTGCCGGCGAGGTGGTGCACGTGCTGAGAGCCGTACTGCGACGCTCGGCAGCGATGACGATCCGAAGTACGGGAGGCGGTCAGCATCGCGCCCGATTTCAATCCAGTCTCGATACCGGTTTGGGACGCGATAATGGCGGCTGCGAGCTGTTGCTGTTCGCCATGAAAATGGCTTAATTTCAATCACAGGGAATACGTCACCGATTCCGCGCATATGCGAAGGCGCAGGTCGCGTTACCTAACTGCCCAGGACCTCGGCGGTCCTCATCCGATCTATATGTGAGCCGAGGCGGGCATGACAGTCATTATCTCGGAGAAGGTCTCTGCAGAGTCCGAGCGGGATCCGCCCATTCCGGCAGACCGGACGCCTGCGGTTCCAGGTGGGATGGATGACCTGCAGCTGCTGGCCATCGTTGGCTCGGAGCCGCGTGGCAGCGAGCGGCGCGCTGCGGCATGCGAGGTGCTCGTGGGCCGCTGCCGCGGCATGGTGTGGTCCTGCGCGCAGCGGTACTGCCGCAGCCCGGAGCCTGCCGAGGACCTGCTGCAGGCGGGATATGTCGGCCTGATGAAGGCGATCAACAACTTCGATCCCACATTCGGCCGCAGCCTGGCCGCCTACGCGCAGCCATGCGTGGCCGGCGAGGTCAAGCGGCACTTCCGGGACACGCGCTGGCAGATTCACGTCCCGCGCCCGGCGAAGGAGCTGGCCATGGAAGTCCGCGTCGTGATCGGGCAGCTGACCTAGGAGCTCGGCCGGACTCCGTCCGAGCTTGTCTGGCCCGGTACCTGGCGGTCAGCGCCGCGAACCTGCGCGAGGCCCGGCTGGCGGAGCTGGCACTCCGGCCCTACTCACTGGACGAGCCGCTGTCCGGCCAGCCCGGCGCGGCCAGCCTGGCCGACCGCCTCGGCGGTGAGGACCCGCGGATCGACCACATGCTCAGCATGCGGGCCCTCGCCACGCACTGGGGCGAGCTGCCCCGGCGCCAGCAGCAGATCCTGCTCCTGCGCTTCCGCGGTGGCATGACCCAGGCCCAGATCGGCCAGCAGCTCGGCATCTCCCAGATGCACGTCTGCCGGCTGCTCGCCCACGCGCTCGGCTACCTGCGCCTGCTCGGCTAGGGCGACTGCGCTGATAGGCGGCTATTACGGAGCCTGCGAATCAGGGGACGAACGCCTGTGAAGTACCGGTGGTGCAGGCCGCGTGGCGGCTCCGTTCGAGCGAGCAGGTGATCGTACTCGCCGGCAGGCTGCGGGCGGTCCTGGAACACACCCGGGATCGCCGGGCTCGGTCCACACTTCTGGCCCTGGCCGAGGCATTTCTTGAAGCCCTGCAGCCAGCCGGCCCGCCTGACCGGCAGACCGCCCTGGCCTTCTCGCTGATCTACGACTACACCGTCGGCTTCGCGCTCAGTGACGGCGGCACCGGTCAACGAACAGCCCGTGCAGGATGCAGCGATCAGGCTCCGCCTTCAGCGTTCAGACACTGCTCGCGGGATCGAAGCAGCCCGACGCCCGGCTGGCCAGTGACCTTTGGAAGGTCTGGACCCGACGGCCGTATGGCCATCCCGTGATCGCCTGAGGGGATGTACCGTTGAGACAAATCGTCTGGCTCGGCTGGTCAGTTGACGCGGCTGGCCTAGCGGCAGCCGCTCTGGACCCTGGCGGCGCATTCGTAGCTCAGCTATCGATGTGCCTTCAGGAGTTCCCGGTGCAAATCAGCGACCCAGAGATTGCCGTGCTCGGGCGGCAGTCACCATCGGCGGAGTCTGCGCTCGCGCGGCCTGGCGGCAGCGAGTATGCCGAGCTATCAAGACTGGTCAGGGAAGCAGGATTGCTTCATCGCCGCACGCTCTACTACACGTGGAAGATCATCGTTACCGTCGGAGCGCTGGCAGGCGGATGGGCGGCCTTCGTGGTCGTGGGCAACTCGTGGTGGACGCTGGCAGTCGCTGGGCTTCTGGCGGTGTTGTTCACCCAGGTGGGCTTTCTGGGCCATGATGCCGGGCACCGCCAGATATTTGGCTCCCGGCGATCCAGCTACATCGCCGGTGTCCTGCTGGGCAACCTTGGCATCGGGCTGAGCTACGGCTGGTGGGTCGCTAAGCATAACCGGCACCATGCTCACCCCAACACCGAAGGCGCGGACCCTGATATCGCAACCGGCGCGCTCATTTTCACCGCCACTCAGGTGAATGCCCCCCGAGGCGTTGTCCGGCTCGTCCGGCGTTACCAGGCATACCTGTTTTTCCCGATGCTAGTGCTCGAGGGTGTTAACCTGCACGTCGCGAGTGTCCGCGCACTGGCCGGCCGGACATCGCGGCACCGTCGGACCGAAGCGGCGTTGCTTGCCGCTCATTTCGCCAGTTACCTCGCCCTTGTGGTGGTGGTACTGGGACCCGGTTTGAAGGCCATGGCGTTTGTCATGGTGCAGCAGGGCCTCTTCGGCCTTTATCTGGGCTGCTCCTTCGCTCCCAACCACAAGGGCATGCCTGTCCTGACCGCCACCGACCGGAGTGACTTCCTGCGCCGCCAGGTACTCACCTCGCGCAATATCCGCGGTGGTCGGCTGACCGACTTGGCGCTGGGTGGCCTGAACTACCAGATCGAGCACCACCTGTTCCCTTCGGCGCCCCGGCCGAGCCTTCGTCGCTGCCAACCCCTGATCAGGGCATTCTGCCAGGAGCGCGGACTGACTTACTGTCAGACCAGCTTGGCGGGCTCGTTCGCTAGCGTCCTGGGCCACCTCAACAGCGTTGGCAGGCCAGGCGCTGCCCGTCGGGCGGCCGCCGGAACCGCGCCCTGATCGCTCATACAGGAAGACCGCTCGCCGAATGTAGCCGCGGTGTCACATCGGCGGATCGGCGGCCGGGCCGAGACCCCGCGCTGCGGGCAAGGATGGACGGCAGGCTTATATCCGGGTGCACGCGGCAACTGGTGGCCGTAAGGCATCGGCTGGCCTGGGTGGCCAGGCCGCCGGGATGCTGACCGAGCAGCTGGGGACCCGCCTCGCGGAGGCTCTGCTGCGGTTGCGGGCCTATGCTTATGCGCATGACCGGGGACTGTCCGATGTGGCCGGCGATATCGTGGCGCGCCGGCTGTATTTGAGCGCTGACCTGGACCTTGCCGCTGATGGTGACGCATGAGGCAGTCGCCGCGTGCCGGTCGGCGCGCGTGCTGTCCCGAGTTCGAGCGACGGATCTTGCTGTAGTTGCTGAGAGGGTGAGCGGGTTGGACCGAGAGCTGCTGTCGGAGACGTTCGTCGAGCTGACTGACACGATGGTCGCCGACTTTGACGTGATCGACTTCCTGCACGTGCTGACGGACCGGAGCGTCAAGCTCCTAGACGTGTCCGCGGCCGGGCTGCTGCTGGCTGATCCGCGCGGCGAGCTGCGCGTCGTGGCTGCCTCGAGTGAGGCTGCCCGGTTGCTGGAGCTATTCCAGCTGCAGAACGACCAGGGTCCCTGCCTGGACTGCTTCCGGGCCGGCCAGCCTATCTCGGCGGCGGACCTGGACGCCGAGGCGCAGCGCTGGCCGCGGTTCGCGGCCGCTGCCCGGCAGGCCGGGTTCGCGGCCGTGCAGGCGCTGCCGATGCGGCTGCGCGATCAGGTGATCGGCGCGCTGAATCTGTTTCGCGGCAGCGCGGGCGCCTTTGACCCCGCCGACGTGCGCGTCGGGCAGGCGCTGGCCGACGTTGCCACGATCAGCCTGCTGCATGAGCGCAGCCTGCGGCACAGTGACATCCTGAACGAACAGCTGCAGACCGCGCTGAACAGCCGGGTCGTCATCGAGCAGGCCAAGGGCAAGCTCGCCGAGCGGCTGGGGCTGGATATGGAACAGGCATTCGCGCTGCTGCGCGATTACGCCAGGAACCGCAACCTGCGCCTGGCTGATCTGGCCCAGGCCTTCATCGACGGGACCCAGACCGTGGCCGACCAGACCGCGGCTGCCCTGCCGCGCACCGCCGCCCACAGCGGCCAGCCCCGACCGGGACCAAGGCCCGCGTCGCCACGCAACGGGCCGCCTGCGGCCTAGCAACTTTCATAGCGGGAGTGCCTCGGTCTGCCGGTGAGCCCACCCGCTATCCCCTGGCCCGGATGAATTCATCAGAGCTCCCGGTCAGCGCGACGTTGGGCGGCCTGGCATCATGACGCGCTCTGAGGAGTAAATATATTGCTCAGTCCATTCAGCAGGATGTCAAGGCCGCGTTCGAGTTCGGCGGCTCCGTCGTAGTCGGCAAGGACGGGAGCGAGGCCGCGCAGGAGCGGGAATTCGCCAATCGGCAGGCGATGCAGGCCGAGGCGGAGCAGGTCGTCGATCTCGGCCGGGTTATCGACGAGTTCTTGTATTTCGTTCACAACGTGGCCGCGCAGGAAGCCGAAGAGGGCGCGATAAATGTGCAGCGCATCGGGCCCGGTGAAACCGGCGCGCGTCAGCCGGGCGAGCACATCCTCGAGCGGGCGGAGGGTGTCGCGAGGGCGTAGCCCGAGGCCGTTACGAGCGGCCGTCAGCGGAGCGGGCGTCAACGGAATCTGGCGACCGCCAGTCTGGAGATGACCAGCTCGTCGGCTCCATCCCTCGGCGGCACCGCCAGCCCTTTCCCCTGGTGATCACTCCGAAGTTGCCGAATCCGTTGCGGCTGCTGACGATCTGCGCTGGCTTGCTCTATCTTCGGGCCAGTGCGGAGGCGTATCGTAGAGGTGTTGCTCCGGTCCCTGGCAGGGTTCGGAGCTTTTCTATGTTGCGGTGCTGCGATCGGATGCCGGCCAGCGCACGGATTAGAGGCCCGTGAGTATCTGCGGCAGATCCGTTTCCGGCGGATACTCGCCGAGCCATGGCCGGCTACCGCGGGCACCACCTTCGCCACTGACTCAGGAGTCAGATGAGCATTCTCGCTTGGATCGTTCCCGGGGTATGCGGTCGGTCCGGCCAACGGACGGCATTCCAATGGCCCGGCTGATGGTGCCGGACAAGCCCCGTCGGCGCCGCCAGCAGGCTGGCGGCAGGCGGACCATGAGCGTCGGCGTGGGGACCTTTCTCATTACCGTGGGAGCCATCTTGCTGTTCGCCCTCACAGCAGAATCACCGTCCTGGCTCAACCTGCGCGTCGTAGGCGTCATCTTGATCCTCGCGGGCGTACTCGGCCTGGCGATTCCCGGAGTGGCGCGTGCCCGTGGAGCGCGGTTCCGCCGCTGGGTTGAGCCCATGCTGCCCGAGCCCGACCAGTCACCAGCCGACCTGGAGAAGGACCTGATCCGCAGGCCTGGCGCCAACGGCGACAGTCCGACGCTGGCTGACGCCATGCTCAGCCACGAGCATGACCCGCCGATCTAAGACGCGATCCGGGCGAGCGGTGATGATCGTCCCCGGGCGCGGTCTTACCCGCCAGACGTCACCACAGGCCGCATCCGCTGCCGGCCCGAGCCGGCCAATTGTCTGTAGCTGCAGTAAGTGATGCCGTGTATTTCGTCGGCGCACCACGGGACGTAGCAGGGCTTAGCCTCGGAGTCGTCGCGCGTTCGCGGAAGGAGAGCGAGCGGCGGCTCGCGATCCATCCGCTGCACATCAAGCGGATCGCCGCTGACCTTCGGGATCGCATCTACCTTGAGCGTGGTTACGGTGAGGGTTTCGGCGTGCCCGACGAGCAACTCAGGCCATACGTCGCGGGGCTGCGGGCACGTGCGGAGCTCTTCGCGGAATGCGATGTCATCTTGCTGCCGAAGCCGCAGCTGCCGGACCTGGAGCAGATGCGAGACAGACAAGTCCTGTGGGGGTGGCCGCATTGTGTCCAAGACCAGGCAGTCACCCAGCTGAGCGTCGAGCGGCGGCTTACGCTGATCGCCTTCGAAGCCATGAACTACTGGTCCGCTGACGGTTCTTTCAGCCTGCACGTCTTTCATAAGAATAACGAAATGGCCGGTTACTGCTCGGTGCTGCACGCCCTGGAGCTCGCCGGGAGGACCGGCGAATATGGCCGCAGGCTCCGGGCCGCAGTGATCAGCTTCGGGGCTGCCGGCCGCGGCGCGGTTACGGCACTCAATGCGCACGGCATCAATGACGTCGACATCCTGACCCATCGTGACATCAATGCTGTCGCCTCGCCGATCCACTCGGCGCGCATGGTGCAGTTCGAGCAGGACGCCGCCGATCCGGGCCGGTGTCATGCACTCTGCGAAAACGGCCGGGTTCCGCTGGCGGCGTTCCTAGCCGAGCACGACATCGTAGTCAACTGCGTGCTCCAGGACACCGAGGCGCCGTGGATGTTCCTCACCGCCGACGACCTGCACTCCTTCAGGCCCGGCAGTCTCATCGTGGACGTGTCCTGTGACGAGGGCATGGGATTCAGCTGGGCTCGGCCGACATCCTTCGCTGAGCCGATGCTCACGGTCGGCAATGACGTTTACTACTACGGCGTGGACCACAGCCCGTCGTACTTGTGGGACTCGGCCACCTGGGAGATCAGCGAGGCTCTGTTGCCCCACCTGCGCCCGGTACTTGCCGGCCCCCAGACGTGGGACGCGAACGCGACCGTCCGACGGGCGATCGAGATCCGAGGCGGTGTTATCCAGAACCCGCGCATCCTGTCCTTCCAGCACCGCTCGCCGGACTACCCGCATCTGACGCACCTTTAGGCAGATCGGCGGGGGCCGGACCCATCTTTCCAGCGGTTTCATCCTTGATCATGGTCCGGCGACCCTCCCGGCTTCGCGTTCAAGGTCCGGCTTCCGGTCCGGCCGTCGAGCCTGGTGAGGAATCGTTTGGCTCATCGTTTGCAGTCCAATCTGCACGAATGGCAGGTCGAGTGTTACCCGATGCCGGAAGACCGATTCTTGCGCGTGCGCGCGATCCGTTTCTGGACCCGCGCGTCCCCGGCGGCGGGCGTCGGGCTGCGGTCGTGTTCACGGGGCCGGGGCGGCCGGGCCCGGAGCTGGTTCCTGCTTCGCTTCCTCACCTATCAAGATGGCCAGGACGTCGCCAATGGCGGGTTCCTGGCTGGCCGCCGGTTCTGGCAGCGGGAGATGCGCCTGGATCTGGTACCGGTTGCGGCGGCCGTCCTTGTGCTTGACGACATACCCCGCCGCGGTCAGGTCCGTGACGATCCCGTAGGCGCTGCGCTCGGTGATGCCCGCGGCGGCAGCGATGTCCCGCAGCCGCGCACCCGGATCCTGCGCGATCCGCAGCAGGACCCGGGCGTGATTGGTCAGGAAACTCCAGCTCTCCATCAGCAGGAAACTAGCACAGTTTCTAGAAACGTATTGCTAGTTATCTCTTTCAGATGTACGTTTACTAGCGACATTGGGAAGCAACGGCCGGCCGAGGCCAGGCACCCGTGTCATCACACGGAACCGACCCAGGTCCACGACCCGGTCCCCGTTCGCGAGGCAAGCAACGCCATGACCGAACCGCCAGCCCCCCACGGCCCGACCAGCACCCTGCCACCCCCCTCCGCCAACGGCTCCGCCCCCCAGGCGCCACCCGCGCCACCGCGACCCACGCTCCGACTGGCCCATACGCGGATCAGCGGCATGCGGACCGCGCTGATCGCCGGCGCCGCCGGCCTCACCGTGGTGATGATCTTCATCATCCAGAACGCGCACGCCGTCGGCATCAGCTTCCTGGGCGCCCACCTGCGCCTGTCGCTGGCCGTGGCGCTGCTCCTCGCCGCCATCGCGGGCGCCCTGCTCATGGCCGCCGCAGGAACCGCCCGGATCACCCTGCTGCGGCGGATCATGCGACGCGACCGGCGGAAGCCACACGCTAGCTGAACAAGCCACGACGACCGCGCCCAGCAACGCCTGGAAGCATGACTAAGGAGCCGGATATGAGCATCATCGCATGGATCGTCCTCGGGCTAGGCGCAGGCCTGCTCGCCAACATGGCGATCCCCGGTCGCAGATCACAAGGACTCATCCTGACCTGCGTGGTCGGCATCGCCGGGGCGCTGGCCGGAGGCTGGGTCGCCGCCACAATGTTCCACCTCCACCACCCACTGCAGGGGTTCTTCAACGCCTCCACCTGGCTCACCGGTCACCGGCCAGACAGGCCGCCGCACCCGGACCGTACGCCGCTGACATAACCCGCCTGCCGCCCAGCCAGCCTCGGCCAGGTGTTGCCCGTCATTCGGCGTGAGCGTGCTGGCGTCATTGGTTGTGAGCGTGTGCGGGCATGAGCCAGCCCCGCCGGCTGGGGCCGGCGGGGCTGGGGTTCAGGCTGTCGCGGGGATGCTCATTCTGTCGTGACCTCGGTGACGGCGGCGCGTGCGGAGGATTCGTCGGCGATGGCCTTGCCCGCGGTGAACGCGGCGAGGAGGGATGCGATGGCGAGGTTGTTGACGGCTCGCGGGTAGCCGCGGGATGTCTGGTGGATCAGCGCGGCGGCGTCGTCGGAGAACAGGGTGTCGGACCGGCCGGCGCGGGCTCAGGTCCGGCTGACGGTGGTGCTGGTGCTGGTTGTGGTCCGTCCTGCGATGTCGCGGAAGGCGGGCATGCCGAGGCTGACGGCTGACTGGCGGCGGGCGATGAGCCCGTCGACCTGGGCGAGCTTGGCGTCGGCGGCGGCGAGGCTGACCTTGAGTCCTTCGGCCTCGCCGAGCCAGCCATGCTGTCCGGCTTCGGCGATGCGGGCGGTCAGGTTCTCTCTGATGGCGGCCAGCCTGGGGCGCTGCGACGGGTCGATGCGGAGCAGGGGACAGCGGACGCAACTGTGCTCGTGTATGCAGCTGGTTCCCCAGGCCCGGCCGCACTCGCCGAGGGCCACCTTGCGCCGCTCGAAGTGGCCGAGGAACTCGTCCCACTCGGCGTCGGTCGGGGTGCGGTACTCGTCGCTGGGGCGAAGCTGGCGGCGGCGGGCGATGAAGGCGCGGTGGCCGCTGATGGCCTCCTCGGGGTAGACAGCTTTATAGCCCATGGTGACGTTGATGTCCCTGTGCCCCAGGAGCAGCTGGGCGATGTGCGGCGGCATCCCGTTCAGCATGGCTTCTGTCGTGAAGATCCTCCTGAAGTCGTGTGGCACCAGCCTGAGAGGCCGGCCTGTGGCGTCGGTGAGCCGGGCGCAGGCCAGCGCGGTGCTGAGCAGCCGCCTGATGGCGGCGGGCGCGAAGGGCCTGTCCTCCATGCCGGCGCGGTGCTGGAACAGCAGCGGCATGGGCGGGTTCCAGACTCGCTCGCTGTCGTAGGCGATCACCAGCGGGACGGCACCGTCCGGGTTGCGGACGCGCTGCAGGATAGTTGCCAGCACGTCGGCGAGTTCGGGGCTGACGACGAGGAGCCTTTCCTCGTCGGTCTTGGACGGGGCGATGTGCAGGAGCGGGATCAGCTCACTGGTGTCCGGCAGCCGGTGCTGGACGAGGCTGTGATGGGACAGCTCTGTCAGTTCCTCGACCCGGACCCCGGTGTGACGGAGAACTTCCGCTGACGCCCAGGCCCAGAACGCGTTGTCTTCCTCGCGGGTGAGGTCACGGCGGGTGCGGGTGTCATCCTCGGCCCAGATCCGCTGGCTGGATCCGGTCAGCACCGCGCGGCGCAGCGTCTGCCCGGCTGCGGTGAACTGCTCGCCGGCGCCGGCCGTGCACGCGGCAGCGAGCAGCCCGGCAGCGTCGTGGCGGGCGTGGTCGAGGGCCGCGGCCAGGACAGGGATCGAGGGAAGGCGTTCCCGGGTCCGCTGGTCCATCCGCGATTTGCGGTGGCTGCGTTCCTTGCGGGTTTGCGCGTCGCCGGCGCGCACCGGGCAGCGGGCCGCCCACTGTCCCCATCGCTCCGGCTCTTCGGCTGCCCACTGCGCGATGTCGAGGTAGAACGCCCGGACCGCGTTGAGGCAGCTCGCCACGTCGGCGCGGGGCAGCCTGGCGCGGGCGGAACCGTCATCGCCGGCGGCACGGGCGGGCTTGGTCCGGATCCGCTGCTTCCACGCGGCGGCGATGTCAGGGGCAAGGTTCAGCGAGCTGATGCCGGGATGGTGATTCTCCAGGTCTTTCCAGAACAGCAGGCCAAGGTGGGTTGCCATGGCCGCTAGTGAGGTGTAGTCGAGGCCGGGCTGCCGCTCGCTCAGGTAGTCCACCAGCAGGTCGCGGACGGGACGGCTGGTCAGGTCGTAGCGGTCGATGAGCTGGGCGGGGGTGAGCTGCCCGTGATACATGGTGCTGAACAGCCGCACGGTGGGCGGAGCGCCGGCGGGGAAGACGCCGATGGCGCCCAGCAGCTGGTAGAAGTAGGCGTGCTGGCTGTACTGGCCGCAGTCGGCGGCGCTGGCCTGCAGCAGTTCCAGGCAGTCCCCCACGGTGATGTCGCGCACCATCCCGCCCTTGGCGGCCATGATGATGGCGATCCGGGTGAGGGCGCCGCGGACGGTGACCCCGCCGATCACGCTGCCGCGGCCGGCTGCGTCCAGGGCGGCGAACCCGCCGGGGTCGCGGACCCGGGCCATCTCAGCCGCCAGGCTCTTCGGCGATGTGGTGGTCAGTAGCCAGGGGACGCTGGGGCGGATGACGTCACCGCAGATCAGCTGGAGCAGGCCGGCTCCGAGTGTCATGTGGGAGGTGGTGTTGCCGCGGGTGATCCGGCCGGTTTCTTTCAGCCATGCCACCGGCGCGCTTCTCCAGCGGGGGTCGGCCCGGGCGCCGTTGTCGGCGCCGCTGGCGTTCCAGCGGTCCTGCCAGGTCTGTCCTGGCTGGGCTTGCAGCCATTCCAGGATCCTCATCAGGCCGAACCGGCGCTGATGCTGGCCGGTGGCGGACTCGAGCGGGAACGGGGGCGCAAGCAGCCGGGCGAGTACCGCATGACGGTCCTGGCGGGCGGCTTCCCAGGCGGCGGGGACCGCGCGGGCCGGGAACTTCGCCCGCAGCACAAGCGCTTCGGCGCTGAGCCCGGCAGCGGGCCGGCTGGCCTGCGGCCTGGCCGCCAGCGTGGTTGTCATCGCTGCTCCCGCCCGAACAGGATGCTCAGGGTCTCTGGCCGGTATCCGGGCGCCGGCTGCCATGCAGGCGGTTGCGCCGCGGCCTGGCGGCGGTGGTGAGCCAGGACGCTTTGCACCACGTCCTGAGCTGTGGGCCTGACGTAGATCTGCGTGGTGGACAGGTGCGCGTGGCCGAGGATCCACTGCACGTCGGTGATCGGCATCTGCGGGTCGCGGGCCAGGCGGTAGGCGGCCGAGTGCCGGAGGTCGTGCAGCGACCAGTTGGCGCCAAGCGCGGCGTTAGCGCGCACGAACATCGCCCGGGCCGCGTGGTAGCTGAGCGGCCGGCAGGGGCACCGCAGCGTCCACCACACCGGGTCGTCTGGGCCGGCGGGCACCAGGCCGCGCATCTGCTCCTGATACAGCCGCAGCCACACGAACGCGTCCGGCGAGGCCGGGACCTGCTGCAGTGCCCGCGACCCCTTGCGGACCACGGTGACCAGCTGCTGGCCGGCATCGACGCCCGATCCGAGGACGCCCAGCAGTTCCGAGGCTCGCGCCCCGGTCGAAACCCAGAAGGCCACCAGGGCCCGGTCACGGTCCGAGCCCAGCAAGGCGAACAGCTCGTTGAATTTCTCGTCCGGGATGTGCCGGGGCAGGCGCCGCGGGCCTCGCGGCCGGAACAGGCCCGCCGCCTCCGCGCCGAACCGGTCCATCGGATTGTGATGCGCGTGCGCCCTGCCCGGCCGGGCCAGCGGGAACGGGTTGACAATCGGCCCGGTCCCGGCCTGCAGGTGATACTCGTAGAAGCCGCGCAGCACCGTCTCGCAATGCAGCACTGTCGACACGGCATAGGTTCGTGCCGGGGACGGTTTGCCGGTTACCGGGTTCGGCGTCCCCGGCACGGGCCGTCTGGCCGGCCCGGCAGGCTGGGAGTCACGAACACTACGTCCGCGCCGGCCGGACATGGCCGGCTTGCTGGCGTGCTGGATCCAGCGGCTGAAGTCACGGGCCTCGGCCCTGGTCGCCTGGTTCCACGGCACGCCGATGGCCCAGCAGAAGCGGAACCAGCGCAGCAGGTCCATCCCGTAGGAGCGCAGCGTCACTGCTGGCCGTCCGGCCGCCTGCAGGTCCCGGAAAAACGAGGCCACCACGGCGACAGCCAGGCCGTCGGGGCCAACCAGCCGGTACGGCTCCCAGGGGTCTCCTGTCTCGCGGAGTTCCCCAGCACACGGGACAACCAGTGCGGCCAGGTCGAGGGATGATTCATCATCCTGTGAGATCACGGTCACGGACGGTAGCGGGATGGCGCGCCGGCTGTCCCGAGACACGCCGACGTCACGCCGGTAGTTCAGTCAACGGGGCGAGGGCGAGGTGGTGCTTGAGGTAGCTGGTGGTCTCGGCGATGGTCATGCCGGTTATGTGGTAGCGGACGGCGATGCGCTGGTCGAGGGCGGCGAGCTGGCCGAGCTTCAGCCGGCGCCGCAGGGTGGGCTGGCCGACGAGCAGGCAGGCGAACATCGCGGCGGAGTCCATGGCGTGGTTGGTGAGCATGCGCACGGACTCGAGCTGGTCGGCCTGGAGGAGGTGGGCTTCGTCGATGACCAGCACGGGGGTGCGGCCGCGTTCGGCGTGCTCGGTGGCGAGGGCGTCGGCGGACTGGGCGGTGAGCGCAGCGGTGCCGTGGGCGGGCCGGCCGCCGAGGGCGGTGACGATGGCGTGGTGGATGCCGCGGACGCCGACGGTGGGGTCGGGCAGGTAAATGGAGGTATGCCGGGCCTGGTCCAGGCCGGCCAGCGCGCCGCGGACGGCGGCTGTCTTCCCGGCGCCGACTTCCCCGGTGATCACCGCGAGGGCCTTGTCGGCCACGCACCAGGTGATCCGCGCGGTCGCCTCGCCGTGGGCGGCGTGCCGGTGCAGCATGCCGGGGGCCAGGTCGCGGCCGAAGGGCATGCGGGTGAACCCGTAGTGGGCTTGCAGCTTGCCGATCATGATGGTTCCTTTCCGGGTTAGCCGTTGGCGGTGGTGATCGCGGCGGTGACCAGGGCGATGTTGCGCTGGTCCAGGCCGCCGAGGACCTGCCTGAGGTGCACGGGGATGTCGTGGTCGCCGAGGCTTGCGGCGATCCGCAGCACCGCGTTCTCGGAGGAGGAGCAGGGCAGGCGGCCGGTGTCGAGGGCGTGGATGGCGGCTTTCCAGCGGATGACCGCGACGGGCTCGCCGGCGCTGATGCTGCTGCCGGCGGCGATGAGCCGGCGGAAGCCGGGCTGGTGCAGGAAATGATCGTGGGCGGTGATCAGCCCGGTCGCGGCGGTGTCGGCGCAGAGGCCGGCGGCAGAGTCGTGCAGCAGGCAGGCCAGATGGCCGGCGGGGATGGTGCGGGCGTTCACTGCTGCTCCTCCGGCTCGGGCTGGTCGCCGGGCCGGGCGGGTGGCTGCAGGGGGCCGGCGAGGGCGGCGTAGTTGATCCGCTCGCCGAGCTGGGTGTCGTGCACGGCGCTGATCAGGCCCAGGTAGCTGATCCCGGTCGGCGGCGGCTCCTGGCCGGGCTGCTCGGGCCTGGCCCTGGGGTGGGTGTGCCGCCCGATGGTGAACGGGGCGGCCGGGCCGAAGGACTGCCCGCGGTGGCGGACCTCGATCGCGGTGAGGTCGAACGGGTCGAAGACCAGCTCGACCTTGCGGCCGGCTAGCAGCTGGTCAACTTGGTAGGTATTGCCGTGCAGGGACACGGTGGCGGTCTTGGCGACGGTCCGGAACTCCGACCACAAGAACGCCTCGCGCAGCTGCGCGGGGGTCGGCAGGGGCAGCGGCACCGGGATGCCGTCCTGCCAGCGGCGCAGCGGCGGCGCCCCGGTCTCTGAGTGCGGCGTGAGGTGGTAGACAGTCTCGACCCAGGCGGCAAGCAGCTTGTTGAGCTCGGCCAGGCCGCTGATCGCCGTGGCCGCCTCGCCGGTGACCTCGACCAGGAACTGGTCACGGACAGTCCTGAAAAATCTCTCTATCTTCCCCTTCCCCTGTGGTCTTCGGGGCGTGGCGTGGACCAGCTTGATGCCCAGCACCGCGCACGCCCGCAGCAGCCACGAGTCGGTGAACGCGGAGCCGTTGTCGACGTATGCCGATTCGGGGACGCCGCGGGATGCCAGCGCCGGGCGCAGCGCGGCGGCCAGCCGGACGGTGTCCTCGCTGAACCCGAACCGGGCGGCCATCACCGCCCGTGAGTGGTCGTCGATGAACGCGAACAGGTAGGTTTTGCGGCCGGCGATGACCGGGCCGTGCAGCGCGTCGCCGGTCCAGATCTCGTTGCACCGGCCGGCCTCGAACCGGCCGAACGCCGCCGGGGCCGCGGCCTGGCCGCCGGAGCGGCGGTTCAGCTCCAGCCGCTCGAAATGCCGCTGCACGGTCCGGTCCGACGGCGCCCAGCCGGCCTGCGCGCGCAGGATCCGGGTGACCTGGGCGGCGGTGCGCAGCGGGTTCTCCTTCTTCAGTGCCACCGCCAGCTCCAGCACCTCGGCCGGGGTCCGCGCGCTGACCCGGGCCGGGGCCGGCACCAGCGCCTCGAACCCGCCGGCCCGCCAGTCGCGGATCCAGCGGCGGATCGTCTGCTCCGAGATCCGGATCTTCTGCCCGGCCGGGCCGTCATGCTGACGGCCGGCCAGCTCGCGGACCAGCGCGCCGCGCTGGCGGGCCGACAGGCCCGGGCCGGTCACGTCCTGGATCAGCTGGTAGCGGAACAACCCCGCCTGCCGGGCCCGCTCGGCCCGGCGGCGGGCCTCCTCAACTGCCTCAGCCACCTCGTTCCTCCCTTTGATGCGGTTCTGGATAGTCCCGCACCGAAGGGTGGCCGCCCGGCCCGGCAGCTCACCAGGGGCAGCTGGTGTTGATCATCTGCACCGCCGGCCCGGGACAAAGCAGCCCGCCCGAGGTAACCGCCGAGGCCAGCTCCCACGGCGACACCGCGGACGCCACGGCGCCCCAGCGCCGCGCCGCCGCCGCGGCAGCGGCCAGGATCGCGGCGACCGCATCCGCCAGCGGCGACCCGGCCGGGCCCGGCAGCAGCGGATCAGCATCCAGGGCGCACGCCAGCGCCGTGAACGCCGACCGCAGCGGCTCCGCGCGCGAGGCAAGCCGGCGCAGCCAGCCCCGCACCGTCGAGGCCGCCCGGCCCAGCCGCGCGGCCAGCGTGCGGTGTCCCAGCCCGGCCGCCGCGCCCGCCAGCGCCGCGCCGATCACGGCGGCTGAATCCGCCCGCCGCGCCAGCATCCCGGCAGGCAGCAGCACGTGCGTTGTCCCGCAGCCGGCGCAGATCGCCCGCCGCGGCCGTGCCCGCCAGCCAGTCCCGCCAGCCAGCCGGATCACCCGGACCCGGCCATGCCCCCAGCCGCGCAGCGGCGCTGCACACACCGGGCACTCCAGCCTTCCCTCCGACAGCCGCCGCTCGACCTCCGCCTCGTCATTGCCTACCGTGAGCATGGGCGTCTCCGTGCGCCTAGTGGCCCTCCCGGCGGCTCAGCCAAAAGACGACCGGGAGGGCCCGCCTCGACCGGACATGCTCACGTTGTCGTCGGACATGAAAAAGGGCAACCAGTTCCGGCTGCCCGACACCACGCTCAGCCCCGATGACGCCTGATCAAGGATCACGCTCATAAGGAGCGGCGCTCAACACCAGGCGGCAAGCGCGCGAGCGGGCGCCGGCACAAGCATCCGCTGGCTGATCATCGGCTATCGACAGCGGCCAGCGGCACTCCCGCTTGTCGTGCTCCGGCAGGTGCCCGCCGATGAGACTCCCGAACACGGCGCACACCTCGCGGCCCTGGCGGATCCACGAGCTCACCCGCGACTTTCGGCTCGAGGACGTGTGAGCGCTGGCGACGCCAGGGCGGTCCCCGGACGACTTCCCTCGGCTGGTGCAGGAGATCGCCTTCCGGCGACCCGTCGCAACTGCGTTCAGCGCCGCCCGGAGGCGCACAATCGCCGGCGGCACGCGCCGCACCACCCCGTAGGCCGCGAACTGATTCAGCGCTGTGACACGATCGCGCAAGAACTCAGGAGAAGCATCGTGTCATTAATGTGCCATTGCCCATGGCCACCAGTGGTCAACACCGGACACCTGGGGTCATCGAGTTGGCAGGTCAGCGCCCATCGCGCCCGTGTGCAGCACCCTTTCCAAGCTGGTCATGAGAGTCCGATTCCTTCGCCCGCTCCGATCGAGAATGACGACGTGTCCGGCTATTACCTGGTCAGGATGGCACAGCCCAAGCGCCTTCCGCCCGGGTTCGGGCGAGCGTGCCCGCGTCCGAGCTCATGTCACGGCGAGGATGGCGGGCGGGCCGCTCGCCGTCGCGGCAGTGCGCCGCGAGCGTCCGGCGCCGCGAGCGGCCTCGTCCACGCTTGCATGGACGGAGAAGACGTCGATCAGCCGGGTCAGGGTAAGCAGCCGGAGCACCTGCTGCTGCGGGCACGCGAGCAGCAGGTCACCCCCGGCGTGCCTGGCATGCTTGCGCACTCGGACCAGCGCTGCTAGGCCGCTCGAGTCGATGAACTCCAGGCCAGTCAGGTCGACGATAATGTTGCGCTCGCGGGCCGCGATCACGGAAAGTTCAGCCACGACTCTCACGGCGACTGCTACGTCAAGCTCCCCGCGCAGCACGACGACAACCTGGTTGTCGCACTCGCGGTTAATCAGGTCCACACTGCACACTGCGGCCACCTTCCTGCGTCAGCAGCAAAGGCGGGGTCCGGACCAAGCAGCTTGTTTCGCCTACTTCCAGCTAGAACTCTACGCTAGGGCCATCCGGCTGTCTTCCGCGCATGATGATCCTCGGCAGCAGCACTGTCCCGCTCGGCCGCGACTGCTCGCGACAGCTAAAAAGAGGGAACCCCGCGACACGGGTAACCGAACCGCCCGTAACTCCTGGCAGCCACGACAAATTGGACCGGCAATAGTTTCGAAAATATGTCGATTACCTGCGAGCCGCCTTGCGGAATCGAACCGTAGACCTTCTCCTTACCATTGCCACGCCCCACCGCCCTGGAAGCACTACCTGCACCAATGGCACACCGGAATGCCCAGCCGGCACAGCGTGCACCCAGTGCGCACGGCACCCGGTCCGCGACTCGTTCCACGACCAGCAAGCCGCATTCCGCCCCCCACATCACGCCCGGTGACGGCATTCAGATCACGCTCAGTGAACGCCGGACAGTCACGCACGGCCGCGCCCGAGAACCCGCCGGCCAGGACGCCAGGCGACCAATCAGAACGCGATCCAAGGGTGATCTGCGCGCGGCCGCAAGACGCCTCTCGGGGGCCTCACCGGCGGGCCGGACGCTGATCTTGGGAGGCTGGTCGTTGATCGCCCGGTTTGCCAGGCCGGGCCACCATCGGGTTGCGGCGGCTGCCGCCGGCGATGACCAGCAGGTGCTCGTCAACCCAGCAGACCTCAGGGCCAGGCAGGCGAGCCAGAAAGGTCGCGATGGCTGCGCGCAATTCCTCCGGCGGGTAGAGGGACAGTGTCGAGTAGTGGCGCCCCTCGGCCTGGGCTCGGAGCCGCCCGGCCGTGCTCGTGCGCGGGTGCTGGAAGGTCTGTGTTGCCGCCAGCGTGAGCCCGCTGGTCCGCCTGACGGCGTCCCGGAGCACGGCCTCGCTGTGCAGGCGCTGCTCGTGCGCGGTGAAACCGGGGAAGTAGCGGCCCCAGATCGTCCGCGCGTTCTGCTGGGGGGTGCGGGTGTAGATGAACAGCTGGCCGTCGGGCCGCAGGACCCGGGCGACGGCGGCCAGGAACCGAGCGAGGTCGAAGTGGTGAATGCAGTTGAAGGCGCTGACCACGTCGAGGCTGGCGCTCCGCAACGGCAGCTCTTCGGCGGCTGACAGCAGCGGCACCACCCCGCGGGCGTGGCCGTCGTTGCCGGCCGTGAGCTGTGACAGCATGGCCGCCGAGACATCGCCGGCGGCCAGCCGCGAGCCCTCCGGCAGCAGCCTGCGCAGCAGCCGTGTGTACCGGCCCGTCCCGCAGCCGATATCGAGGGCCGTGACGGGACGGTCAGGCAGAAGCTGACCGATCCTGCGCACCGGCGCCTCGTCGGTGGTGCGCAGCGATTCGTAGACCACGGCCACCCGCTCGAAATGGCCGCCCGCAGTCACCTCCGGCACCTCCCCGCGCTGGCTCTCTCGCGACCATCATGCGCTCGCCGTGCCCAATTCACACATTGTTCACCCACACGACCGGCCAGCAGCTCTCACGGGTGCCCCAGCGCGCTTGTGGCGCAAGCCAATGTCACCTCGCTGCCGTGGGCGGGCCTGCCCGCCGTGACCGTCAGCTCACGTCCGATTACCCGGCGGAATCAGCGGTAGAAGCGCTCCCCCGCAAGACTCGCCTCGAAGATGTGGACGGCATAGCTCGCAGGGAACAGCCACAGCCATCGGCCGCACAGCGCGTCTCTTGCCGTGAGTGAATTGTCTCCGCCATGTCGGCCTCTCGATCAGTCGCGCCATGCACAAAGCCGGCCGATCGTCGTGCCGTCGGACCACGCAGACAAGCGGCCCGCCGGCGGCTCGGGCCACCAACGCCGGCGCGCTCACGCAACGTGACCGGCCTTCACCTGGTCGATGGCGCGCACTCGGCTCGATTTGGGCGGCCAGTTGGCTGATGTCCGAAGTCCGCCAGACCGACACCGAACGGTTGTTCTCGCGCGCGTTTAGTGGACCACCATGGCGGCGGGTGGGTCAGCTTGTGTTCGGGTCAGTCGCAGGCGCTGGCGGCTCATCGCACTGGCTATGGCCTACCGGCAGCGTGTGTGACCGAGTCCTCGCGCCCATCACCCTACCGCTAAGCGTGGGCTCCGGCCGGGGAGCCAAGGGCCTGCGTGTCGGAGACCAGCCCACGGATGGCAGACGGAAGGCATGCCCTGGCGCCTCGAGTGAAGTGACGGGTCAGATGGAACTGCCGCGTGGCTAGTTTGCCGACGCGCGGCCGGTGACCATAGGAAGTATGACGCTCACGGCGAATGCTGTCCGCGATGCGACACGCTCCGCGTTGGGCTAGACGACTATCGGCGCGGTGCTGTCTGAGAGCGGACGTTCCTGCCAGTGCCGCAGCACCTAAATGCCCCAGGCGTTCGAGCTGCGCTCTACCTGCTGCTCTCTTTCTGGTTACCACGTCGAGCCAGAAGGAAGATCGAAAAGCCCAGGGATATCAATCCGATCGTCCCGAGTAGATCAATGGTAATGCCGTTCCGCTGCGCCAACCCGGGCCCGAACATCAGCAATATCGCTAGTCCTAGCAGGCCGATGCACAGGCTTCGCCGTCTTCCGTCTGGTCATCTGGCTAGCCATGGGTGCTGCCAGCCAGTGGTGATGACAGTGGCACCTGCTAGCAAACATAGTCCACCAATTATGACCCGAGCTGTTAGCCATAGCCGTGTAGTTTGCTGCACTATTTCCTGCCGTGGATTCGATAACGGTTGATTCGGCTATTCAAGAGCCGAGATCACTGGTTGTCGAGCATGGCCAGCCGGTCTACGCTGTTGCGGCTGGGGTGAAGCTGACAGACCCGTGGCTGCCGTCTTGGAGCCGGGATTCCAAGACGGCAGATCACGCTACTGATGCCACACATAGCCGCCGGAGAAGTGCCAGGGACCGTGTGTGTGATGCCAGCCGAACCACCACCACCGAACTGCCCAGGCCCATGAGTAAAGGACGAAGTAAACTCCATGGTCGCGGTCGGCGTCGTTAACATGATTAATTATGCTAGACGCCAACCACGCCTCGCCGGAAAAAGCCCACGTCGAGGCCAGTGGCCGGATTCTCGAGCCCACACCGTCCGGCATCTAGCGGGTTATGCCCCAGCCGCCGACATCCCAGCCGCTACCGTCCCGGGGTCGCCCTGCGGGCCGGGCTGGCTGCGGCCCGTTGGTGAGCGGCCGCCACGATCGCGGTGATCCGGTTGTTTTGCAAGAAGACCGTCACCTTCGTGATCAGAGTGCCGGGCGGGAGCTCGGCTCGGCCCATCCGGTACCCGTCGCCCATCAGCGCCCATTTCAGCCCCACGGACACCCGGCGTTCGTCGCGGATGCTGGCAGCCACCACGGACTCTGTCATCGGCTGCGGGGGCAGCCTCTCCTCGATCAGGCGGGCGGCGGCGCTGACTAGCTCGGCGCGCCGGGGATCCCCCGGGTAGGACGGTGGCGGCTGAAGCAGCCCGGGCACCGCGGCCAGCACGATGAGCACCACCGCCGCGGCACCGGCGGCGGGCCTGGCCCACCGGGTCCCGGCTCTGGCGGGCCGGTGGTGGCCGCCGGGCGGCTCGGCGAGACCTGCCTTCGCTCGCAGGCGGCTGACCATCTGCTGGCCTGCGAGCACAAGGGCTAGGCCGATGGTGATCCAGTCGAGCAGCCCAGCCGCGACCATGACCATCATGAGGTAGCTCAGGCGGTGGCGGTAGTCGCCCAGCATGGGGATGTGAGAGAAGGTCACCAGGGCGGCGCCGCTGGTCAGGAGGCTGACTGCGGCAAGCCGCGCCAGCGCCCGGGATCGGAGCGGGAACACGGCTGCGAGCAGGGCCACCGTCACACCCGCGAGGATCACCACCGCGAACACCGCGGGCCGGCTGCCGATGACCGCCGCGGCACGCTGCGGCTGCTGCGGATACGGCCACCAGAGGGGGGCGGCAGGCTGGTGGCGGTAAGGCTCTTCAGGGCGATGACCAGGCCGGTGCGCTGACCAGCGGCTTGGTTTCGCAGTAGCGCGGTCAGGTTACCGGGGTGGCTGGTGAACTGCTGGTACAAAGGTGCGGCCCAGCAAGCCAACCCGGCGATACAGCCGGTTACCGCCCACCAGTACCTCTTCTTCTCCCGGAATGCATCCGCCAGACCGGTGATGAGTGCCAGCAAGACAAGCAAGACCGAGGCAATGGCGAACATCAGGTGCGCCTGCATTGCCACCGACGCTGTGAGCACGAGCGCAGGCCACCACCATCGGCGCCCCGCCATTACCGCCCAGGCTGCGGCGAGCGCCGCGAGGAAGTACATCATGCCGAGGCAGGGATTCCAGTACGGCCTGGCGGCTAGTCCGGGGCTCCAGGCAATCATCCCGAGAATGGTCCCGCTCGCCAGCAGCCCGCCAGCGTGGCCAAGAACCGACCACGCCGCCTCGATTGCCGGCGATGCGGCGGCCATGCACCATATTGCGGCACCCCAGAGGACAACATCCAGTACTGCAGCGGTCCCAGGTCATGCCGGCCGGTTCCCAATTCTGTGGGCTGCCCGACCAGCGGTAACTGCGTCATGACATTCCAGGACCGCATTGCGATCGCCGCGCCGTCCCCGATCACACGCCAGTTACCCCGCGCGGATTCCGCCACCGCGGTCAGAAACGGTGTCCACACCGCGAGGTGCGCGACCACGTGAAAAAATGTGGCCCAGCTCCACGCCTTGTTTCCCGCCTTATCGAAGCTCCCTCGCCCGGATTGCATCACGCGTCATCCCTCAGGTGAATCAGCGCCTCCCAGCGCTGGACATCATCTGCATAACCCCCCATTGACAGCACAGCGTAGACCGGGGCATCTCTCCAGGTGTGTAAATGGAGCGGACTGTGGATTTAACGGTGTTTCCGGCCCTTAACGCCGAACGCGTGTTTCGGCGGAAAAGGTGCCGTGATGACCACGACGTGACGAAGAAGATCAAGCCCGAGCCGACCGCTGAGGAGCTGGCGGCGAAAGAACTGGTCCGGCGGGCCAGGGAACAGGGCCTGTCCCTGACAGGTCCGGACGGCCTGCTGAAGCAGCTGACCAGGACGGTGCTCGAGACCGCCCTGAGCCAGGAGATGACCGAGCACCTGGGCCATGACAAGAACGGCAGGGCCGACCCGGAGCACGGCAATGTCCGGAACGGCACGAGGCCGAAGACGGTCCTGACCGAGGCGACCGGGCAGGTGCAGATCGACGTGCCCCGGGACCGGGCTGGGACGTTCGGGCCGCAGATCGTGAAGAAGCGCCAGCGGCGGCTGGCCGGCGTGGATGAGATCGTGCGGTCGCTGTATGCCAAGGGCCTGACCACGGGCGAGATCTCGGGGCACTTCGCGCAGATCCACGGCGCGAGCGTGCCGGAGGAGACCATCTCCCGGGTCACGGACAAGGCGATCGAGGAGATGCGGGCCTGGCAGGCCCGCCCACTCGACGGCGTGTACGCGGCGATCTTCATCGACGCGATCGTGGTGAAAGTCCGCGACGGCCAGGTCGCCAACCGGCCGGTCTACGCCGCCATCGGGATCAGCCTGGCGGGCGAGCGGCGCCACCGTGGTGCCGCACGCCACCGACGCGGCAGGCCGGGCCGGCATCGCCGTCGCCCGGCTCATTCAAGGCACCACCGAGGACAACGAGCTCTTCAGCGCCCGCCCCTACCGCCTGCTCGGCGAGCGAACCACCCCAACCGCCCCGGCCGAAGGTGTAGGCCCGGCTGGCACGGTCATCGGCGGCTGGGCACTGCTGAACAAGGCCGTGGTCAGCCACCTGCCGCGCCACCAGCAGGGCCAGCAAGGCGCAGCTAACCACTGCTAACTTGGCGTGCCCGGTCTGGCGCCAGCATGGCGGAGCACACCGCGCGGTCGTCCCTAGCCGACGGGCGTAGCCCGAGGGACACCCATAACCAGATCATCGGCCCCGCAGCAAGGCGCGAATTGAGCGCCACCTTACGGGTGCTCATACTCGGAAGGGCCATCGCTGCACGGGCAACATCCGTACCGGTACGCAATCGGCGCGGCACTTGGCAGAGGCGCGCCGCACCGCCGCCCGGCGCGCATTGCTGGTCATCCGAGTCGCACCCACGCCGCAATCTCAGGACCCGGCAGCTACAGAGAAGACACCCCGAAAAGGACTCCAGATAATCGGCGTTCGGCGTGTAATCTGGCAAGACGGTAGGCGCTGCGAATGCTCACTCACGGTGGAGCCAGCTCACCACGGGTCCGGTGCCCGTCGTTGCGGAATCCGCACGGCGGACCAGTCCGTTCAGCACAGGCCGGCCCCGAAACGACTCCATCATCGCGTCGGTCGCGTACGCGCATCGGACTCAAATGACCGGCTGGGGCAACGTCGTGAGAGCAGCCATCTCTGATGTCTCGCCGACGTTCTGATTAACGAGCGACGGTATCGCCGCGGAGTCCTGCGCCGCGGGGCGCACTTCTGGCACAGGAAACAGTTCCAGTACCACCTGTCGCGCTTACCGGAGGGATCGCCGGTTTGTTTCGTTATGTGCGTCAACCGATTGGCACCTCCCGGCGTCAAGGATAAACAGAACCCAAATTACCGGGCTCGACAACATTGCGAAGCTGGCCGGCCTGGGCTGCCCGGTCAGCCAGAACGTCACGCCGCCTATTCCTGCGCGCCGTTTAGCCGATGAGCAGCTGATTGTATCTGGGCCATTTTCCAGGCGGTGTGAGAATGCAGTGTTCAACTGGAGTTGGGGCTTGGGGTCGCGCCGTCCCGCGGGGCCGGTCGCCCGCCTCGCCGCGGCGGTAGCGATGGTGCTGTTCATGGCCGCGCGATTCGGGCCCGCGATCAGCGCCGCTGACAGGCATGGCACGCGAGGCTACTTTGTGGCGCAATCGGAGAGCTGCGCGCGCCAAGATCGCACGTGGAGCGGCCGGTTCCGGCTTCCCGATGGCAAGGTCACCCGCCAGGATGTGAGCTTCGATGGGGCCTACCGGGGCATGCTCGCGGGAAGTGTGGTTCCAGCGCTGGACGCCGCTGATTTCGCCGACGTCTTCCGGCGGCCTGGCAGCTACCAGTGGCTCGAAGATCTTGCGATAGCGGTTTCCGGGATCGCCCTTATCGGCCGGGCGACCCGGGCCTGGGCCAAGCGCCGCCGTGAATCTACCCCGCGCCGGAGCCGCCGGCCCTGGACGGGCGGCGCGAGGATCTCGCGGCCCCGGCGGCGGCCAGTCATTCCCGGAACGGCGCCGGGACTGTATCGGAATACGGCTGCGGAAGGGGTGCTGGCAGTCCGGAAGCCCGCCGGCGTCACCAGTTACCGGCCGGGGAAAGGATGGCTCCCATGAATAGGCATGTCGCCCGCGCGGTCGGCGCTGCGGCTGCGGGCATCGCGGTCACCTGGTCGGGTCTGGCCGGGGCCGCGGGCGCGGACTGGAGGATCGGGCCCGCGGGCCGGGCAGAATCCTCCGCTCTGAGCAGCGCGGTCAGGGGCAGCCTGCACGGCGTGGCTGGCACCTCCGCCAGTAGCGCGTGGGCCGTCGGCGGCACCGGCAGCGGCAAGACCGTGATCGAGCACTGGAACGGTGTCGCCTGGAAGCAGGCGCCCAGCCCCAGCCCGGCAGTCCGCGACGTCTTGTCCGGCGTGGCCGCCACCTCCGCCACCAGCGCCTGGGCAGTGGGCAGCTACGACAACAGCCCGAGCAAGACCCTGATCCTGCGCTGGAACGGCAGTGCCTGGAGGCGGACGCGCAGCCCGAGCCCCGGAGACGCCGCCCTCCTCGGCGTGGCCGCCGTCTGCGCCGGACGCGCCTGGGCGGTCGGCTACACCGACGACAAGACCCTGATCCTGCGCTGGGACGGCGCAGCCTGGACGCGAGTGGCCAGCCCGAGCCCCGCGAGCGGCGGCCAGCTCAACGCCGTTTCCGCCGCCTCCGCCACCAGCGCCTGGGCGGTCGGCAGCACCGGCAGCACGACCCTGATCGAGCACTGGAACGGCACCGCCTGGAAGCAGGTGCCCAGCCCGAATCCGTCCGCGACCGCCGGCAACTACCTCACCGGGGTGGCCGTCACCGGCGCCCGGGGCGCCTGGGCGGTCGGAGCAACCGGCAGCGGCCCCGGCAGCACGACGCTGATCGTGCGATGGAACGGCACCGCCTGGAAGCGGGTGCCCAGCCCGAGCCCGGCCGGCAGCGTCCTGTTGGGCGTGGCCGCCACCTCCGCGACCAACGCCTGGGCTGTGGGCTACACCGGCAGCAGCAAGACCCTGATCGAGCACTGGAACGGCACCGCCTGGCGGCGGATGCGCAGCCCGAGCCCTCCAAGCGGTTACGCCGCCGGCGTAGCCGCCACCTCCGCCCGGAACGCCTGGGCAGTCGGCTCCCTGATCGTGCGCTGGAACGGCACCGCCTGGAAATGACAAGCCCACCCCGCGCACAGTTCCGGCACCGCGGCCACCTGCCGCAGGCCGGCAAGCCCCGGCTCGGCCGGGCACGTGCGGCCTGCGATCGGCAGGGCGCCACACGTGCCCGTGGCCGTCCACGGGCGTTCCCCGAGCAAGGATGCGGCAGACGCATCGCAGCACCGAAGGACTCGCCATGACCGATACCCACCGGCCGCGCTCCCGGCCGCCCAGACGTCGCTGTTGTCCCATGATGGGATGACAACCGACGCTGCTGACCTGTCGCAGGCTCCCGCGCTGTCACGCGGCGCCCTGGCCGGCCAGGACGACAACCTGTTCGGGCGGCGCATCGGTCGGCCAGGGAGCCGGGCGCGCGGGTGGTCTTGTTTGCGGCCCGGGCCTGCCTGCGTGTGGCAAGGAGGGAAAGCAATGCATGCACGGGTGGGCTGCGTGGTTGCCAGCGTTGCTGGCTACCGGGTCGCTTGATGGCCTGATGGTGACCGGCGTGCCGCCGAGGTGATAGCCGAAACTAAGTACTCCCCGGCATAATTACAGTGACGTAATTTAGATCCCACACTTCCATCCGGTGACGTGACATGGTTCCCTCAGCGAAGGGAGCCAAGATGCCCCGCACCAGCCCGTACCGCGTCGTCCTGACCGAGCATGAGCGCCGCCACCTGGAAGCTGCCGCACGCCGGTATACGTCACCGTACCGGGACGTGGTCCGGGCCCGGATCGTGCTGTACGCCGCCGAGGGCCTGGGCAACGACGAGATCGCCGCCCGGCTGGACAC
>WNFL01002504.1_pt3 | contig 29616 bp, 38 predicted proteins | sample 5400361 | NCBI WGS metagenome assembly WNFL01 (sample SAMN13153351, study PRJNA577476) | soil metagenome | isolation source: 40 cm soil on Douglas fir-dominated hillslope | place: USA:California | collected 2013-09-17
TTCGGAGGGTTTCTTCGCCCGACGCTCCCGCGCGTGTTCCCAACGACCTTGAGCGACTTTGAAAAATGCCCCCAAAAATGCCCTTTACCCCCGAACGTGATGCCGATGTAGAGGGCCCAGTCGAATGGCCGGGGTCTCACAGCCCTGTCGAAGAGTTCAGAAATCCTCTGGATCATCCTGTCGACCCAGCAGAGGCAGTTCGAAATTTGAAGAGGAAGAACAGCGGCGAGAAACGTATGACTTTGAAGGACTTCATCAATATTTCGATTTCCATGGCAGGCGCGCAGATCGCTTGGACACTTGAACTTGGGTAAGTGAACCTATTCACCAAACCAATTGCACGTGCAGAAACCGAAACTGAGAACGCCAGCTACGGCACGCCTTTCTTGCGCGAGCTCGGTCTCGCAGAGCAACTGACCAGTTTAGTCTGGCTCGCCGGTCCCATCAGTGGTCTTATTGCACAACCTGTCATTGGTAAGTCTCAATATTTCCATTTCCTCGCTCTACAGCGCCGGAAGGCTGTATCCGTCGCGGTCTGTTTGCTGGGCTGCCGGTATACCCACATTCACTTAGACGGCATGCTAATAGACGTCACATATTATCCTAATGACCATGTGTTATACAGGTGCGATTTCAGATTCGTCCACTTCTACATATCGCCGACGCTACTGGATCTGGGCATCGACTGTTGCACTGTCAGTCGTCACAATCACATTGGCATACGTGGAGCCCATCGCCTCCTTCTTGGTAACTATGTTCTCCAAGACTGAGGATTGGAATCCCGATCAAAGGCGTCTCGTTTGTCATTTCCTTTTATCACAGGGCTTCGACTCATCTCTCCATAGAGGGCAAAAACGGCGATCGGAATATCAATCCTATGTTTCTACGTGCTCGATTTCGCTCTCAACGCGTTGCAAGCCTCCTTGAGGAACTTGCTGTTAGACCTTACCCCAGCTGAACAACTCGCAACCGGGAACGCTTGGCATGGACGAATGATACACGCTGGAAGTATCATAGGATATACACTGGGTATGTTCCTCATGTTTTCCTTGTTTTCTTCGCTGATCAAGAAGTCAAGGTGCTCAAAGGCTTGACGAGTGGGGCATATTACGCCCATTCGGCGAGGGGCAATTCCGAAGAATCTGCATAGTCAGCATGATTCTCCTGGTCATTACTGTGTCCATCACCTGCTTGACCCAACACGAAGTTGAACGTGAAACGGACATCTCAAACCGAACGTGAGTCTACTACCAAGGAGTAGTTTTCCTCGTTCTAAGGTCCCATTTCAGTGGTCTCCGTACGATTATCAATAACATCTCGAATGCCATTTGGGATCTGCCGAAACCTATCCGCCGTGTTTGCTTCGTGCAAGTTTTCGCGTTCATGGGATGGTGAGTTGGGATGAAAACACTACGTGGTTGGTACTTATGTGTTCGTATAGGTTCCCATTCCTCTTTTATAGGTTTGGCTATTGCAATCTCGTCAATTGATATCCGATTAATGTTCCTGCAGCACGGCTTGGGTTGGACAAATCATGGCGATGGAGATAGATTCGGAACCGACTGTTGCTGATGCTACACGGGCAGGTTACGTTGCATTACTTGTATTCAGCATTGGTAAGCGGCCTCCATTGGAACCTGCTTTCGACTCCTTACCTTCTGCAGTATCTGTGACTGCTGGCACGGTCCTACCGTACCTCGCGGCCAGGGACTCGCGTCTCCTGCGTCAACGACTCGACAGCGACGGCGACGGCGACGGCGACGTAGACGACGACGATGTAGACGAGGATGAAGAAATCTCCCGCATTCGTGCAATGGTCCGTTCATGGAAGGCTGAGGCCTCACGTATGGGCAAACCCTTGCGGCTCCCCGCTATGCCTTTCATGTTGCGCAATATTTGGACCATTGGTCTCTTGCTCTTTGGCATTCTCATGTCATGCACGGTTTTCGTGAAGACTGTTTGGCAGGTAGGATCGATAAATGTTGCTGCCTCACCAGATACTGAGAGATAACAGGCAACTGTATTGGTCGGTTGCGTTGGCCTGTCGTGGGCCATCGCTTGCTGGGTCCCATTTGCCATCATCATGGAGGTACGCTCTGGGTTATGATTCTATGGGACAAACCGCTCATGCAGAACGCCGCAGTTTCTTAAAGAAGTCGATGCAGCAGCAAGGCAGCCACCACCTCCTGCCGGTGTATCAATTGGCCGACCTGTCCACACACGTGTTGCGTACGTGCCATTCTTATCTTCTGCTTCACTCCTGATGTCGAGTATCCCTCAGTTCGTCGCCCGCCATTTGGCGTAACATGCAATCAAATAACATCAATGAGCGGACGACATTGCTGAGACGCAACTCTCTGCGCGTGAACTACGAAGCCGACACGGGGGAAGTTCCTAAGCCAATGGCGGGGGGTACTGTTCTCGGAATTCACAACCTTGCCATTGTATTCCCGCAATTTGTCGTAGGTCGTTTCCTCACTCACGTGAAGGTTTTTCCGATCCTCCCTTCAGGTCGCCATTGTCGCCACCTTAATTTTCAAATTTGCCGATGCTGCAATTGACGCCGACCCGGCTAGCGCCGACAATGTGTACTATGGTCGAAGCGGTGTTGGCTGGGTACTATGCTTCGGTGGCATATCTGCATTTGTACGTGCTGTGCAACTTTCCCCGTGGTGTTTTCCTGCTCACCTTGCCCCAGATTGGTGCCGTCTTCTCTCGCCAAGTACCACCGACTCGGACTGAGAAGGAGATGCGTAGACGTCTTGGGGAGATGAAGGAGACGGAAGAACACCCATAACTCCTTAGACGAAATGAGAAATCGCGTTGGTGCCTGAATAGAGTCATCTGTTACAGAGGATTGTGTCGCTTCATCTCTATGTATTACTTGGCTGATGCACGCTACGGACAATATACCTTGCCATTGGTTGCATTGGAAGCAGGGATACAGCAAGAATTGCAAGATCGTAATTTTAGCGAGGAAACGTCGCATGTCAGTGCATAACGTTGAGGCAGTAAAGCGATCAAGGAATGGCTGAGATTTGAAAGATTGTGGGTTCACGCGCAAAACAGAACTATGGCGGCATCCCATGACTCCTCAGCATCAAGGGTATAAATGCCTTGAATGGGAACGAGAGTTGGTTCGAGGTTAGGAAGGAGGCTTGGCAATGTACTGCGGGCTGCCAAAGCGGTCAAAAGCGGGATAGAATGTGCAGAGTAGGAAATCCTTACCGAGGGCTGAGGGTTGGTGCCTCACGAATAACCGTACCGATATTGCTGAAACCAACAATTTCCTAGTGCGTATATCGTTTTGCACGAACGAGGCTAAATGTGTCCATCCTGTCATGAACCGTCAGTAAAGCGTGGAAATGAGCATAAAACACAAACCGTGTCCCTTGATGGCGATAAATGCTATGGCATCTGGGGTGTCTTGAAAACCGCCGATCTGAACGGTACAGCCATCCGATGCGTTGCCTAACGCACGCTGATTGTCGACTGCGAGTCTGGCTGACACATCGCCGTCTTCTGTATTCGAGGTTAACCTCCCTTGGCGGGTATGTAAGAAGGCTTGCATCTCGACTAGTGCGCCTTTGGGCAACGCGGCAGGGACCACGATCAAGATCGGAACTTCTCGGAACTGCCGTAGGGTAATTGGCACCTGCGTACAGGATAAAATCCGTACGAACCTCGCTCAGGACCAGCCCTTTCTTCGTAGCAGGGATGTCCAGTTCGTGCACAACCCAGGCCACTAGACCCTGGTAAACTCCTCTCCAATTTCCGTCATGAACGTTGGGCAATCCGGTAGAAATCCTCCGGATATGTTGAAGGGAGAGTGCTATCTCGTCTGCGAGAGATCGAGGATTTGGCAACGTCATGGAGGCAGGAATTAAACCGATTTGCCCTGAGACGAATATCCGATTATCAACCTGTAGAGGTAGATTCGTGAGCTACTTGCAACCTGACCGTCAACCCAGGCGCGTACTTGGATCGCCTGCGAGTAGGGTCCAATATTGGCAGGAGCCCAATAGCTGACGCCTTGAACATGCAATGCCTGTCGTTTCAAAGGTGTGTCTTTGACTGCTGAATCGTCGAAGGCGATACAATCCACTCTGACACGAGTGCCTAAGGGAAGACGCACTCCGACGCATGCCCGAGATGGTGGACTGGTACCAAACATAGTACTATATACGGCATTGACCGCTCCAAAGTTGTCCATATCAGAAATCGAGAGGTTTATACTCGCGATGTGAGTGAGGTCTAAGCCTTCCCGAGAAAGCAGATCTGAGAATGGTGTGAAAACCCGCTCATAGTCAGCAAAGCGTAATTACCTCGCACAACTCCGAAGCAACCTTTCACTTCGTCCTGAAGACTTTGAAATGTAGTACTAGGTGCTTGAGCACTGTTGACTGCAACCCACCCTCCCCGCCGAGTAGTAGATGGGGGCACTGGGTTCTCTTCTACCCCAGTAATGGTACTCTCATCGTCTCTGGCCGACCAGGATGGCGTTCGGGTGCCGAGATCGACACCACGGACAGCGTCGCGGATATTCAAGGCCGCACTATCAAGCGGGATATTCGTAAACTGCATGACAGGTACGTCGGACATGTCCTTCTCGACCAGGTGTGCAGATCTGATCTTCAAATATGCGACAGTTGCAAAGGCGCTGTCCGAGTGGATCACGGTCTCCGTTTCTGTCCTGAAGTACATGTGAGATCGCGATTGAGAAGCGTCTTAGATGCCGCACACTATTATACGGTGTTTGAAAGCAGCACAATCCAGGGTCAGTGTCTCATACTCTCCACCTTCCCCGCAAATATGTGAGCCAAATTGATCGTTCTACTCCAACATTAGATGATGCATAGACGAAGGAGCCATGTAGCACACCAGTTTTTCCAAAGTGGCCTGCATCTGAACAAGGGACTTTCCTAAGTGTTTGGTTTCTAGTCCGATTCCCGCCACTTTGATGAGAATTGCATGTACGTTGTTGCTGACCATCTCTGCCAGCAGCTGGCGCTGGTCACGATGCCAAAGGTAACACAGAGCTGTGAGACCCAGTCTCCGGCAACTGTCCTATCTTCAGATTCCGTCGTATTCCGGAATGAGTAGACGCACACATGCTCGACGCGGACGCGTTGGTACGTAGACAGAATAGCACCGACAGAGACACCCTCGATGTCAGGATGATGAAACTAGGGAGATTCAGTGCTCGATGGTCTAAGACCGGGAAGGGGACGAACCTTGACTGTTTGCAACAGCGTGTACAGATCTTCCGTTTCATCGCCATTGACGCCACTAGCAGTGGTTGCCGAACCATTTCTAGACCCATATTCATTGCCCATTTCAACTGCGGCCCCGGAGATAGTCTTCCGATACAGTGGCACATCGAGGGCCCTTGCCACGAACTCGATGGCATCTTGACCAATAGTCTGGTAGAGGTACGAGTCGATCTCATCTATCTACAACAGGGACACTTAGATTCCAGAGGATCACATCAAACAATTAACACGGACCTTTGCCTTCCTCTGGACGGAGGGACGCAGCTGCAACAAGCTCGTGTCCGTTCCGATGACAATGCACGATATTGTAGCAGCTATCTTTACCGCCACTCAGCAGTGCGACAAACTTCATTGAGGAAGTGGTTGGGGTCAACGGTACTTGGATACAACAATGCCAAAAGTTATTTCAAAGTCGACTATTTCCGCATCGACGGACGGTAGGCATCATCCATGAATACTACACGGGTTGTCCTTACGACTTAAGCTTGACCAGTCGCACCGACCGAGTCCTCCACGGCCGCATTGAGAGTTTACTACTGTCTCTGCGGAGATTTTATCGTATGTGCTGCCCCCTAACCACCTATGATATACTAATCAAGTTGTATATCCATCACTCAGCTAGTCATCAATAAATCACTCGACAATTTACCACGCCGAAGGACCGACAATGCCACCATTGTGCGGTCCAAGGACACGGACGGTCAACTTGCGTGTATATTTAAACTAAACTCTAAGCAATTACTGCCAGTTCTTGTCCAAAGGTAGTCAGGATCCTCGTGAAGTACTCGACCTTTCTTCTAAAATGTGCTCTCAACAGGGAAGCCGGTGTTGAAATGCAATATCGACATGCCTGTAAGCCGTGAACCAATATCCTTCTTTGCTATGTCATATTTAGCGCATATTCCTCTGTAGGTTCGCGGTGCAATTTGACGGTGGCCTATCAAAGCAGAGCAGGAACGCCAAAGGATGCACCATTCTTATACATTCTGCAAGGTGCAGTGTCCGAGAGACAAGGGCAAATCCCCTGGGATGCCTTTGAGGGGGAAGAACCGGGGGAAGAACTGTAAAGATTGTTTCATTTACGATAAGATGATCACAGTATTTCTATTTTGGGAAATGCGGTATGAAAGCGCCGAGACCACCTTGCTTGATCCCATCACCAACACCAACAATAATGACAAGACCTCGTGAGGAGCTAGGCTGGTTCCGCTGGTCATTGAACCATGCTCACCGATCATCACTTGCCATTTTGAAACGGTATAAACGGCTCAACTGGCTGGGGAAGACGGTCCTCTACTTCCTCATCATCTTCCACATCCTCCTCGCAGTTGCTCTGATCCACATCGGTCCGGACAAGTTGTTTCAGTACTTATATGATGTGTCCCAGAATGTCAGAAATTCGACTCACGGATGGTGGATACTGGCCCTCGTAATGAGTGCGTCGACGCTGGCGCCAACGTGCCCGCGAGCATTAGCTGACGAGCTGCCGTAGTCATAGCCTCCGTTCCACCCCTTGTCGGCTTTACTACTCTCATATCCGTCTGTGGCTTTGCCTGGGGGATCAAGGGCTTCCTTCTCGCGTGCCCGGCCACTTTCGTAGGCGCTGCCTTTTCGTTCTTACTATTGAGGTTCGCCTTCAAATCTCGCTTGAAGCGACTTTCGGAGACAAATGATCGTTGGCGAGCCCTGGAAGAAGTAGTGGTGAGTTGTTAGGCTTCGCGATAGGAAACATCAGCTTATCCAAAAAACATAGGAAACAAAGGGCTTACCTTTGATCATCCTCATTCGCTTCTCACCCGTGCCTCCGTGGGTGTATAGTAATGCCCTCTTTGCTTCTATCAAAAGTGTAGCATTCTGGCAATTTATGGTCGCTACCATGTCAGCCTTGTTTCTACCCATCCGGTCCTCACACTAATATACATTCCTCAGATTCATTCAACCCAAAGTTCTACTTTCCGTATTCGTCGCCTCGCGGATCGCGGAGCTTGCTGACCGAGACCAGCGAGGCAAGATGGACACTCCCACAAAAGCGATCAATATCGCTAGCGTTGTTCTCGGCATAATCGTCGGATTAGGTACGGGATGGTATGTGCCTTTTTGCCCTCGCTGTCTTATCTCCGAGACTGAACTCCTTTCTTAGGGCTGTGTACCATCTCGTGCAAGAGAAGATAAAAAACGCGACCGGCCTCCCGCAACATAGAGATGATACCGCAGCAAGGATTTTGGAGGACGTCGACCAGGGAGCACCCCTGCTACGTGATTTCTCTCCACCCAGCTCGGACGAAGAGGTCCAACCGCAGCCCCCACAGTCTCATCCAGAGTCCCGCATACAAGGGAGAAGATCACCGAGAAGATAAATGGACAGATGCATCACACATCTGGTATTTATTTGAGTGTCCAGCGTCTAAGTCCAGCATAAACACATTTTGTATATCACCGACAGCTGGAAGAATTATTGTCCCTCTACCCGTCTCGAATCGAGCAGCTACAATAATTAATAATTATGCAGGAATAACAACGCAGCGCTCGCGCCGAGTAGGAAGACCAAAATGTATAAACGCGAGTTGGACTGCCGCTGCCTTGCCCGGACCAGCTGAGCATTTCCCGCGTTAACTGTTTGACTTGCCTGCACAGCATCTTCGAATAATTGGTCGGTGATTTCTGCTTGTTGGGTGAGATGTTGCACGAGCTCCATCTGCAGAGCGGAGATTTCCATCAGGCGTGATTCTGCTTGCTGGACGGCTGCGAGGGCATCCTCCGCGTCACGCAGCAAGGCTTTATTTTCATCCTCGAATTGTAGTATTTGTGACTGCGTGAGCTCGAGCTCCTCGTCTGAGTCCTCGTCATCCGAGTATGGGAGAGGCGGCGGCGGGTTGGAAGAAGAAGCCTTCGCAGACCTGAACCATCCCCCTGTTAGCTCCGATGGCGCAGACAGGGGATCGGGTGCGTTCCTTGGCCGGACCTCGCTGGACAACGAACCCAGGGTCCTTGTGCGTTCGAGTTGCCGTTTTATTCGCTCTTCTTGCATCTCTTTCTGCGATTGGCTGACTTCGCTGAGGCGTCGGTTGAGGTACCATGTTATACTAGAATTGTGGGCAGCAAGAAATTCGGACGCGATGGTCGCACTATCATGTGCCGTCAAACGTGAAGGTAGCATTCTTAAGAGTTTGTTGGTGCGCGAACTTGCGAACTCTACACGCTCTACAGTGGAAGTATTAGAACGCTGGCGTCACTGGCGAGGCAACGTGTTGCGTACTCCGCTCAATTTGTTCCATCTCTTTAACTCTTTCCGCACATCGTGACAATATAGTCTTGGCTTGTAAGTCCACCTGGTCGCGCTCCTGATTTGACATGTACTTGAGCGACGCGAGTGCGTCCTCGTCACCTCCTAAGTCCAAGGCGTGCGCTGTTTGTCGTAGAGCGAGAAACTCGTTGCCATCAATGTTAAGATACGGTCGTCGTATAAGCGTTAGCATCCGCGAGAGGGTATTGATGTGTTTGAGCTGGGTGCTGCGTGTCAATGCCTGAGTGAACGAATGCAATGGTGAAGTATGATTACTCACGATGATATAAGCGTCCTGTAGGTAGGCCTTCGCTGTTATTCTACCGCTCTGAGCGTCCGCATCGTTAATGCCCATGTCACGCCGGCTTTTGCCCTTCGCTTTCGGGTCTGGAGGGTATAAAGAACGTTTCTCTTCTACGCATGTCCGGAACTCTTTCGTTCGGTCGGTCATACTCTGCTGGCCTCCAGCGGTCGACGTCAAAACGGGAAGCACCAAACATTGATACCTTGACCGCTTTCCATTACCGCATACGGCGACGGCGCAAATATTGACCCACGCGTTGTTACTGGCTGAAAGATCGGTCAGAGTGACCTCTGCTGTCCTAGTTTGAGGCTTTCGACGGCCTTTTCTCACCGTTGGTCGCCATAAAATGGACCAACACTTTCCGGGATCGCGTCTTTTCTATTTTCTAACATCCGCGGCACTGTGTATGGCCCAGAGAGATCCAGTAGATAGCTTTCACCGCCCAGTAGCTCCACTCGAACGTTTGGCAGTGACGCAGGGATCTCTTCATGGCGGCTTATCGCCTACGGTTTGAATGGTTCTGTTCATCATAAATTGGCAGGGGTGACGCGGCAATATACTATTCAGTGTCATTCAACCGCGATGCAAAATATCTGGTGCCCGCACAAATGAGCGCCACGCTAGTGCAAAGTCCACAATTGTGTTTCTTTTGTGGAGTCCGTTGCATCGTGCGACTTGGTTTTATCTGCTCTAATCCAGTGGCGCTGGTTACCGTGCTTCACTTGAGGGGGGCTGTCCCTTGCTCCCTCAGGACCGCGCAGTGAGGCGTTTCAAGGTCATGGAACTGCATATCATGTAAGGCCTGATATTGAAGTAGAATGATTACGAGCGAAGCATGCGATCATGCGGTTTTTTATCTCCGGAATAATTGCTCTTGCGGCAGGAGCCAAAGCCACCACCGTAATCGACCATAGTGATGTCACGGGTATTGGTGTCAATGGTGTCCAATGTCAAGGGTAGCACAACACACGGTCCTAACGGTGCACAGAAATCAATGCACAAGCTCTACAGTAATTTCTGCCGACCCTGACCGATTGCAAGCCGTTAAATCGAGATTAATATTGTCTGCGAGATAGGATACTAGCAGCTGTCGACTTTTCTGGTGTTATAGAAATACTCTGGCTGACAATCGGGGCAGCTACTGAGTAATGCCGCGTGTTATTTCCTTACGAACCATTCTAACATTTCCAGTGGCTTCATTTGATTTGTCTAGAACAAAAGGTGATAGCAGAACACGAACCAGGGTTGATGGAATTACTCGGGTGACCCTGTCTGGCAATGGGGTCGATTTACAGGAAGGCGGAAATCCGACGGGTCCTCTCGAGGGTCCTCGGAACCATTCAAGGTAGCTTTTGTCGGGTTGCCTTCTGTCTTCATAACATTGTTTGGAGGCCCCTCCGACCCTGCGATCGGACTACCGCAGCACAGGTGGACATGTGGAATCTGATAAGCGAAGTACTTCAATAGAACGTCGGAGCTGGGTTCATTTTTGGACGTGAATTTTTCATCATCGTTTCGAATTTTTTTTTACACGCGTTCAATTCTCTTTGGTACTGTCTAGTCTAACAACTACAATATAGATATGCAAATTGGTGACCCAACCCATGCACAGCTGCAATGTGGTGGGCCACGGCTAACCTGACGCCACCACAGAGCACAGAGACGGGGTTCTAAGCGGCTTTTCGTTGCCCAGGAAGTGTACGGAATGCGTGTAAGACATTGTGGTAGGATGAGCCATTTGAATCGAAGCGATGTAGCGCAAATTATTGTGTAGCTGCGGCGATATTAGTGATTTCGTTGGACGGAAATTTGTGGTCTCGTATATGTCCTGGGTAATCTCGGAAATGCTGGCCAGAGGATAGTTGAGGATGAGGTCGAGGTCGAGGTCGAAATTGAAGGAGAAAGATAAAGCGTTCTCAGTTGAGACGCCGCTACACTTTTCATTCCTTCAGCGCGCACGGACGACGCGTCTGAGATTTTGGTACAAGTATATGCTGTATGTGCGACGCCATGGACACGACCCTTCGGCGAGCCACCCTCTCGTACAAGGAATTCCGAGAAAATCACCTACTACCGAATAAGCCGGTCATTATCGGTCCAGACCTGGTCTCTTCATGGCCTGCTCGGACTCTTTGGGCCGTACCAGACCCAAACGCGTCCTTTTCGCGTCCTAATTTCGACGTCCTCTTTGAGCGATATGCGGATCTCGTGGTACCCGTCGATCAGGAAGGCTGCAGATCGACGATCGTTCTAAAAGCTGTCCTTGACGCTTGGAGAAAGGGAGAAGGGCAGAACTTGTATGTTAAGGATTGGCATCTTGCGCGACAATGTCCACAGGACCGATTTTACGACACACCGGACATATTCAAGGACGACTGGATGAACCGTTATTACTGCGTGGAGACCGAGGACGACTTCCGCTTCGTGGTTCGTACTGCGATTTCCATTCTGAAGTTCGCCACTGACAGGGACAGGGCCGATAGTACATGGGACCTAGCTCAACTTATACCTCACTGCACAGAGATGTCTGTGAGTACTCTGCTTTGCGTTGTCTGAACCAGGCGGGTCTAACTGAGGTAAGATTCGTCATATTCATGGTCTACCAATATTGTTGGTCGCAAGCGGTGGTGGCTTTTCCCGCCTGAAGTAACTAGATACATATCGAAGGAAAATGGGGAGGTTATACATGACGTTCGTGAGGTCGACGAAGAGGAATGGCCGCACTGGGGTGCCGCCCGAACACAGGCGCTGGTAATTGAACAAGAAGAGGGGGAAACGATCTTTGTGTGAGTACGGCGTGACAGTGTGTGCCTCAATTACCCATTTCTACAGACCGTCAGGGTGGTATCACCAAGTAAACTATTGGCCGACCAGAGCAAAGACCGGCGCTGACTTAAACACAGGTTGAGAACCTGACGTTCTGTATCTCGATTAAGCAGGTCCGCTTCCCTACGTTTTGTGTATGCCGGCCTAACACGAGACGCAGTCACAATTGGTGTAACGCCCATTGCATCGCCCCCATGTACGACAGCATGTGCAATGCAGTTGGGAGGGTGGAGCGCTCTATCGAAGACATTAAACATCTTCTTCAACGACGTTGTCCCGAGACATGGGAGGTTGAATGGCACGCCGCCGTTCAAGAGTTGCTCGGGCACGACGCTGGTTGGGGGTGAGTAAGCAGTCTGGCTGAGTGACTTCCAATCGGAGGTGCTGACACTGCCCGCGAGTTGGGAAACATTTTGGAGAATGGTAGCGCTGATCGTTACGGATGTAATTGGTGAGGGGGAGACGAGTGGCCGGTTCGATCCACTCGTGAAATGGATTTGTCAAGACTGTGTGATTGAAAGAGAAAGTGTGGTGCGTACGTATGGGTTCTGACGTCTCGACCTCTTGCTTACGCTTACATGATGACCGACCCGACGTACGGCAGTTTCCTCCCGCGCCGTCAGCGTTGAGACCGGAGGGTGGGTATGTTTTTGCCCAGGTTGAGCAATGCATCGTAAGCTTCCGTACACGAGCTGATTCACGGCATACCACAATCGGCAACCTTTTTCCATGATTACGACACAAAACACAAAACCACCGGCTATCGCTCCAGCCTCTTAAAAAAGGCGGCAAACCTGGATCTCGCCACCTCCATCTCGGCCGCAGTCCCCCTCGTCCTGTGTGACCCCAAATACACGATATTCTCGCTCCACCATGTCGCTCGACGTCCTTAGCCGTCCTCCTCACCGCGATCCCGATTTCGATCTCCTCAACTTGCTCACCACGCCGGCACCGCAGGCTGGACCTCACCGGCGACGCGAAGCGCCCTTGGATCCCCTTCTCCTTGCTGCCGCCATGGAAGTTGGTCCGCACATTACACGACACCATTATCACCACGACGTCGACGTCGGCGGAGGTGTCAATCAACCCATGGACGGTATGGAGACCCCAAATAGCCCTGTAGACCCGGTATCTCCTACCAGTGCTAAGCCGAAATTCGTTAGTAGGCAGGCCCCGCGCAGTCAGCGGTTGAAGCTGGACAAGGAGAACGACCCTCGGGGACCCCTAAAGTCAACCGGTAATCTTCCTCGAAGACCTCGGGGACTCTCTCTTCAAACATCCCTTGCTACTCAATCCCAATCCTCCGTCTTCCCAGCCTCTCCCTCGACCACTCCTCGGCCACCGCGTACCATTCGAAACCCCCCACCCACCAACATCGTCGTCAAGTGTATGGCCCGTACACGTATCCCTACTCCGTATGGTTCCGTCTTCCTTCACCTCTACAAGAACAACGTCGACGAGAAGGAGCATCTTGCGATCGTCGCTGATTCGGCTCAGCTAGAAGCAGGTCCAGACGCGCCAATTTCACCTTTGTTCATTCGAAGTAAGAGCTTGGAAGCTCGATGGAGTGATGATGAGACTGAGCTCGACCGCTTGATTCGCGGCGCATATGTCGGACGTCTTACTCCCTCAGTACACGTCCCTTCAATACCATCACAGCAATTACGTCGCACTTCCGGTTTAGCAGCGTCCTCTGGTGCTCCCCCACCATTCGTGCGGATCCACTCTGAATGCTTCACGGGCGAGACAATCGGCTCGATGCGCTGCGACTGCGGCGAACAACTCGACGAGGCACTCCGATTGATCACACTTCCTCCATCTGCGACATCTCCGGGTCGAGGGGCAGTCGTCTATCTGCGACAAGAGGGACGTTCCATCGGTTTGCTCTCCAAGATTCGTGCATACAACTTGCAAGATATGGGGCATGACACCATACAAGCAAACTTGTTGTTGGGACATGGAGCCGATGAACGGAAGTACGATGTCGCAGCCGCAATTTTGCGAGATTTAGGGCTCGACGAGGGAATCGAGTTGTTAACAAACAACCCGGATAAGGTGGAAAGCATCGAAAAGGAAGGTATCAAGGTTGTGCAAAGGAGGGCGATGGTCCCGCGCAGTTGGCAGAGCGATTCCTATTCCCATTCATATTCGCAAGCCCACGAGGAGAACCCTCGAATGGAAGGCGTTACGATGATCGGTGGAAATATGGCTCATGGACCAGAGTTGGAGAAGTATTTGCGCACTAAGGTGGAGCGGATGGGGCACATGCTCGATCTGCCAATAAGGGATTAGTGTGGTGATATTTCTCGATTTAGATGTCGATTTATTAGTGCGCATATCATCGTTAATTTCTTTGTTGTTTAAACAATCCTATTTGATTCTCTTTTTTTTCAGGCTCTAGGAAAGTTGACAGTAGCAATGGGTAAAGGGGTGATACTTGAGCACTATAAAACGTTATAAAACGTGACCCAACTCAGTGCCATGTATCTTCATTTTAATATGCGAGTCCAGCCATGGTGCAAGGACGGCTAAGTCCTCGAATGCAAGGCTGGCCCATCGACTCCTACCCTGGCCTTGTCTCGCTAGGATGGTCTCCCCGGATTCTGGTTCCACATCGATTCCATGAGGAACGAGCAGCGCCGTCACCCTATCAAACGAATTAACTCGTAGATGAAATCGAAGGCGGGAAACCACCGACAGAAGAGGGCCAACCCATGTCCAATCTGGATTAGATTCCGACGTTCCCCATCGGAGGTCTCGGCCTCCCGGAGTGAAGTTCGGGTACTGCGAATGAAGCGCGACTGGCCGCGGAGCTTTCATTCGAGGGTACCACGACGGCCCGGTCGTTGTGGGTGATCCATACATTGCACTAGCAGTGGGTTTAGGCCTAGGGGCATCGGTTGGTCGCCCTTCTTGAAGTGGATCCGATGCAGTTGTCGAACGTAGACGTTGCCAGAGAGTGGGTTTAGCTGGGACATCTTCCTGTCCAAGTGAAAGGCTGCGCATTAGTGGTACACTTATCCGATTGACTGATACCATCGCGGACATGGGCGGAGAACTGGCGATTGAGGAGACTGGCTGGAGGGGTATGATTGACGTGGGTGAGGGCGAGTGAGGTTCATCCACCGATCCTGTACTAGGAGGATTTAGGAATACTTTTGCTAGCCTATTCATTTGGAAAGATGTTGGTGGGCCGAGTACACCAATCGACACGATTATGACGTCGCGAAGTTGCACAACCACCTAGAATAATTTGAGAATCAGCCGCAGGTCGTGGAGCTGAACGTACTCGGGTAGTAGACGAGTAGTGATGGAGGTTATTCTCTACTCTAAGCGAGCTTCAACCACGATTCGATCCCTGAGCCCCAACGTTAGGCGCACTTTAGAGCATTGAAAATAGCATGGGGACTGAAGGTCCTCGAACTCCCGGTCCCAAGGTTAACGTTGCCATTTCGGTTTATCATGATGTAACTCGTCCACGCCTCGTCACTTGTGCAAGTGACATTTAACCGATGCGAGATACGCATCAACATCCTGAACAAAGCGGTCAGTGATATAATTGGATACTGATAAGCATGTCGACTTGAGAAATGCGGCCCTCCACCGACCATCCCGTCTCCACTTTGTCCAGCTTGGGGGAAAGCGAAGTCGGAAGGCTTCTTCCCACTGCTCCTCGGAGAGGTTCGGTAAGTTGCATTCGAATAGTAGGAAATATGGAGATGCCATGGCGAGGATCTCAATCCAGTTGCGGGTAGGGATCCACTGGAATGCACTTAGCGTGCGGAGATGGTACATCCCGCCTGTCCTCTCTGATTCTAATTGGCATTGGCTCTCAAGAATATGTGCGATTGGGCTCCGGAATGGATTGAGCGATGGGCTCGAGCAAATTGCTCGCCAGAGTCTGCATGTCCGAGCTGCTACAAGCAACTGATGCAGTTCCAGGAGATTGAAAATATTTGCTAATAGCTCTACAGGCAAGTTGTTAACGCGGGTAGTGGTCATGGTCTAAACCATGGTTGATTCTCAGTAATGAGGCTGGTCATTAGAACACTTGTCCCCCTCCAGATTTGGACATGCCGAGGCGCTATGTACAAATACCTACGCAACAACCAGACGACGAACTAGAGGCCGTCTTCGACGCTTCTGACGAGGAGCACGATGACGCTGTCGTCCAGCGACCGCTTCTCTCCCCCGCTCGGCGTCCACTGCAAGGATTTGACGACGAGGAAAGAGTAGATCAGCCTCCGTCGGCATCGAGGATACCTCAACGGCCTACCATCGACGGCCGTTATAATTTCGAGTACGACTACCCGCCTCCACCCGGTTCACCACCGCAAGAGCGCGCGGAACCTTCCAACACTTGGGGTAATTACAACGGAATTGTTCCAGACTTCTCTATCTTCCACAACGCACCACTGGATGGCTTTCTAAGACTTGGAGAGGCTTGACAGGCCGGAAGCGGCCTGAACCGCGCGTTGTCGGAGGCGGGACCCAGAACGACGGCGTCTTTGGGAACATCTCTGCTCGTCCTGTACCTGCCAGCGCCGCTCAAGCACACCCTGCGTCAGCAGCAGAGCAAGACTCTAACCTTCATGCTCCGGAGTTCGCCTCAAGTGATGCCCCTCCGGTACGTGGTCGCTTCCGCCGGCTCGGTTGCATGATAGGCTGACATCTTTCCGAAGTCTTATAACGTTGCTCAACTGGACCAGCCACCCTCTTATTGGGACAATACCGTCTTGGCGACCACCAATGAAGACTTCTTAATCGATAATTTGCCAGCCGGCAGCATCTTTGCCTTCCTCTGGTCATTACTTTTGTCCTTTTCCTTACAGTGGATTGGTTTCGCTATTGCCTGGATGCTCAGTACGAGCCATGCAGGCCGCTTGGGCGCTCGAGCTGGTCTTGGTGAGCCTTGGCGTATCGATCTGATGATGAACATGGCTCACTTCGCGCTACCAGGTGGTGCGTTAGTACAGGTTGGTCTGTCTTTCCGCCAACGGGCGGATGGTATGACCGGTGGTGGAGATGTCCCCTTTCCCCTGCCAGAAGATGAGTCTGTTACCAACGCCTTACCCATCCCGACTGGTGGAGTAACAAATTCGACCATGGCCGATTACCCGGACGGTACCGCTTCCACTTATCAGACGATCGCATTGAATGAGTGGGTTGCCATGATCTTGGTGAGTCCGTGATTCATCCTTCTTGGCAGCGAATACCTACACGACATTCTTGCGTAGATGACAGCTGGATGGTTCCTGTTTATGACCAGTCTTCTGGGTTATTGGCGCATCAAGCGCTGGGAAACCTCGATCCGCGCCAGCCAACCTCGCCCAGCGCCCCAGGCACCGCAACCATCCCCCGAAGAACAACGAGTTCTCTTTGCTCAACTGCATGAGAACCTCGAGCGCAACCTCGGGTGGCACTTTATCGTTTCGCATGGCCTTGGACTCCGACGGGGGATGGGCATGTTCACTTCACATGGTCGTCTAAGCGAAGAGGATATACCACTCGATGTGGGGGATCTCATCGAACGAAGCGAGAATGAGCGAAGACGGGCCTCTGAGGGTGAAGTGGTTGAGGACCCAGAGGCCCAGGTATTCCGGCGCAACTTGCGTTCTCTGGGGTTGATTTAAGCTATTCTTTATTCTGTTCCTCACAAAATCAGCACACTCCTTACTTTCATTGCACTTAAACATCCATCTTGGGTCCGTTCTTTTCGACACCGCCTTCAGCCCCCTTGATTTGGCACCCCCATTCTTGTATCAACACACTTCCCCGCCTCCTGGATGCCAGTAGCACCCGATCTACACACTGACATCGTAGTCGTCTCTTGGTTCCGCGTGTTTACGTATCGAACACCGTGCTTTTATTTCTATATCAAAGGCTGAAAACAGGCTATCGACCTTTTTGAAGGAATGCCTGCTTCCCTTGATTTTGGAACCCAGAGAGAGTGCAGCAACTATTGAGAAGGGCAGCACACGATCACCCATTGGCCATGGAACGCCAATAGAGGGGTTCTACGCATCACTTGCTATGGCTGCTATCAATGGGGAAACCCTATCACCTCTTTGCCAATATCTACTATTGATATCTGGTCTATAAGCCAACTTAAGCACCTTAAAATCATGTCACTATCCTCCTCTCTCCTCACCCAAATTCTGCAGAATGGTGCCAAAGTGGCAGTGGAGAGCTTTGGTGTAGGTGAAGGTGGTTGTGATGGAGCATTCAAAAAGGGGGCACAGGGTCAGCTTACGGTGCTGCCTCTATTGCAACCCAACTTGTAATTTCCACTCCTGGATAAATAGGGGTTGTGGTGACCATGAGGTTATTCTAAGTATACCCAGCGAGGAATCAGTACATTTCAAAGGACCCATGCGAAAGCATCCCAATTCACCATGATCAATGATCACGAAGGTCTGTCGAGGTTGTTGGAATCCAAAGATGAGGTGAAACAACTTAAGTTTGGGTTGTATCAACACAATGCATGAGGAATTTCAGCAGGGCTTTCAGTCCTAGCAATCCATAATAATTTAAGGAAGTTGCTTTGTGCTATGATGAGGGTGCTGAGGCTCCAGGTTTGGCCAATTGAAGCTGCAAGAATGGAAGAAGTGAGCAAATGGTGCAAGTGCATGAGTCGTAATAGAAGACTTGGCTGAGGCAGGTCATACTGCTTTTGGTGGAATGTGAAAGACTGGGGAAAGACTGCCTCGCTGACATTGATTATACAAAATAAAGAAGTCAGAATGAAAGGGTACTTTTGTTTTTCTTAGTGTGTCTCTGCCAGGCATCTTGCTTGTACCGGAATGGGTATTTACATGCATCTATCAATCTCTTACACACCCATAGACCCATATTCTATTTCACCTATGGCGCAAGTACATGATATATTGTCCAAAGGGGGGATATATAGCAAAGATGGGAGTTCCAGTGTTCGACATGGCCATCTCATTTTGGGTGTGATCAGTTTAGTTTGGATTCTAGTGTTGTGAGAAATATTTCTTGAAATGAGAAGCAGGGTATTGAGAAGCTAGGAGGGTTCCTTCAGCAGGTAAATATGGGAGAGACAGAAGGATCATGTCTGACCTATTCAAAAGCAATGATGAGGCTGTCGGTGACTTCTTAATCGATGTGCTCCAGCAGTACAATCGTAGTGGACAGGGATATCAGGAACATGCCGCGGAAGTGGGGTGCTTCCAGCAATGGTGCCGACGATAGGGCGAAATGCTTGACATCTCCCAGGGGGGGTGAACAATAGGGATGCGAAATCGAGACACGACAGTATCAGAGGCGAGGGCTAGAGTCCGAAAGAGTTTTAGATGCTGAGACCCGCGCAGAGCATTGAGACCAATTGGGGTTGGGAAAGTATTACTATGGTCTCTTTAGCACGCTACTTTCCCTTGGCTAAAATCTCTGCTTTATTCCTCAAGGACGCGTAAAGTAGAAGGTGGACAGTCTTCTCAAATTTGCTCGTGAACGACGTACATAGGGCCGAGGCCAACTCAACATAACTCATAAGGTACACGCTACACATAAAAGAGAGAAGACTGGAAGATTGGGGGAGAATACAAACTACTGTGAAGCAGGATAACCTGCCTAATAGGAGTGGTATTGCCGAAGGTCAAATAAATGAAACACGAGGAAGAACGGAGACGCCGAAGGAATGCACGACTGATGCCCGACAGCTCGAGATACGAAATAGCGATGCTAGAGATGAACGGGTGTTACAGCAGAGCTGATGTGGAGGATATATAGTTGTGAGGTTGCCGCGTGTGATGTGCCGGTTGCCGGTTGATATGATAATGAGTTGCCTGCGCGAGGAAAGGACTTGATTAGAACTACTATGACGTGGAGGTGAGGGCGGGGTATCGTTCGTTCGGCGGTGCGGTTTCGGTCAGCAGTCGCCAACGCCGTTGAAATATCTTCCCCCGCGAGGGATGATATCTGGGTCGACGTGAATGAACTGGCTCAGGTCATCTGTGTCGATGTATTCGCCGCCTCGCGCCGGTCCGTCGGGCTCCATGGTGCCATCATCATCATCGTACGCTTCGTCTTCGTCGTCATCGTCTGATGCTTGATACGACCTGCAAGGGAGGAGGTAAGTCACATGATTGCAAGCGCTTTGGACATCAGTGGGCACAGACATGAAAGCGATGATGCGTTCGTGCTTCTCTTGCTCTGTCAGACCATTGTGAATGACTGGGGGTTCTGGGCGCGTTTTATGGGGGGTTTGTGCTTCCATGGCGCGGCGCTCTAATCGCGCAGCCTCCTCCATAGAGATACTTGCCACACGAGAGCCATTGTGAGTGCTTGTACGCTATAATCAGTGCGAGTGAGACTCGTATCTATCATAAGGTAAAACAAGAGCGCACCACCGGAGATATCATGACCTTATATTTCGTGGCAAGCATAAATTCGGGCTCGTCCCCCATTTCCTGGTTGTCTAGCTTATCGCCCTCGTTTCTAGTTTCTTGCTCCATTCGCTCCAAGCGGAACTCTATCTCAGTTTGTTCATTCATGATCTGCATCAAATACTTGCTGGGCGGCCACATGCTGTCCTTCTTCTGACTACGGATCGAGCTATCAATGTCCAGTCACCCGGGGCGCAAAGAGCTCTCTACTGACGCGAGAATACTGGCATTGAACTTGTGTACTGATTGCAGCTCCTCTTTGGAATAGGAATCGAAGATATGGGCTGCGCTGTAGTGCGAGGATGTGTTGCCTGGCTGGTTTTCGTCTATACCAGGGTGCTGGGGGATGAATAAAAACGGCATTCGTTTGATGGCGGGGGGGATGTCGCGTGGGGGTAATGTCGGGGATGGACGAGGGACAAAGTGCTTCGGCGGCCGGGCTGTAAAAGCACTTTGAACTTGCCCGCGCCAGTCGATGATGCCAGCGTCAGTAGAAAGAAAATTAAAATTTCAAAGTGATGACGGAATTATTACAGAGAGTCGCTCTTCATCGAAACGTCCATTAGGGACTGGGTATGTCGCTGCCGTGGCCGTTCACTGCGTCCAGCGTCCAGCTAATCACGTCGTGGATAGGTGTTGTTCCCAATCACACTCGTTATGGAAAGGAAGATCCATTACCCATTTATTCTGCAAACTAATAGGCCGCGTCAATAGATACTCGTCGGAATACTTCGACATTATGTCTTGCAGCTCATCGTTTCTTCACCAAAGAAGCAAACTCGCTCAGCAATACGCGAACAGTAAGCAAGTCGTTCGCCCGTGTACCTCTCTCTTGCCCATCTTTTCGGCCCATCTCCAGACGCGCTCTCCTCCGAGCTCAGCTCCTCCGACAATCTGCGCAATCCTCGCCAATTACACCCTCTCACTTTACAGCATTGACGGACCACCTCACACACACCTTCACAAAGGGTGACTATATCAAAATTGATCCCTCAAAGCCCGTTGAGCGTGACGCGGACGGCAACAGAATCGCACCGCCCGCGATGAGTTCCCTCACTGACCCGGCCATGATGGAGGGTATGATGGGGGGCATGAAGAACCAGTTCGTCACCATGGTCCCGCAGATGCTTATCATGGGCTGGGTCAATTTCTTCTTCTCCGGGTTCGTCCTCAGTGCGTTTTCATCACTCTTTTCGAATCCAAGGACCCACATTTGAGTGTATAAAATGTGGGTATACAAATTCCACTGGGTTGTTGACCTGCTTTTAGTTAAATTGCCCTTTCCCCTCACCCTCGGCTTCAAGCAGATGCTCCAACGCGGTATCGACACGCCCGACATGGATGTCCGATGGGTCTCCTCGCTCTCTTGGTACATACTCAACTGGTTCGGCCTCAATGGACTCTTCCGTCTCCTCTTGGGAAACGACAATGGTATCACCCTTGTCCTCTCACCCATTGTTGGATCTAATTGACATATCTACCTACCTATTTTTGTTTTCCCGCAGCCGCAAGTCAACAACAACCTGACCTCGCATCCGGTGCGCAGTCGCAACTGCAGCAGCCCCAGCCTGGCCAGCCACAGGACTACCACAAGCTGTTTGCGGCCGAGAAAGAGAACCTCCAGCTCGCGCAGGGGCTGTATAAGTGGTCCGTGAACGATATCGAAGTGCGTGTGTTGCAAAAGTATGGTAAACTGCCCAAACCGGTTGCCCCGTAAGCACGATTTGAAGTGTCCGACCTGAGAAGGAGGAGGGCGGGACTGCAGAGCTATTTTACTCTATTACTGTGCATTTGTTTGAATGGAAATGGGTCAGCTGCCTCGACCTCACTTTCGTTCGTAAGGGGAGTGTTTTATTCCATTCTGGAGTGAACCATTACCAAGAAATGTATGAGTCTCGATCTATATCACTACATTGAAGACGGAGGGAGGTTGCCCAAACCCTGGCAAGTGTCCTTTTCGCGAAGGAGCAGAACTGACCTAGGCGCAGCGCCAGAATGGATCATTCAAAACCACCATACAAGGACAGAGCCTGACGTCGCAAGGTCAAGGCCGGAAATGCGAACATGCCGCGGGAGGGAACGGGACTTACGTTGGCGATTGCAGGATCCTGCTTGCTGCCCGTGACAAACTCTGCATACGTCAACTTATCGTCCTTATTCTTGTCCATAGCTTTGAAGATCTTGTCCACTCGCTATATTACCACCCAAGTCCTTCTCGTCAGTACACATCCCGGCTATGGAAATAGGCCTGGTCAAATCGGACCTTTTCGGGAGTGTCCTCGTCTTTTGGAAGCTGGACGGACGGACCGGCTAGCTTGTAGACGGACCGGACAATCTGGAGCATCTCGTCGTGGCCGATTGCCCCGTCGTGGTCGATATCGTATACCTGGAATACCCCTAGGAGATCATGTGGAGCAAATGAATGTAAGTATCGGGGAGGGAGCCTTGGCATCGCCAGATGGTTCTCCTTCGAGGGCCACCACGCGGAGAATTGGTGGGAACAAGAGATACGCACACTTGAGCTTTTCATCAGGATCGCCTCGCAACGTGAGGGAGAGCGGGCATATGAACTCTTTAAAAGTGATCTGGCCGTCGTGGTCTGTGTCAAAGACACTGAAGAAGTATTCTGTGAATTGTGTCGGGTCACCATAGGGGAAGAACTGCTGGTGGATGTTCCTGAATTGCTCTCTGTCGAGTCGGCCGTTAGGATAGTCTCGCAAGAACTCGCTGTACCTGTGTGCGCGCGTGTGTTGGCGAATCGGGACAGGGAGAGAGAGGTATGAGTATGAAGGATGGGATTGGATTGAGGAGAGATGCTTGCCAGGAATTGAGTTCCTCCTGGTTAACTGGAGGAAAACGGTTCTCAGCTGTGCTTTCGCAGAGGTTGGGGATCGGGAAGATCTGGTTGCGGCTCACAATTAGTGTTCTTCTGGAGGTCTGCGAGCTCTTCTGGGGCGAGTTTGGATTGCGATTTACCCATTGCGGCGACGGGGAGAGAGGCCAAGGAGCTCTATGACGAAAATGAAAGCGGCTTCCTCTGTTACATTCTACGATGGGGTACTTATATAACTAAAGTATATCCGAGACACATATGAAATCGGCAAACGGAGAACAATAGCACGGAGGCTCGGCCTGCAAACCTCCATATAACCGAGCTCGGGTATTAGGCCACAAGCGAGAGCGATCAAATAACAGCAATTAGGGACGAGAACACAAATACTTCAATATCCTACAAAGGGAGAACCCAATATCGGGATCGATATTGGTCACTTTCGTTAGGGTTGTCATTTGCGCCACAACACGGCGGGCCTGGCGATCACCTTTCCGTCCGTTGAACACGATTGACACGGTGTCATGGAGCAACCTAGTACCAAGTCACGATCTACATTGTGGGAGTATGCCGAAACCCCAGAACTACAACAGGGAAAGCAGAAGGTGTGTTGTCACAGCGGCCATTCAAACTGGAAACCAAACGGGACCAACAATGGGACATCAAAGTCATGACTATGTGCAGCATAGGGGTCGTTACTCTTGACGGGTGAGCCCTTCCAGCCCCAAATGTGGCGGCCGGATTGACCTAGACACATCGCTGTAATGGGTTAGACTAAACCATCGTACAGGGATAGAGCCTGAAGTCGCAGTGTCAGAGCTCGGAAATGAGAACACGCCGCGGAAGGGGAGGGTATACCTTGACAATTGCGGGATCCCGCTTGCTGCCGTCTACAAACTCCTCATACGTTATTCTGGAGTCATGGTCTATGTCCATGCTCGCGAAGATCTTGATTACTCGCTAAATAGCCAATCGCCACCCAAGTCTCTGTTGTCAGCACGCATCTCAGTGTTGGAAACGGACTTGGTCAGATCGGACCTTTTCGGGAGTGTTCTCATCCTCTGCATGCTCAACCATCGGACCGACCATCTTGTAGACAGACCGGACAATCTTGAGCATCTCGATGTGGGCGATTGTCCCGTCCTGGTTCATATCGTACAAATCAAAGACCCCTGAAAGGTCAAAAGCGAGCAAAGGTGCGTCAGTGTCAGGGAGGCGGCACCAGCGGTCATTGCTACTGCTGCATTGCTGGACGATTGTGCACCTACGGGGAGATGAGGTGGGAATGAGGGTTACGCACATCTGAGTTTTTTATCAGGATCGCCTTGTGAGATGAGGGAGAGTGGGCTGATGAACTCCGTAAAGTTGATATTGCCATTGTGATCAGTGTCAAAGGCCTCAAAGAAGTATCCCACGAATTCGCTCGGATCTCCAGAGGGGAAGAACCGCTCGTGGAAGTCCTGGAATTGCTCCTTGCTGAGGCGGCCGCTTGGGTAGTCATGCATGAATTTTTTGTACCTGTGTGCGAGAGCATTAGCCGATCGGAACAGAGAGAGAGGTATGAGTATGAAGGATGGGATTGGATTGAGGAGAGATGCTTGCCAGGTTTTGAGTTCCTCCTGGTTGACTGAGGAAAAAGGTTCTCAGCTGTGCTTTAGCGGGGGAGGCCGGCGATCGGGGCGATCTGGTTGCGTCTCACAAGAAGTGTTCTTCTGGAGCTTTGCGATCTCCTCTTGGCTGAGTTTGGAATGCGATTTACCCATTGCGGCGACAGTGGGAGAGACAAAAGTACCACAAGTATTTGTTAAATCGCCTTGTCAATCAGAAAACGATGGCCAACGCGACAAAAGGGAGGTGGTATTAAATATCTGGAGAGTGGTGGACGACTCCTCCGCAACCACTCTCCACGTTTCCACTCCCCCTCCCTTTTTTCGCGTTGACCATCCATAATTATTAATTATAAACCTGGAACGGCCATGTCAGGTATAGACATTTCGTGAGAACTCTCATTTGCGCCACACCACGAGATAGCACGTACCTCCGATCTGATATTGATGGTGTAGAAGTTATTTAGAAATCATGTAAAATTGTTTACAAGGAAATCTCTCTAACTATGGAGCATCACGCTTGGCTTGGCAGTGCTGGCTAGAAGCGTCAACGAGTTTGCTCCCGCCCCAAGCCACAATATTATTTGGCACACTTTTTTGGCTTGTGCCACCATTAAATAGGTGTTAGATCAAGCAACCTTGTTCTAGTCGAATCCTTAAAGCGCACTTGGGCCGAAAAGGGGCTAAGTACAAGATCCATTCCTGCCTTGATAGAGACTCGATCCACAAAACCCTCCTTTCAGGGTTTAGCCTACCAAATTCAGAAACAGAAATATTCTGGATTGTATTGTGTGATGGGAGATCGCGAACCCGATCTCCCTGCTATGCGAGTACATACTGTTATTGATTTCTCGAGCACAACACTCCTTGTCGAATTGGTGTGACATACCACTGCGTTTAGCATGCTGTGCTCTTTCAGGAATCTTTGATATGTTTCCTCCCTTGCCATAGTCATGGTGTCCAGCCCGTCCTTGGTACTAACCCCGTATAGTATGCTGGAGTCCTCCTATTGAAATATTTCGAGGTCTGAGAATCCCAGCCCAACATCGGGATGGCGTGCAGCTGGTCAGAGTAGTACTCTGCAGAGGTTTTCAGCCGCATCAACCTCGTTATGACAAAGCCACCTTGTCACCTGCGGTGCAACTGGCTCAGGAATGGCAACGTCGCAGAACATGAGCCTCAGTGGGCCTGTGTGTCGCGGGAGTTCAACCAAGTAACCACCATCTCCGAGTCATTTATTTGGTTCAGTCTAGCTCGGGTGTTGAGGGAAGCAAGGCAATGTACCGAAGCAAGGAACAGGCTCGAGATGATTCGAAGACTTTACATTGGTACAGTGCTCTGCAAATGGAGGTGAGAGCTCACCCGTGTCAAGAGACTGGAAAGCTCATTCTGACAAGCCAATCAACCATAAGGTTGTCAGCTCACACGTAAGAGGGCAAGTGAGTCCAATGGTGAGACAGTGACTGTGTTGAAGGTGCTGACCCGTTGCGCGCATGCCTTGATGCTGTGGGACACAATGTTAGGGGGACACCTTGTTGATGTGATGTATGAACGTGATGGTGTGAAGCAGTTGTGGTGGACTGACAGAGTCTAATGTGATGTGAATAGTGTGCAAATAATGAAGGCAATAGCAATGGAGAGCGACATTGACAATGCCGATGGCAGTGATTGACCATGTAGCTAAAGGAAATTGTTCAGCATGTCATCTACTACACGTATTGAAGAGACTCACTAATGTAGGCCTCGCTGCATATTTTGGCTGACTTAGAGAAAGTTCCATTATAGCCTCATTAATGCAAGCACGACAACCAGGACTCCCCAATGCGCCTTGTCGAGTATACACACAAGAGTGTTCACAGGCCCTGAGTGGCCCAGGGCCTGCAGCTTAACAGAGATGGAAGCTAAGGCCAAAGCGTGGACTTGGCGAAATTTTGCGAAGGAGCCGCACAATCCCTGAAGGGTATGGCACAGATGAGCTATCCGGTCAAATGGTGTGCTAGTCCCGCTACCACCCTCACCTGCAGGCAACCCGCGGGCCTCCGGGTACCTCGGCTCAGGCCACCTGTACTGTACAGGCTGAAGTATGGGCGAGCTAGGCGACGTGTGAGAGTGTAGATAGGTCATGGCTGCCCACCGAGATGTGCATTGCCCCTCCCGGCAAAGAACATAAAGTCCATTGAGTACTGTGATATGAACAATGCTACAGGTGTGTCTCTTGTATGCTTAGGAGTCCCAATTCTATATGTCTCACTTTGTTCCATCCGTTCGCCCTCTGAAAGTAGGCAGCTTCACGAAAGGCGGAGAGCGGCAAACGCCGAAAGTATGGGCCTGTCTCCAGATAGAAGCAATGATGGGTGTGATATATGCCGTGACACACGTCAAGTGCTTCCAAAGGGGAGGGTGGAAGAAAATCAAATACTATCTTGAGAGACTGGATATTTTCCTGTCTCAGCGCTACATTCGTGTTCATAAACCCAGTGATTGATGTATGTGTGGTGCACATCAGGGAACACAATAATGAGCCAAGAAGTCCCCCCAGTAACCCCAATCATTCCAGTGACACCCCCCCCCACGGAACCAAGAGCGACGGATTGGTTAGTATGCGTGATAGGGCTTGCTTATCTTTTATGCTCACCCCCGGTCTCTGTTTAGTGAAATTGGCAACAGCAAACGGCGCAGCGTTGAGCAGTAGCAACAACCTTCCACCGCCCGCCTGGCCTAGGACAGATAGGAAAAATTATGACCACCTTCTGCCCTTGTACGATCCTTACGGGCCGGGCTTGTCACTTTCCGAGATTGGAGACCTTGTGCGGAATTCTTTGGCAGTAGCCTCCGAGTCTCCTACGCCTTCCCAGCAAGAGGCCGGAGAGCTACCACTTTCCTATCGAAGGAATGATGGAAACTGGTGGGAATTTATCCTCCGGGTGATCCGTCTAATCTTTTCTTGTTTCCAAATGAGACTTCCGTCAATGTATTTTGTCAGAGTCGCATCAATCATTCAAAAATCGGATATATCCATGGCAGACCTAGTTTCGATCAAGCGACCCGGTACGAGCAAAGCCATGATGGAAATGATAACGCTAGCTGGCGGGGTCAGCATACCAAATATCAACAAGGTACACTCCATGGAACGATTCAAAAAGAAATGGAAATCCTTTGTGATGCGGTGCATGGAAGAATGGAGAAATTTGAACGTCATCAGTGCTCTGTTACTGAGGTATGTGTCCAGTAATATAATCCAATAAACGTTATCTGAATTTCACTGGTGATAGCATTTTGTTGACATTCTTGCAAATTGCTGAAGCTGGGCTTCATCCTTTCACGCGATTGACCGCTTTACTGTCCCTCGAGTGCGCGTTTATGAGTCTTTTGTATTCTGTATTGTATCTTGCGCGATTCCATTCATTAAGGGATGTAGAGAAAGGAATGAGTTGGATATTCGTGAGTGGATAATGTTCCTATGTCCTAAGCTTCTGATTCTAACTTAGTTTCTAAGGCTGCCGCTCAAACCTCCACTTCCCCATATTGGAATTTGTGGCTCTTCTTAGCATTGCCAGCTGTCTGGTTGGTTTGGTCTCTAATCCTCTTCTCCTCCAGCCTGTTGTCCTTTGTATGGACATCAGGAGATAGAAGGGTCCCAGACCTGACGCCCTTCAAGGACGAAGAAGGAGCTATGGGTTTTATGCCAATGTCTTTCAGACACTTCACACCACTTTGGCCGCGGGTTATATTGACGGTAGTATTCACCTTTGGCCTTGGTATGGGTATACTAGTGATGAAGGCTTTCAGGGATGTCGTTCCCACTAGCGAAGACGAAGAAGTTTAGCCCAGACGGTACTAACATTGGCGAGTAAATGAGTGGCGGGTGACAGGCGCTCTCCCCTTGTCGTGCACGCCATTAGTGAGGTCTTTTTATGCATGCGAATAGGCAACATGGTTTTTTTTTAGCTGTATGGTCAATCACTGCCATAGTATTGACGCTGTGAACCTCGGGGCTCCATTGCTATTACCCTCATTGTTCGCAACCGTTTAAATAAAATTTTCGATATTTTCTGAGTGAATTTCCCGTACCACGTTACAATGTCCATGTGTGACAAATCCTCGGATCATTACATACATACCGTTGCAATTTCTTGCGCTTTCAGTACATTGGGGATTGCGGATCAGACTCGCTCACCTGTGGTGCTGCTGGCTCAGGAATGGCAACGTCGCAGGACATAACCTCAGTTGGCCCGCGTGTCGCGGAAGTTCAACCAAGTAACCACTATCTCCGAGTCATTTATTTGATTCACGTCTTGGAAGGATAGCTCGGGTGTTGAGGGAAGCAAGGCAATGCACTGAAGCAAGGAACAGGCTCGAGATGGCTCGAAGACTCTACATTGTTACAGTGCTCTGCAGAAATTTTGAAATTGGGGTGAGAGCTCACCCGTGTCGAGAGACTGGAAAGCACATTCTGACGACAGGCCAATCAACCATAAGGTTGTCAGCTCGCCCGTACGAGGGCAACTGAGTCCAATGGTGTGACAGTGACAGTGTCGAAAGTGCCTCCCCGTTGCCTTGATGATGTGGGACACAATGTTAGGGGGACACCTTGTTGATGTGGGGTATACTATGAATGTGATGTTGTAAATCAGTGGATTGACAGAGTCTAATTTGGTATGAATGATGTGTAAATGATGAAGGCAATAGCAATGCATGGAGAGCGACATTGACAATTCCGATGGCAGTGATTGACCATATATGTAGTCAAAGAACCTGGTTCAGCATGTAATCTACTACACGTATCGAAGAGGCTCACTTTGCAGACTTTGAGAAAGTTCCATCGGAGCCTCGATCATTAATGCAAGCAACGACAACGAGGACTCCCCAACACGCCTTGTTAAGTATCCACACAAGTGAGTGATGAATTCAAGTGTTCACAAGCCCTGAGCGGCCAAGGGCCTGCGGCTTGACAGAGATCGATTGATCGATGGAAGGAATGTGTGCATATGGGGAGAAGGCCAAATCGTAGACTCGGCGAAATTTTTGGCAAAGAAGATGCACAATCCCTGAAGGGTATGGCACAGGCACAGATGAGCTATCCGG
>WNFL01155573.1_pt2 | contig 29607 bp, 31 predicted proteins | sample 5400361 | NCBI WGS metagenome assembly WNFL01 (sample SAMN13153351, study PRJNA577476) | soil metagenome | isolation source: 40 cm soil on Douglas fir-dominated hillslope | place: USA:California | collected 2013-09-17
AGTCGTTCCTGCTCCGCACGCGCCACCACACCATCGTGGTGGACACCTGCGTGGGCGACCACAAGGAGCGGGCGCGGGCCAACTGGAACATGACGTCGAGCGGGGAGTACCTCAAGCGGTTCGCGGAGACCGGGGTCCGGCCCGAGCAGGTCGACTTCGTGATGACCACCCACTTCCACACCGACCACGTCGGCTGGAATACCCGCTGGGAGAACGGGCGCTGGGTGCCCACCTTCCCCAACGCGAAGTACGTCATGTCCGAGAAGGAGTGGGCGTACTGGTCGGCGATGCACAAGGAGACCCCGCAGAATCAGATCGCGGACAGCGTGATCCCCATCGTGGAGGCGGGCCGCGCCCAGATGGTGCGCAACGACTTCGCGCTCGACGACGAGGTGCGCTTCGAGTCCACCGCCGGGCACACCCCCGACCACATGAGCGTGCACGTCCAGTCCAACGGCCAGCACGCGGTGATCACCGGCGACCTCATCCACTCCCCGGTGCAGCTCCAGGAGACCGCGTGGGTGCCGCGCCCCGACTTCGACCCCCGGCAGGCCGCGGCCACCCGCCGGGCATTCCTCGAGCGGTACTGCGAGCAGGACGTGCTGGTGTGCGCCTCGCACTTCCCCTCGCCGTCCTTCGGCCGCGTGGTGCGCGAGGGCGACGGGTTCTGGTTCGAGTACCTGAAGGCCTGACCGCCCGTGCCCGCCCGGAAGAAGAACCACGAGTGGCTCGCCCTCACCGTCGAGGAGCCGCTCGAGCCCGACCTGCCGATCTGCGACCCGCACCATCACCTGTGGGACGGGGAGACCGCCCGCGTGGTGCCGCGCTATCTCCTCGACGAGATCCTGGAGGACGCGCGGAGCGGGCACAACGTCGTCTCCACCGTCTTCATCGAGTGCGGCGCGATGTTCAAGCCCGACGGCCCGGACGCCCTGCGCGCGATCGGGGAGACCGAGTTCGTGAACGGCATCGCGGCGATGAGCGCCTCCGGCCTCTACGGCAAGACGCGCATCGCGGCCGGGATCGTGGGCACCGCGCAGCTCCGGCTGGGCGCCGCCGCGGCCCCGGTGCTCGACGCGCAGATCGCCGCAGGCGGCGGCCGCTTCCGCGGCATCCGTCTGGGCGCGGCCTGGGACGCGGACGAGGCGGTGCCCAATCACCGCACCCGGCCGCCCCAGGGGATGCTCGGGCGGGACGACTTCCGGGCCGGCTTCGCCCTGCTCGCGCCCCGGAAGCTCACCTTCGAGGCCTGGTGCTACCACCGCCAGATCCCCGACGTCACCGCGCTCGCGCGGGCCTTCCCCGACACCACGATCATCCTCGACCACTTCGGCGGTCCGCCGGGCGTCGGCTCGTACGCGGGCCGGGCCCGGGAGGTCTACGCGGAGTGGCGCGGCTTCATCGCCGACCTCGCGACCTGTCCCAACGTGGTGGCCAAGCTGGGCGGCATCAACATGGAGGTCAACGGCTTCGCCTGGCAGGAGCGGCCGCGCCCGCCGTCCAGCCAGGAGCTGGCGGACGCGACCGGGCCCTACTACGAGTACACGATCGAGAAGTTCGGGGTGGACCGCTGCATGTTCGAGTCGAACTTCCCGGTGGACGCGGTGAGCTGCAGCTACTCCGTCCTGTGGAACTCGTTCAAGCGCCTGACCGCGAAGTACTCGGCCGCCGAGAAGGCCAAGCTATTCCACGACACCGCCGCCCGGGTGTACCGCCTGGCGGCCTGAGTCCACGACGCAAGGAGAACTCGTCATGCGCATCACCGCCGCCGTGCTCCACGACGTCAACAAGCCGTACTCGATCGAGACGGTGGAGCTCGACCCGCCCAGGCGCGGCGAGGTCCTGGTCAAGATCGGCGCGGCCGGGGTCTGCCGCAGCGACCTGCACTTCCAGAAGGGCGAGGCGACCATCGCCCTGCCCGCCGTGCTCGGCCACGAGGGCTCGGGCACCGTCCAGGCGGTGGGCGAGGGCGTGACGATGGTCAAGCCCGGCGACCGCGTGATCCTGAGCTTCGTTCCCAACTGCGGCCACTGCCCCTCGTGCGAGACCGGGCGGCCCCACCTCTGCGATGAGCACGCGCGCACCACCGGCAAGCTCTTCGACAACACTTCGCGGCTGCACACGCTCGCCGGCCAGGATCTCGCCCACATGGGCAAGGTGGCGTGCTTCGCGGACCACGCGGTGGTGCCCGAGGCCGGCTGCATCCCCGCGCCCGCCGGCCTCGACTTCCCCCAGATGGCGCTCATCGGCTGCAGCGTCACCACCGGGGTCGGCGCGGCCCTCTTCAACGCCGGCGTCCAGCCGGGCGACAGCGTGGCGGTCATCGGCTGCGGCGGGGTGGGCCTCAACGTCCTGCAGGGTGCGCGGATCGCCGGGGCCACCACCATCGTCGCGGTGGACGTCAAGGGCGCGGCGCTCGACTTCGCCCGGAAGTTCGGCGCGACCCACACCGTCAACGCGCGCACCGAGAATGCGGTGGCCCGCGTGAAGGCGCTCACCGGCGGGGGCGCGCACTGGGCCTTCGAGGCCTACGGCGGCGGCGCGACCACCCGCATGGCGGTGGACATGCTGCGAAAGCGCGGCACCGCGGTCATCGTCGGCATCGCCCCGATCGGCGACGACGCGGTCATCGAGCCCGTGGTCATCACCCGGATGGAGAAGACCATCCGCGGCTGCTACTACGGCACCGCTCGTCCCCGTCAGGACATGCCGAGGATCGCCGACTGGTACGGCCGCGGCCTGCTCGACATCGACGGCCTGGTGACCCGGCGCTACCCGCTGGCCGACATCAACCGGGCCTACGAGGATCTCGACACCGACGCGGTCGGCCGCGGCGTGATCGTCTTCTAGGCGCGCGCGCCGGTCAGCGCAGACCGCCCGCGATGACCAGCGACTCGCCGGTCATCCAGCCGGAGTCTTCCGAGGCCAGGAAGACCACCGTCGGCGCGATGTCCTGCGGCTGGCCGATGCGGCCGAGCGGGGTCTTCGCCTCGATCTGCTTGCGGAAATCGCTCTGGTCGAGACCGGCCGCGTGGACCCCTTCGGTCTCCACCATGCCCGGGTTGACCGCGTTCACGCGGATGTTGCGCGGCCCGAGCTCCTTGGCCAGCGACCGGGTGACCGCGTCCACCGCGGCCTTGGTGCCGCTGTAGACCGACGCGTCGGCGGGCGAGAGCGTGCTGACGATCGAGCTGACGTTCACGATGCTGCCGCCCTCGACCCCGAAATGCCTCACCGCTTCCCTCGAGGCCAGGAGCAGGCCCAGGACGTTGAGGTCGAACAGCTTGTGGAAGTGCTCCTCGGTGATGTCGCCGAGCGGCCGGAACTCGTAGACCCCCGCGTTGTTGACCAGGACGTCCACGCGGCCGAAGGCCTTCACCCCTTCGGCGAAGAGCCGCGTGACGTCGGCCTGCCGGGCCACGTCCGCCTGCACCGCGATGGCCCGCCCTCCGGCGCGGGTGATCTCGGCGACCACCCGCTCGGCGTCGGCCCGGCTCGAGACGTAGTTGACCACGACCGCCGCGCCCTCGGCCGCCAGGTGCCCGGCGATCGACGCGCCGATCCCCTTCGATGCTCCCGTCACCACTGCCACCTTATCCTTGAGCTTGCTCATCGGGCTGGTCCTCCATGCCCCTTTGGATGGGCGGGAAGCGGCGGCGGTTCCCCGCTCGGTATCGGGAGGGCGGGGAATCCCTCGGGCGCGATTCTCCATCTCAACCGAGACTGGTAGTCTGGAGAGCGCATGAACCCCGCCGACAGCCTGCAGGTTCTCGAGCACTACGGCATCGTGATCGTGCCCGCCCTGGTCGTCGCCGAGCAGTTCGGCGTGCCGCTGCCCGCGGTGCCCGCCCTCCTGGGGGTCGGCGCCCTCGCCGCGCACGGCCGCATCAGCGTCCCGCTGGTGCTCGCGGCGATCGCGGTCGTGGCGCTGGCCGCCGACTTCGTCTGGTACGAGCTGGGCCGGCGGCGTGGGGCCGTCGTCCTCGCGACGCTCTGCCGCCTCTCCCTCGAGCCGGACTCCTGCCTGCGCCGGGCCCAGGGCGTCTTCGCGCGGCACGGCGCGCGGGGCATGCTCGTCGCGAAATTCGTCCCCGGCCTGACCGCGGTGATGCCGCCGCTCGCCGGGGTGTTCGCGGTGGGTCGGGTGCGCTTCGCGCTCTACGACCTTGCGGGCGTGCTGCTCTGGGCGGGCACGTGGCTGACGCTGGGATACATCTTCACCGACGCGATCACCCTCATCACCGCCCGGGCCACCGTCCTCGGGGAGATGCTCGGCGTGGTGGTCGTGGTCGCGCTCGCCGCCTACGTCCTGCTCAAGTACGCGCGCCGCCGCCTGTTCCTGCGGCGGCTCCGCACCGCGCGCATCTCGCCCGAGACACTCAAGCAGCGTCTCGACGCCGGGGAAGACGTCACGATCATCGATCTCCGGACTCCGCTCGACGTCGCGGCCACGCCGTACGCGATTCCCGGGAGCCGCTGGCTGGCCGTCGACGCCATCGACCCGGCCGAGGCGAGCCGGCTCCGGGGCCGCGAGCTGGTTCTCTACTGCGCCTGACCCAACGAGGCCACGAGCGCCCGGGTGGCGCTCCTACTCGAGCGCCAGGGGCTCACGCGCGTCCATCCGCTCGAGGGCGGCCTGGCCGCGTGGATGGAGCTGGGCTTCCCGGTGCAGTCGGTGCAACCGCCGGTCGTCGCGGTCGACGAGCGCGCGGAGCGCGCGCCGACCACCGCGGCGTAACCGCCGTCCCGGCTAGCGCACCCGGAGGCCGATGCGGCTCCACCGCGTGTGACCCTCCGCATCCGAGGACCAGTAGATCCACACCGGCCGGCCGATGATCTGCGTCTGCGCGACCGGCCCCCAGTGCCGGCTGTCCTCGCCGGCGTTCCGGTTGTCGGCCATCACGAAGACGGCCCCGGGCGGGATCTGGACCGGTCCCACCTCCCGGCCCGCGCGCACCTCGTCGGAGAAGTCCGCGTAGGGCTCGGCGAGCGGCCGGCACCCGTCCGCGGGCTCGCAGTTGATGTACACCCCCTGCGCCTGGACGACGATCTCCTCCCCGCCCAGGCCGACGATCCGCTTGACCAGGGTCTCGCTCGCGTCGCTCGGGTCGGTGAAGACGACGAGGTCGCCGCGCGACCGCCAGTGCGCGGCCTTGTCCATCAACACGTAGTCCCCCACCAGGAGTGTCGGGGCCATGGACGTCGACGGGATCCAGACGCCCTCGAACCGGTGACGCACCGCCAGCGGCAGCGCGAGAGCGAGCGCGACCATCCCGAGCAGGACGACGATCTGGAACACGCGGCCGGAGCGAGAAGACTGGACCGCGCCGGTGGGCATGCGATCACTATAGTTGATGGACGGCGTCAGCTATATCATGTCCCGCGAAGGGAGCCCCGACCCGTGAATACCTCCGCCCTCGACGCGTCACGAGACCGCCTGCTGAAGATCGCCGCGAACGACGGGATCGTCCTCGCCCACGCGACCGCGACCCGGGCGGTGGCCGCCTGGACGCTGGCCCCGGCGCCCCGGACCCCGGCCCGTCACGTGGAGACGGCCCACGCGCGGGCCCGTCTTCATCTCGCCCGCCTCACCCGGCACGACCCCGCCCGTGAAGTGCTCGCGGTCATGACCGACGAGCTGTTCTTCCGATTGACCGACGCGCGACCGGCCCCCCTCACCGCGCCGGCGGGCGTGACCCGCTTCGTCTACACGCCGCGCAAGGCCCTGCGCCGCGTGCTCGATCACGCGCTGGACCATCTGAACCAGATCGACCAGTGGCTCGCCTGGCAACATCACGGCGTCGTTCCGACGCCGACCGATGGATGGGCGCCGTCCACCGTGACCCTGCCCGATGACCGGCTGCCCCTGGCGCCGGCCGATCTCGACGCGTGGCTCTGGCGCATCGACCAGGCCACCCGGCTCGTGGTGCGGCGGGCCGGGCAGCTCAGCGAGGCCGAGCTGGACTGGCTTCCCCCCGATGGAGGATGGCCCCTGCGTCGCGTGCTCCACCACCTCGCCCGGTCGGAGCGTCTCTACGCGGCCGCGCTCGACGAAGCGCTGCCGGACGACGATCCGGCGCGCCGGTACGAGGCGGCCAGCCGGCGCCTCGACGACGGCGTGCGCGGGGCGAGCGAGCACGGCCGGGACGAGTCGATCGTCTATGCGGGCCTCTACGGGGTCCTGCAGACGCCCGAGGAGGTCGTGGACCTCGTGCTCACCATCGAGCGCGAGCTGATGGCCTAGCGGTCGGCCGACCCGGCCATGACGACAGGACTTGTCGGTCTGATTCTGCTAGCATCTGGCGCCATGGCCGACATCAGCCCCGCCGTCCGCGCCGACCTCGCCCCGACCGGCAAGCTCCGGGCCGCCATCAACTACGGCAACTTCATCCTCGCCACGAAGGACAAGGCCACCGGCGAGTCCCGGGGCGCGGCGGTCGATCTGACGCACGAGATCGCGAAGCGGCTCGGCGTCCCGGTCGAGATCGTCGCGTACGACAGCGTCGCGGTCATGGGCGACGCGGCGCCGAACGGTGTGTGGGACATCGCGTTCCTCGGCTCCGACCCGGCGCGCGAGAAGATCATGAGCTTCACCGCCGCGTATCTCGAGATCGAGGCGACCTACCTCGTGGCCGGCACCTCTCCGCTGCGCACCGCCGCGGACGTCGATCGCGAGGGCGTGCGCGTGGCCGCGCCGGCCCGCGCCAACTACGAGCTGTATCTGAGCCGCAACCTCAAGGGGGCGCAGCTGGTGTCGACGCCGGGCGCCGACGCGGCCTTCGAGCTGCTCGCGACCGGCAAGGTCGAAGCCCTGGCCGGGCTGACTCAGGCCCTGCTCGGCCTGGCTCCGAAGCTGCCGGGCTCGCGCCTGGTCGAGGGACGGTTCATGGGCGTGCAGCAGTCCATCGCGGTGCCGAAGGGCAAGGACGCCGGCCTGCTCTACCTGCGCGCCGTCGTCGAAGAGGCCAAGAAGTCCGGGCTCGTGGCTCGCGCCATCGAGCGGACCGGGGCCAAGGGCGTCTCGGTGGCGCCCCCGGCCAAGTAGCGACCCCACCGGTCCGCGCGTCTCGCCGGAACGCGGGCGATCGGCGCCTGACCGTTCAGTTCATACCGATCCACAAGGAGAGACGGCATGGAGATCCCCCGCACGATGAAGGCGACGGTGCTCGTCGCGCCGCACCGGTTCGAGCTGCTGGAGCGGCCGGTGCCGGTGCCGGGCGACGAGGACGTTCTCGTCCGGGTGCGCGCCTGCGGTGTCTGAGGGACGGACCTGAAAATCATCCACACCGGCATGCCGAAGATGCCGCCCTACGGCGAGTTCATCTTCGGCCACGAGTACGCGGGCGACGTGGTCGCCATCGGCCGGACGGTGGACGAGTTTCGGGTCGGCGACCGGGTGGTCGTCGAGGCGCACATGGGCTGCCGCCGCTGCGAGAACTGCATCCGCGGGCTGTACACCGCGTGTCTGAACTACGGCAACACCCGGCGCGGGCATCGCGCCAACGGGTTCACCACGAACGGGGGGCTCGCCGAGTACGCGGTCAACCACGTCAACACGCTGTACCGCATCCCGGACGGGGTGGACTACGACGAGGCGACGGTGGTGATGACCTCGGGCAGCCCGCTCTTCGGGCTGGAGAACGCGGGCGGCTACTTCGCCGGCGAGACGGTGGCCGTGCTCGGCCCCGGCCCGATCGGCCTCATGGCCATCCAGCTCGTCAAGGCGCTCGGGGCCACCCGCGTGATCCTCACCGGCACCCGCGCGTCCCGCCTGGCCATGGGCCGGCAGCTCGGCGCCGACGTCGTCGTCAACAGCCGTGAGACGGATCCAGTGGCCGCGGTCATGGACGCGACCGCTGAGAAGGGCGCCGATCTCGTGATCGACTGCGCGGGCGGCGACGACACGTTCGACCAGTCCATCAAGATGGCCAAGTCCGGCGGCAAGGTGCTGCTGGTGGCCTTCTATCACGGCCCGGTGACCGCCGACGTGAGCCACGCGGTTCGCCGCAACATCACGATCTATACCGAGCGCGGCGAGGGCGGCACCAGCGTGGGTCGCGCGCTCTCGCTGCTGGCCGCCGGGCGGCTCACCGCCAAGCCGCTCATCACGCACCACTTCCCCCTCAGCCGCGTCCACGAAGCGATGGACGTCCTCGAGCAGCGCATCGGCGACCCGCTCAAGGTGGTCCTCGTGCCATGAGGCGGGCGGCGAATCGCCGCGTGATCGCGCTCGCGCTGGTGGCGGTCTGCCTGGCCCCCGGGCCGGCGGCGGCGTTCCCCGACAAGCCGCTGGAGATGACGGTGCTGTTCGGGGCCGGCAGCGCCGCCGATCTCCTCGCCCGCAAGCTGGCCGAGCTGGCCGGCAAGGGCTTGGGGCAGCCGGTCGCCGTCGTCAACCGCACCGGCGCGGGCGGGGCCCTCGGCTACGCCCACGTCAAGGGCCAGAGCCCGGACGGCTACGCGCTCGTCTGGAACTCCAACAGCGTCAGTACCGCCTACCATGCCGGCAACATGAAGTTCGACTACACCGCGTTCGCGGGCGTGGCCGCGCTGACGAGCGAGCCGGTCTCGCTCGCGGTCAAGACCGACGCGCCGTGGAAGGATATCCGGGAGCTCCTCGCTCACGCGAAAGCGAACCCGGGCCAGGTGCGCGTGGGCAACTCCGGCCGTGGCAGCTTCACGCATCTGGTGGCCGTCGCGCTGGAGAACCGCGCGGGCGTCAAGCTGACCCACGTGCCGTTCGGCCGCGAGCTGGCGGTGACCACGGTGCTCGGGGACAAGATCGAGGCGAGCGTCCAGCTGCCGGCCGAGATCATGACCCAGGTGACCGGCCGCCAGGTTCGGGTGCTCGCGATCACCGGCGACAAGCGGCTGGCCAGCCTGCCCGACGTGCCCACGCTGAAGGAGAGCGGCGTGGACGTCACCATGTCGCTCTGGCGCGGGATCGCGGTGCCGAAGGGCACCCCGGAGGCGGTGATCGCGCGGCTCGAGCAGGCGTTCACCCTGGCCGCACAGAGCGCCGAGTTCCGCGAATTCTCGGGCCGCATGGGGGCGGTGGTCGAGGTCCGCGGCGCCCGGGACTTCGACGCGTTCCTCGCGCGCGACGACCGGGACATCGCGGCCCTGATGGAGCAGATCGGGCTCAAGAAGCAGTAGCGTGAGCCCGCGCCCCGCCGCGCGCCGCGATCACTGGAGTGCCCTCGGCCTGGGCGTCCTCGCGCTCGGCTACCTGCTCGCCGGCCGCCGCTACCCGCTCGACACCCTGGCCACTCCCGGGCCCGGCATCTTTCCCCTCGCGGCCGGCCTCGCGCTGCTGGCCCTGGCCGTCTGGCAGTTCGTCTCGGCCGGTCGCTCGGCGCCGGACCCGGCCGACGGCGGCGGGGTGCCGCGGGCGCCGGTCATCATGTCCGCCGTGCTCGTGCTCTACGCGGCCGCCCTGCCCGTGCTCGGCTTCCTGCTCACGTCGTTCGCGCTCGTGATCGTCGCCGCCCGTCTGATGGGACTGGACGGCTGGTGGCGGCCGGCCGCGCTCGCGCTCGGCGTCACCGCGGCCAGCCGCCTGCTCTTCGGCACCTGGCTGGGCGTGCCCCTGCCGTGAGCGACCTGTTCGTCGCCCTGACGCCGGCCAACCTCCTCGCCTGCTTCGCGGGCGTCGTCCTCGGCACGATCGTGGGGGTGCTGCCGGGGCTGGGGCCGGCCGGGGCGATGGCGCTCGTCCTGCCACTGACGATCAAGCTGGGGCCGACGGCCGGACTCATCATGCTGGCCGGGATCTACTACGGCTCGATGTACGGGGGCTCGACCACGTCGATCCTGGTCAACGTCCCCGGGGAGGCGGCCAGCGTCGTCACGACCATCGACGGCTATCGTCTCGCGCGGAAGGGACGCGCCGGCGCCGCGCTGGCCATCGCGGCGATCGCGTCGTTCGTGGCCGGCACCTTCAGCGTGGTCGCGCTCCAGCTCGCGGCGCCGTTCGTCGCCCGCCTCGCGCTGGCCTTCGGCCCGGCCGAGTACTTCGCGTTCGCGCTGCTGGGGGTCACCCTGCTGGCCAACCTCACCGGGGGGGCGCGCGCGAAGTCGCTGGCCATGGTGGTGACCGGCATCATGCTGTCGACGGTGGGGATGGATCCCCTCGGCGGCACCGTGCGCTTCACCTTCGACGTGGCGGGGGCCCAGGCCGGGCTCAGCTTCATCGCGGTGACGGCCGGGCTGTTCGGGGTGGCCGAGGTGCTGGCCACGATCGCGGCGCCGGCCGCCTTCGCGCCGGTGGCGCGCGTGCGCTTCCGCGCGCTCTACCCGAGCCGCGAGGAGCTGCGGCGCTCGGTGCCGCCGATGCTGCGCGGCACCGTGCTGGGCTTCCTGGTCGGCCTCGTCCCCGGGCCGGCGGCCACGATCGCGTCCTTCGTGTCGTACGGCGTGGAGAAGCGCGTGTCGCGCTATCGGCACGAGATCGGGACCGGCGCCATCGAGGGGGTGGCCGGGCCCGAGGCGGCCAACAACGCGGCGGCCGGCGGGGGCATGATCCCGCTGCTCGCGCTCGGCCTGCCGTTCACGCCGTCCACCGCGGTGCTGCTCAGCGGCATGCTCCTCATGAGCGTCACCCCCGGACCGTTCCTGCTCCGTGATCACCCGCAGGTGTTCTGGGGCGTCATCGGCAGCTTCTACATCGGCAACGTGATGCTGCTCCTCCTCAACCTGCCGCTGGTCGGCATCTTTGCCCGGGTGGCCACCATCCCGCCACGCTACCTGATGCCGGGCGTGCTCGTGCTGTGCGCGGTCGCCGCCTACTCCGACAACAACAACCCGTTCGACGTGTGGGTGATGGTGGGCGCCGGCGTCCTGGGCTATGCCATGCGCGGGCTCGGCTACGATCCCGCGCCCCTGGTGCTCGGCCTCGTGCTGGGCCCGGTCCTGGAGCGCTCGCTGCTGCAGGCGCTCACGATCGGGCGCGGCGATCCGCGCGAGCTGTGGTCGTCGGCGCCCGCCGCGATCATGCTGGCGGTCACCGCGGTCGTGCTGCTGGCGCCGGCCGCGGGCGCGTGCCGGCGACTCTGGGCACGCGGGCGCGCGTCGTGAGGCGGGCGGGCCGGTCCGCCGGCCCGGGTGCAGAACCGGCCGGTCCGGAGTAGAATCCCCCGAGCGATCGAGCACCTCCCCCTCTTGCGCTGGAGGCCTCGCCATGAGCCACAACGGCCACCTGGATGCCCGGACCCTTCACGCCCGCCTCAACCACCCGGTCATCGACGCGGACGGGCACTGGCTGGAGTACGGCCCGGTCATGCGCGAGGAGTTCCGCCGCATTGGCGGCGAGGCGGCCGTCGAGGGCCTGGCCCTGGCGAGCCAGCGCGTGCCCAACGCGCTCAAGATGTCGGTGGCCGAGCGGGGCCGGCGCCGCGTCGGGCAGGAAGCGTTCTGGTCCTCGCCGTGCGAGAACGTGCTCGATCGCGCGACCGCCATGATGCCGCGGCTCATGTACCAGCGCCTGGACGACCTCGGCATCGATTTCTCCGTGGTGTATCCCACCGCGGGGCTGAGCTACCACCGCATGCAGGACACGCGGATGCGCCGGGCCATCTGCCGCGCCTACAACGTCTTCGCGGCCGACCAGTTCCGGGGGCTCGAGGACCGCGTCATCCCGGCCGCGATCATCCCGATGTACACCCCCGAGGAAGCGATCGAGGAGATCGAGTTCGCGGCCACCCAGCTCGGCTACAAGGTCATCATGGTCGGCGGCATGATGCGGCGGCCGGTGCCGGCGCTGGCCGAGGAGCGGGGTCGGCCTCGACAGCCCGTACGACTACGACCCGGTCTGGCGCAAGTGCCGGGAGCTCAAGCTGGCCCCGACCTTCCACAACGGCGCCCGCTCGATCCTGCTGCGCAACTCGCCGTCGAACTTCTGCTACAACCACATCGGCCACTTCGCCTCCGCCGGCCACGCGGTGGCCAAGGCCCTCTTCTTCGGCGGGGTCACCCGCCGGTTCCCGGACCTCAATTTCGCGTTCCTCGAGGGCGGGGTGGGCTGGGCGTGCATGCTCTACGCGGATCTGATCGGCCACTGGGAGAAGCGCAACGGGCAGGCCATCCAGTCCACTCACCCGAGCAAGCTCGACCGCGCGAAGCTGCTGGAGCTGGCGCAGAAGTACGGCCGGCCGGAGGTCGTCGAGGCGGTGCGCCGCGGCGAGGGACTGGAGGGCGATTCGAACTCCGAGCTGACCGGCGGGGTGGAGGACGTGGACGACTACTTCCGCTGCCGGATCGAGCGGAAGCAGGACATCCGGGATCTCTTCGTGCCGCGCTTCTACTTCGGCTGCGAGGCCGACGACCCCGCCAACGCCTGGGCGTTCAACACGAAGGCCAATCCCATGCGCGCCCGCCTCAACGCGATCTTCAGCTCCGACATCGGCCACTTCGACGTGCCGGACATGACCGAGGTGGTCCCGGAGGCCTACGAGCTGGTCGAGCACGGGCTGCTCGACGACGGCGACTTCCGCGACTTCATGTTCGGCAACGCGGTGCGCTTCTGGGGCGAGGTCAACCCCGACTTCTTCAAGGGCACCACGGTCGAGAAGGCCGCGGCCCAGGTGCTCGCCGCCCCGGCCGCGCGCTAGCGCGCGGCCGCGGTCGGCGCGTGGACGAGCGGGATCTTGGCGAACCTCGCCCGGTCCACCGCGATGACGAGGGTGACCCCGTCGGGATTGCGCCAGGGGAAGTCCTTCCCGGTGTACTTGCGGGCGGTGGCGTCCTTCACCACGAACTTGGGGTCCGGTCGCCGCTCGACCACCCGGCCGCGGATCTGCGCCTCGACGTAGGGATCCCCGAAGTCCACGATCGACAGGGCGACCCGCGGATCCCGGCGGGTGTTCTTCGCTTTGAGGGAACCCTCGCCGGTCCCCACGAGGATCAGGTCGCCCTCCCGCGTCACCCAGACCGGGGCCGATTGGGGCGAGCCGTCGGGCATGATGGTCGCGAGGTGGGCGAAGTTGGGTCCGTCGATCAGCTTCCTGACATCGTCAGTGAGCGCGAGGGCCATGTATTCCTCCTTGCCGCGATCGGGCGTTCGCGCCCATTCTGCCCCCGAGGCGCCGGCGATGCCACCCGGCGAAACGCGCTAGACGGATGAAGCGCCTGCCCGACCGCGTCGGGCCTCGCCCGCGCATTCTCTTCGTGGGAATCAATCCGTCGCTGCGCTCGGCGGAGGTCGGCCACCACTTCGCCAGTCCGGGCAATCCGTTCTGGCGGCTGCTCCACGCGGCCCGGTTGACCCCGAGCGCCTTCACCTACCAGGACGACGCGCGCCTGCCGTCGTTCGGGCTGGGGCTGACCAACATCGTGCCGCGCCCGACTCGCGCGGCCGCCGAGCTCACCCGCGCGGAGTACGCCGCCGGGCGCGCGCGGCTCGCGCGATTGATCGGACGGGTGAAGCCGCGGACCGTCGCCTTCGTCGGCGTCACCGTCTATCGCGCCTTCTTCGGACCGAGCGGGAGCCCCGGCCCGGGGGCCAAGCCGGAACGGATCGGCCGGGCCCGGGTCTTCGTGCTCCCGAACCCGAGCGGGCTGAACGCGTCCTATCCCGGCTTCCGCGACAAGCTGATCTGGTTCGAGCGGCTCAGGCGCTACGTAGAGCCCTAGTCGAGACCCATGCGATCGTGGGCGACCCGGCCGCCCACCACCGTCGCCAGCACGTCGATGGCCCCGATGCCGCCGGGGTCGATCGCGGTGGGGTCGGCCGAGAGCACCGCGAAGTCCGCGAGCTTGCCGGGCTCGAGCGAGCCCAGATCCGCTTCGCGGAAGGCGGCGCGGGCCGAGTGGAGCGTGTAGCAGCGGATCGCCTCCTCGGCGGCGAGCGCCTCCGAGGGATTGAAGGGCCGGCCGCTCGCGGTTCGCTGGTTGACCATGTCGTGGATGCCGAGGAGCGGGGCGCCCTGCACCACCGGGCGGTCGGAGCTGCCGGGCAGCGCCAGGCCCGCCTCGATGAAGCTCCGCTGCCGGTAGCACCAGGGGGACCGCTCGGGGCCGAGGGCCGCGAGCATGCCGTCGCCGATCTCGCTGATGAAGCGGCCCTGCGGGACCGGGATGACGCCGAGCGCGGCCAGCCTTTGCACGTCCTCGGGCCGGCAGACGCCACAGTGCTCGATCCGGTGCCGGTGGTCGGCGCGCGGATGGGCCGCGAGCGCGTCCTGGTAGATGTCGAGCACGGTGGCGATCGCGCGATCGCCGATGGCGTGCGTGGCCACCTGCCACCCCGCCCGATGGGCGCGCGTGATGATGCGGCGCAGCCGCTCGACGTCCATCTGGAAAAAGCCGCGATTGCCCGCCTCGCCCTCGAAATCGCAGCACATCGCGGCGGTGCGGCCGATGAGCGAGCCGTCGGAGAAGATCTTCATCGCGCCGATGCGCAGCCACTCGTCGCCCCAGCCGGTGCGAAGGCCGAGATCGAGACCGAACCCGTCGCCGTCGGCGGCCGCGTGCGGCAGATCGTGGAGCGCCTCCGCGGCGATCATCAGGGTGGCCCGCACCCCGAGCGCGCCCTGGCGACGCGCCTCCTGCCAGGCCGACAGCTCCACCGGGCTACGCGCCACGAGCCCGGCGCCGACCCCGGCCTCCTGGACGCTCGTGAGCCCCTCGCGGAGGTAGTGCGCGCTCGCCCGTCCGATCGCCGCGACCAGCTCGGCCTGCGGGTACGGGTAGACCAGCGCGCGGACCAGACCCTGGGCCTGCTCCTGGAGCAGCCCGGTGGGACGCCCGCTGGCGTCGCGCTCGACCACGCCGCCCTCGGGCACCGGGACGCGCTCGACGCCGATGGCCTCGAGCACGCGCCCGCCCACCACGCACATGTGGCCCGAGGTGTGGCGAAGCCAGACGAGATGGTCGGGGGCGACCGTGTCGAGCTCCGCGGCCCGTGGATGGCGCCCCTCGGCGAGCTTGTTCTGGTCGTAGCCGCCGCCCACGATCCAGGAGCCTCGCGGCCGGGTCGCGGCCTGCGCGGCCACCGCGCGCAGGATGTCTTCCACGCTCCGCACCGGCGGAGAGGAGAGCGGGACGTCGTCGAGACCCATGCCGAACGACGGCATGTGATTGTGCGCATCGTGAAAGCCCGGCACTACCGTCCGGCCCTGCAGGCTCACCACCCGCTCCGCGTCGAGGTGGCGGCGCAGCTCGCTCCCCTCGCCCACCGCCACGATGCGACCGCCCAGCACGGCCAGCGCGGTGGCGCGCGGACGCGCGGCGTCCATGGTCAGGAGGTTGCCGCCCTCGAAGATCCGGTCCACGCGCATGGCGCGGCCATGATAGCCGAAGCCGCCCATGGCTCGACAGTCGTGTAGAATCGGGGCCCATTTCACTCCGGGAGGATCCAGCATGCGACTAGCCGGGAAGATCGGGATCGTGACCGCCGCCGCGTCGGGCATGGGCCGGGCGGGCGCGCTGCGCTTCGCCCGCGAGGGCGCCCAGGTCGCGGTGGTGGACGTGGACGCGGCGGGCGTCGAGCGCGTGGTGAGCGAGATCACGGGCGCGGGCGGCACCGCGCACGGGCTCGTTGCCGACCTCACCAAGGACGAGGACTCCCGGCGCATCGTGTGGGACACGGTGGCGCGGTTCAAGGGCCTGGACTTCGTGTGGAACCACGTCGGCCACCCCGGACCCGCCGCGGTCGAGGGCATCGACATGAACGCGTTCGACCTCGCCATCGACCTCAATCTCCGCACGGTGCTGCTCACCACCGAGGCGGCGATTCCCGAGATGCGCGCCCGCGGGGGCGGCAGCCTGCTCTTCACCGCCTCCACCTCGGGGCTGCAGGGCTCCTCGTACAGCCCGGTCTACTCGATGTGCAAGTTCGGCGTGGTCGGCTTCGTCAAGAGCCTGTCGGTGCGGCTGGCCCCCGAGAAGATCCGCGTCAACGCGGTCTGCCCGGGTCCCATCGACACCCCGATGCTGCGCGTCTTCGTCGCGCGGCCGGATCAGAAGTCGACCGCGGGCATGGATCCGGAAGACCTCGTGCGCCGGCGCGCCGGCGGATCGGTGCCGCTGGGGCGCACCGGGCGGCCCGAGGAGATCGCCAACGCCGCCCTCTTCCTGCTGTCCGACGAGGCCTCGTTCATCACCGGCGCCGCGCTGCCGGTCGACGGCGGGGTGACCGCGGCCTGATCCGTCCCTCACAAAGGAGACCTCGATGCCGACGCACCCGCCGCTGGCCCCGCAGATCGAGCAATTCATCCACGACAACCCGCAGGGGGTCCTGACCTCGTTCCGGCGGAACGGCATGCCCCAGCTCAGCATCGTCACGGTCTACCCGCGCGACGGCGGCGTGGGCATCTCCATCACCGAGAACCGCATGAAGTTCAAGAACCTGCTGCGCGACCCGCGCTGCTCGCTGCTGGTCTCCCACGCCGACTGGTGGTCCGGGTTCCTGGTCTTCGAGGGCAAAGCCGAGCTGACCCACTCGGGCAACACCGATCCCGAGGCGCTGCGCCTGGCGCGCCGCCACATCTACAGCGCCACCACGCGGCGCCGCAGCCGGGACTGGGCCGAGTACGACCGGATCACCGAGGGGGACAAGCGCGTCGCGATGGTCCTGCGGCCCGACCACGTGTACGGCTCCGCGCTAGCCAAGATGCGCGAGGCGCTGGCCAAGTAGTCGAGCGAGCGCCCGCCGCCGCGGTTACACTGCGCGGATGGACCAGACCACCGACCTGATCGGCAGCTCGCCCCGCCGCGTGGAAGACCGCCGCCTCCTCGTCGGCGCCGGCCGGTATCTCGACGACATGACCCGGGAGGGATTGCTCCACCTCGGAGTGGTGCGAAGCGCCCACGGCCACGCGCGGATCCGCGCGATCGACACCCGCGAGGCGCGGACCCTGCCCGGCGTCGTCGCGGCGTGGAGCGCCGCCGATCTGTCCGAGGCCGCGCGGCCCATCCTGGCCTCGGCCGACGGCGCGCACAAGGGCCGGCCCTTCGCGGCGCGCGTGCTCGCGGGCGACGTCGTCCGCTACGTGGGCGAGTGCGTCGCGGTGGTGGTGGCCGACGATCCGTACCGCCTCGCCGACGCGATCGAGCGCGTCGCCGTCGACTACGAGCCCCTGCCCGCCCTCATCACCCCGGAGGACGCGCTGGGCTCCGGGACGCGCCTGCACGCGGACTGGCCCGACAATGCCGCGGTGATCGCCCGCGGGGGCATGGGCGACGCGGAGCGCGCGCTCGCCTCCGCGGACGTGGTGGTGAGCGAGCACTTCCGCCACGCGCGCCTCGCCGCGGTGTTCGTCGAGACGCGCGGGGCGCTGGCCTATCGCGATCCGGACTCCGGCCGGCTGGTCCTCTGGTCCTCCACGCAGAACCCGTACTCGGTGCGGGACGCGGTCGCGCGCATCGTCGGTGTGCCCGCCGAGGAGGTCCGGGTGCTCACCCCCGACGTGGGGGGCGGCTTCGGGCCCAAGGGCTCGCCGTACCCGGAAGAGGCGCTGGTCGCCCTCGCGGCGCTCCGGCTGAGGCGTCCCGTGAAGTGGGTCGAGAGCCGGCGCGAGGATTTCCAGGCGAGCGGCCACGACCGCGAGCAGAGCCACCAGGTGAAGATCGGCTTCGGCAAGGACGGCGCCATCGCCGGCATCGACGCGAGCTTCCTGGCCGACGTGGGCGCCTATCCCGCCCAGGGCAATGGCCTGACGCTCAACACCGTGAACCACCTGCCCGGGCCGTACCGGGTCGCGCACTACCGCAATGTCGGCACGAGCGTCGTCACCAACAAGACGCTCAACATGGCCTATCGCGCCGCCGGCCGCCCCGAGGCCGTCTTCGTGATGGAGCGCCTCATGGACATCGGCGCGCGCCGCCTGGGCCTCGACCCCGCGGAGATCCGCCGCCGCAACCTGGTGCGGCCCGCCGAGATGCCTTATCGCCCGGGCCTCACCTACAAGGACGGCGTGGCGATCGCCTACGACCCGGGGGACTTCCCCGCCGCGTTCGAGCGCGCGCTCGGGCTCCTCGGCTACGACGACTGGCGCCGCCGGCAGGCCGCCCAGCCGAAGGACGCGACGCGGCGCATCGGCGTGGGCCTCGCCTGCTATGCCCAGGGCACCGGACTCGGCCCCTTCGAGGGATCCACCGTGCGCGTGGACCCGTCCGGGAAGGTCTACGTGATGATCGGCGTCGCCGCCCAGGGCCAGGGCCACGCAACCACGCTCGCCCAGATCTGCGCGCAGGAGCTGGGCGCCGCGTTCGAGGACGTCATCGTCGCGGCGGGCGACACCACGCTCTTCCCCTTCGGCATGGGCACCGGCGGCAGCCGCGTCATGGTCAATGCCGGGCCCGCGGTCGCCCGCACCGCGCGCGCGGTGCGCGAGCGCGCCGCCCTCGTCGCGTCCGAGCTGCTCGAGTGCGCACCCGCCGACGTGCGCATCGAGGCGAGCCGCGCCTTCGTCACCGGCATGCCGGACCGGACCGTGCCGCTCGGCCGCCTCGCCCAGGCCGCGGTGCGCTCGCGCAGCCTGAAGGCCACCGGCGAGCCGGGGCTGCACGCCTGCACCTACCACTATCCCGACACCGTCACCTGGGCCTTCGGCACGCAGGCCGCCGCGGTCGAGGTGGATCTCGAGACCGCCGCGGTGCGGCTGCTCGGCTACGCGGTGGTCCACGATCCCGGCCGCGCCATCAATCCGATGATCGTGGAGGCGCAGCTGCAGGGCGGCGCGGTCCAGGCGATCGGCGCCGGACTGATGGAGGCGGTGGTCTACGGCGAGGGCGGCCAGCTCCTCTCCGGCAGCCTCATGGACTACGCCATTCCCCGCGCCGATGACCTGCCGGCGATCCCGGTCGCGCTCATCGAGCACCGCTCGGCCATCAATCCGCTCGGGGTCAAGGGCGTGGGCGAGAGCGGCGCCATCCCCGGCGCGGCCGCCATCGCGAACGCGGTGGAGGACGCGGTCGCCCATCTGGGCGTCACCGTCCGCGAAGTCCCGGTGACGCCGGCCTACCTGCACGCCCTGCTCGACGAGGCGCGCGCGGGAGCGCGCTGAGCCTCCTCAGGGAGCTCGAAGAACCGGCGGGGCGTCTGCGGGCTGGTTCGTTCGCTTCGCCATGAGACGAGCGGCGAGCACGGAGACGATGACGATCACGGACAGGGCCGGCCAGCGAAGCGCCCGGCGCAGAATCCCGGCCGCCGCGATGCGGCTCATCAGACCACCGCCCCGGGTCCGCGATGTCCGGAATCCGGACAGGCCACCGGCGTCGATGCTATCCAGAATACTTCCCCGGATAGCTCGGGTGAGAGTGTTCACGGGCTTTCTCGAAGATCGGCGTCCGACGCTCCCGCGCGGACTCGCTCTCGAGCGCTCCCGATCCGCGACGACAGCTGTTCCTTGGCCTGGTCGAGCAGCACCTCCGACTTCTCCTGCACCGTCTGCAGTAGCTCATCCAGCTTGGCGCGAGCCGGACCCGCGTTGTCGTCCAGGTACCCGCGGAGAGAATCGCGGTACTTCCACACCACCAACCCGCCAGCGAGCGCTATGAGAACTCGTCCGAGCATATAGGTCCTCCGTCAAGGGTTTGATCTGGCAAAAGCAGCAAGCACCGTGCCGACAGGGAAAGCCCGCCTTATTGGACAGGTTCGGCCCGCGCCGGGCACGGACGGACGGCCGGCCGGTAGGAAAGAACCGGAGCTTTCTACCCAGCCGCGCTCACGCCCGGCGGTTACCGGAACCGCGCGATCACGTCCTTGCCGTAGCGCAGAACGTCGTCGGGCGTCCTGACCTGCGCGGGCAGGCCCGCCGCGGCGCTCACCGGCACCGCGACGCGCGCGATGCCCTGGCGCGCGAGACTCTCGATCTCCGCGGGATCGGCCGGCGCCGCCACCGTGATCTCGATGGTTTTCGGGTCGCGCCCGGCCGCCTCCGCGGCGCGCCGCATCTCGTCGAGCAAGCCGGGCGTCGGGGTCCGCGCGGGAAAGTACCCGTCGCCCAGTCGCCCGGCGCGCCGGGCGGCCGCCGCGGTGTCCCCGCCCACCACGATCGGGATGCGGTGCCCGGGCGGCCGGGGCCGGCAGAACACCCGCTCGAACGAGATGAAGCGTCCCTTGAACGTCGCGCACTCCTGACTCCACAGCGCGCGCATCGCCTCCACGTACTCGTCGGTGCGGGGTCCGCGATCGGCGAACGGCAGCCCGAGCGCGGCGAACTCCTCGGCGAGCCAGCCCACGCCGATGCCGAGGAGCACGCGGCCCCCGCCGGCCAGGTGATCGAGCGTCGCCACCGCCTTCGCGGTCACCACCGGATTGCGCTGGGGCAGGATGAGAATCGCGGTGCCGAGCTTGATCGTGCGCGTGGCCGAGGCGACGTAGGCCAGCCAGATCAGCGGATCGGGGATGGGAAAGTCCTCGAGACCCGATCCCATGCGCCCCGAGGGCGAGTACGGGTAGCGGGACTGATAGCCGTGAGGCACCACCACATGCTCCACCGTCCAGATCGACTCGAAGCCGGCGGCCTCGGCGGCCTGCGCCAGCTCCACCGCGGCGGGCCCGTTGCTGTAGCGCCCCAGGCTCGCGTAGCGAAGTCCGAACTTCATGGCGGGTCTCCTTTGCGCGTGAGGACCGCGAGCGCTCCGACGTCGGGGAGCGCGGTCAGGTGCCGGAGGGTCTCGAGAAGGCGGCCGACCTGCGGCGCCGGCAGGACGACGCCCGCGAGCCGCCGGAACTTGTCCTCCACGTCCTGTCGGGACGCCGGGCGGCCCGGGGTGCCGCGGGCGGCCCGCACGACCTCGTCGAGCACGCGGCCGTCGTGGAGCCGGACCCGCATCTTCGCCTCGGTGATGCCGAGCGCCGGATCGGCCACCGGCCGGATCCGGCCGGCCAGCCCGACGATGTCCCGAGCGGGCGCGGCCTGGTCGGTGAACTCGGATTCCCCCGCCTCGCCCCGGGTCAGCGCGAGCGCCGCGCAGTAGGCGGCGCTGAACTTGGCCTCGAGCCCGCTGCGGGGCTCGGGGATCGCCGCGACCTTGATCGCGAGCGGGTGCACGTGGCACTCCACCGCGGCGATCGACTCGACAGGCGGCGCCGAGCGCTCCCGGATCGCGCGGCCGGCGTCGATCGTGGCGTGCAGCAGGTGGCAGGCCGCGTAGAGCTTCGTGCTGTTCTGGAGGATCTCGAATCGCGTGCCGAGGCCGTCGAGAGCCGGAGCCAGATCGGTAAGGCCGACGAAGGTTCCGGGAAGCCCGGGGCGCTCGTCGAGCATGCCGGTGGGCCCGGTGAAGCCTTCGCGCGCGAGCAGCGCAGCCAGGAGCCCGTTCATCGCCGCCTTGCCCGGATGGAGCGGCTTGCACATCGTGCCGAACGACTGCTCGAGCCCCGCGGCCTGGGTGCCCGCGATCCCGAACGCCCGCGCGAGCTGCTCGGCGGTGAGGCCCAGCAGCTTCCCCGCGGCCGCCACCGCGCCGAAGTGCCCGAGGACCGCGGTGACGTGCCACCCGCGCTCGGCGAGGGTCGGGCCGATGACGCGCCCGATCCGCGTCTCGACCTCGAAGCCGGCGACGAACGCCTCCAGGGCCGCGGCGCCCGGCTGCCGGCGCCACTCGGCGATCGCGAGGACGACGGGCGCCACCGGCGCCGAGCCGTGGACGATGGAGGCCAGATGCGTGTCGTCGAAGTCGAGCGCGTGGCCCTGCGCCCCGTTGGCGAGCGCGGCCAGGAGCGCGCTCGTCCGGCGGCCCCGCCCGACCACCGTCGCCTGGGGCTCACCGCCGGTGGCGGCGACCACCGCGTCGAGCGCGTCGGCGAGCGGCTCGGTCGAGCCGCGGATCGCGGTGCCGAGCCAGTCGGTGAGGCAGAGCCCCGCGGCCTCGGTCACCGCATCGGGGAGCGATCGGAGCTCGAGCCCGAGCACGAAGTCGACCAGCGCGTCCGCGACGGGTGTGCGTCGGTCGGTCGGCATGAGACCGGCTAGCCGCGGAGCCGGGTGGCGATCCGCTCGACCGCCTCCGCGCAGTCCGCGGGAGACCCGAAGGCCGTGACGCGGAAGTAGCCCTCCCCGCTCGGGCCGAAGCCGGATCCGGGCACGCCCACCACGCCGGCCTCGGCCAGGAGGGGCGTGCGGATCCAGATGTACGGAGCGTTGCGCCCGCCGTACACGGTGAGTCCGGCCCGCTCCAGGCCCTCCCGGAGGATGCGGGCGTTGTCCATGTAGTAGTCGATCAGCGCCCGGATCTGCTTCTGGCCCTCCGGGGTGTAGACCGCCGCGGCCGCGCGCTGGATGACGTACGGCGGGCCGTTCGACTTGGTCGACTGCCGCCGCAGCCAGAGCTGGTTCAGGCTCACGGTGCCTCCGGCCCCGGTCCGGCCCTGCGCCTCGCGCGGCACCACGGTGTAGGCCATTCGCAGGCCGGTGAAGCCGGCGTTCTTCGAGAAGCTGCGGGATTCGATGGCCACCTCGCGCGCCCCGTCGATCTCGTAGATCGAGTGCGGGAGCTCCGGATCCCGGATGTAGGCCTCGTACGCCGCGTCGTACACGATCACCGCTTCGTGCTCGCGCGCGTAGTCCACCCAGCGCCGGAGCGCCGCGCGCGTCATCACCGCGCCGGTGGGATTGTTCGGGTAGCACAGGTAGATGAGGTCGACGTGCCGGTCGGGCAGCGCCGGCTGGAACTCGTTCTCGGCGGTGCACGGCAGGTAGACGAAGCCCGGGTAGCGGCCGCTCGCGTCCGCGACGGGTGTGCGTCGGTCGGTCGGCATGAGACCGGCTAGCCGCGGAGCCGGGTGGCGATCCGCTCGACCGCCTCCGCGCTGTCCGCGGGAGACCCGAAGGCCGTGACGCGGAAGTAGCCCTCCCCGCTCGGGCCGAAGCCGGATCCGGGCACGCCCACCACGCCGGCCTCGGCCAGGAGCCCTTGAGCGTCTCCGCCCGCGCCTGCTCGCGCGCCGCGGCCTCGAGCGCCTGGACCACCACGCCCGGAAGCGGCAGGGTCACGTCGCCGATGCCGAGGTCGATCAGGCGGACGCCGGGGTGCCCGTCGCGATGCGCCTGGGTGCGTCGCTTGACCTCCGCGAAGAGATAGCTCGCCCGCAGGTTGAGGAACGCTTCGTTGATCCTGGGCACGTTCCGCCTCCTTTCCCCAGTGCGGGGCATCTTATGCGATCGCGGCAGGCCGCGCCACCGCCGCCCCGCCTTGACGCCGCCGCGGCCGGCGTGCAGTATCGAAACCTCCGACCCGCTCGCCCCCGAAGGGAGGGCTCTCATGACGCTGGAATCAGCAGGACGAGTCGTCGACGCGGACGGTCACGTGCTGGAGCCCGCCGACACCTGGCTCAGGTATCTCGATCCCGCGTATCGCGACCGGGCCATCCGCATCGATACCGATCCGGAAGGCTACGAGGTGCTGCTGATCGACGGCCGCTCGCTCAAGACCCTGCGCGGGCAGCTCGGATCGCTCGGCGGCATCGAGATGGACACCACCCGCCTGCTCACCCGGGGCCAGGTCACGTACGCCGAGGGGAGCCCGGCCGGCGGTTACGACCCGCACGCGAGGCTCGCCGTGATGGACGCCGAGGGCATCGACAGCGTCCTCCTCTATCCGACCATCGGCATCTGCTGGGAAGGACACGTGACGGATCCCGGGCTGGCCACCGCCTACACCCGGGCCTACAACCGATGGCTGGTCGAGTTCTGCCAGGCCGATCCGCGGCGGCTGCACCCGGTCGCGCACATCTCCCTGCTCGACCCGGACGGAGCCGTCGAGGAGACCCTCCGGGCCCGCAAGGACGGCTGCGTCGGGGTCTTCCTCTCGCCGGACGTCGCGGCCCGGAACGGCCGGCACTTCGACGACCCCGCGTTCGCCCCCTTCTGGGAGACGGTGCAGGATCTCGAGATGCCGATCGCGTTCCACGTGGTAGTGCGCGACCGTCAGTGGTTCCGCCCCTGGCAGCGCTACGACCCCTCGGACGGCCTGTTCGGCTTCGCGTTCCTCGCCATCGACGTCATGGCCGCCTTCACGCAGATGCTGAGCTCGGGCATGTTCGAGCGCTACCCGCGGCTGCGGTGCGCGGTCCTGGAGGCGGGCTCGAACTGGATCGCGTCCTGGCTCGACCGGCTGGACCACAAGCACCGCGTGCTGGCGCACCGGACGCCGATCCGCATGGCGCCCAGCCAATACTTCTTCCGCCAGTGCCTGATCTCGGCCGATCCGGACGAGTCCCTGACCGCCCAGATGGTCGAGCACCTCGGGGCCGATTACTTCATCTGGGCCTCGGACTATCCGCACATCGACGCGTCGATGGGCGTGGTCCGGGAGCTGCGGGAGCGGCTCGCCCCCCTGCCCGCCGAATCGCGGCGGAAGATCCTGGGCGACAACGCGATGCGCTTCTACAACCTGGCCCGGTGAGGACCTCGTCGCTTCTCGTCCAGCGGGAGCATCGCGTTCGGGTTGAACTTGCCGGTCAGGAAGCCGGAGTCGAAGCGGCTGAACCAGGGGTCGAAGAGGATGGTCTTGTTGCTGAACCGCTTGAAGCCGCCAGCCCGGTGGTCACCCCGGTCCCGACGAGGCTGCGGCGAGAAACCCGTCCGCTGAGCCAGCCGGAATCAACGAAGCACATGGTCTCCTCCTCGTGGGTCGGACGGGGGTCTCCTTCGCTCGAACCCATGGTGACGCGACAGTGTTGGCCTTCGAGGGTATGCCGGGGGCCTCGTTTCGGGCGTCATCGCCGTTCTCATTTGCCCTTCAGCTTCATCTCCTCGTAGGGCGCGGAGAACGCCCAGCCGGTGATGAGCCCGAGGCCCGACTCCACCACGCGCGGGCCGTGGGCGTGGATGAAGCCGAGCTCCCAGATCGGCGCGTACATGACCTTGTCGTGGACGAGCTGCTGGATCCGCTGGAGCGTCGCCTCGCGCCGCTTCCTGTCGAGCTCGACGGCCTGCTCGCCGAAGAGCCCGTCGATGTCGGGATACCCTCCATAGGCGTAGGGAGCACCCGAGATCACGAAGGTGGCGAGCCGGGTCGGGGCGTTCCCGAAGGCGCCGCTCAGGCTGTAGACGAGGTTCTTGAGCTTCTTCTCCTGGTACGCCTTGAAGAAGGCGGCGCGCTCGAGCGGTCGGACCTTCACGCGGATGCCCGCCGCCTGGAGATAGCCGGCGAGCGCCTCGCTCATGGTGGCGGTCGCGGCGTCGCACCAGAGGTCGCCCGCGTCGAAGCCTTTGGGATAGCCGGCCTCGGCGAGGAGCTGCCTGGCCTTGGCCGGATCGTAGGCGAGGGTGGGCGGCTGCCAGAAGAACTCGAAGCTCTGGGGGATGACGCTCCAGGTGATCCGCGAGAACCCGAGCGTCAGCGCCTCGTTGACGGCCTGGCGGTCCATCGCATGGTTGGCGGCGAGGCGAACGCGCCGGTCGGCCCAGGGTGATTTCGGGTCCCACTGATCGGCGAACACCAGCCAGTGGGTGGACACGATGGGCGTCGGCTTGAGGGTCAGCCCCGCCGTCCGCTTGACTTCCTCGGCCAGCTCGCCCTGGAGCAGATAGACGATGTCCGCCTCGCCGCGCTTGAGCATGGCCAGCCGCGTCGCCTCGTCGGCCACCGCCTTCAGCACGAGGCGCTTCACGCCCGGGACCTTCCGCCAGTACTGCTCGTGGGCCTCGAGCACCAGCTCGACCCCCGGGGTGAACGACACGAACCGGTACGGGCCGGCGCCCACCGGGGCCTTCTTGAAACCCTCGTCGCCGACCTGCTGGACGTACTTCCTCGGGACGGCCACGGCTCCTTGAGCCGGAAGCGCACTCGCTGCGCGTCGACCTCGACCGCGGCCATCCGGTCCTTCATCAGCTTGGCCGCCGCGCCCCGATAGCGCTCGAAGGAGAACTTCACGTCGTCGGCGGTGACGGCATCGCCGTTGTGGAACTTGGCACCCGGGCGGAGCACGAACTCGTAGACGAGCCCGTCCCGGGAGACGCTCCACGACTCGGCCAGGCTCGGCGCCATGGCGTTACCGGGCATCGGCTTCACCAGGGCGTCGTGTAGCGCGTAGAGCACCATGAACGGCGTGGCGATCCCGGGCGTCTCCGCGGGATCGAACCACGTGGGGGCCAGCGAGACGTGAACGGCCCAGGTCAGCTGACCCTCGGGGGCGGCGGCGCTCGGCCCGGGCCCGAGGGCGGGGCTCCCGAGGATGAGCAACGCCGCGAAGAGGCCTCGAACGTGGTTCATGGAGAAGTCTCCTTCCTCTCGGCCATGGGCTGAGCTGGGCGGCAACGCGCTCCGCTTCCACAACGGGGCCGGGTGGGGACCTCGACGCCGCGGATCTGACGTCCCGTCAGTGGCCCAGGCGGCGGGGGACGATGGGCTCGACGCCGAGCCCGAACCAGCGATGGCCGTAGCGGCGGATCGCGCCGCTGAGCCCGAAGGGCATGAAGATGATGGTGAGGACCATGATCACCCCGTAGACCAGCGCCTGCCAGACGTCGAGCCCCGCCAGCAGCTCGGGCAGGAAGATCAGGAAGGCGGCGCCGAGCACCGACCCGAGGAGCGAGGCGAGCCCGCCGAGGATGATGATGGTGATGAACTGGATGGAGAGGAAGAAGCTGAACTCCTGGGGATCGAGGAATCCCACCAGGTACGCGCTCAGCGCCCCCGCCAGTCCGGTGTAGAGCGCACTGATCGCGAAGGCGATCGTCTTGTACTGGGCGAGGTGCACGCCCATCGCCTCCGCCGCCCGCTCGTTCTCGCGGATGGCGAGGAACGCGCGCCCGGTGCGGCCCCGGACCAGGTTGCGGGCGAACAGGAGCATGCCGACGGTGACGACCAGCAGGAGGTAGTACTTCCGGTGGTCGGAATCGAAGGAGAGCCCCAGGATCGTGGCCGGCCGCACCGACATACCCTCCGAGCCGTGGGTGATCACCGCGAGCTGCAGCAGCATCTCCTGCACGATGAGGGTGAAGCCGAGGGTGGCCATCGCGAGATAGAGACCGCTCAGGCGCAGGCACGGCAGCCCGAGCAGGTAGCCGACCCCGGCGCTCACCGCCGCCGCCGCGAGCACGCACGGCACGAAGGACCACTGCGCGGACTCGGCGAGGACCGCGGCGGTGTAGGCCCCGATGGCGAAGAAGGCGGCGTGCCCGAGCGAGACCTGACCGGCGTACCCGGTCAGCAGATTCAGGCCGAGCGCCACCAGCACGTAGACGAAGAGCCGGGCCATGACGTAGAGGATGTAGTTNNNGTGATGAAGAACGGGCCCTGGAGCCGCTCGAGCCGCTTCGGCCTCATCGCGGTCACACCTTCCGGATCGGAGCGGCGCCGAACAGGCCGCTCGGCCTCACGACCAGCACGAGAATGAGCAGGATGTAGGTGGACACCTGCTTGATGCCCGCGTTGAAGAAATAGCCGGAGAGGTTCTCGAGCACGCCCAGCAGCATGCCCCCGACGATCGCCCCCGGGATGCTGCCGAACCCGCCCAGGATCGCCCCCGCGAACGCCTTGACTCCGATGAATCCGAGGTTGGGGTCCAGATAGATGATGGGCGCGATGAGCACCCCGGCCACGCCGCCGACCGCGGCGCTGATCGCCCACGTCAGGGAGAAGATGCGGGTGACGCTGACCCCCATGAGCCGGGCCGCGGTCTGGCTCTGGGCGGTGGCGCGCATCGCCATGCCGGTCTTCGTGAGCTTGAAGAAGAGATAGAGGGCCAGCATGATCGCGAGCGAGAAGCCGATCACGCCCGCGTCCATGGCGGTGAAGCTCAGGGCCCCGAGACGAATGGGATCCTTGGAGAAGATGGTCGGCAGCGGCAGCACGTCGTACCCATAGATGATGCCGGCGAAGGAGCGCAGGACGGTCGAGGCCCCGATGGTGGCGATGACGATGCTGAAGATCGGGGCGTCCATGATGGGGCGCACGACCAGCCGCTCCAGGCCGACGCCCATGAAGCCCGAAAGGACGATGGTCGCGAGGAGGACGACCCAGTACGGGAGGCCGAACCAGACCAGGAGGGTGTAGCTGATGAAGCCGCTGACCATGACGAACTCGCCCTGGGCGAAGTTCACCACGTCGGTAGCCTTGAAGATGAGCACGAAGCCCAGCGCGATCAGCGCGTAGACGCACCCCGTCGCCAGCCCGCTGACCACCTGGCTCGTCAGGATCTCGGCCATGCTTCCCTCACTACACGCTCCCGGCCCTCTCCTACTTCCGCCCGCCCTCCTGCAGCTCCATCCAGTCGCTCAGCTTGGTCCACTTGCCGTCCTTCACGACGACCAGGCGGGCCGAGCGGCTCATGCCCCGGCGATTGTCGCCGCCGTAGCTGTACTTGAGGCCCCAGCCCGGATCCCAGTCCTTGATGGACTCGATCGACTTGAGCAGCGAGTCGCGGGTGAGGTTCCGCCCGTTGCGCTGCAGCGCTTCCACGAACAGGGCGGCCTTCTGGTAGCCGTAGAGATTCGTGGTGTCGAGCGCCAGGTTCGGGAAGTACTTCTTCATGTCGGCCCGGTAGAGGTCGAGGAAGGCGCCGGGCTCGGTGGGGAGCGGGTACACCTCCACCCCGATGACGCCCTCCACGTGCTTGCCCCCGAGCTCGATGGTCTTGTCGAGCACGATGGGCGAGGGGCCGATGAACAGCGGGTTGTACCCGATGGCGTGGCACTGCTCGGCCAGCCGCGGGGGCTCGCGGTAGACCGCCTGCAGGATGACCGCCTGCGCTCCCGACTCCTTGAGCTTCGCGGCCTGCGAGCTGAAGTCGATGTCGGCGCGCTTGTAGTCGACCTCCGCCACGTAGGCGAGATCGTGGTGCTTGAGCCGCGCCTTGCCGCCCAGGTGGCCGTCGAGGCCGTACTCGTCGTCCTGATAGAAGCTGGCGATCTTCCGGATCTTCTTTTCCTTCACGAGGTAGTCGACGATCAGCCAGGTCTGGTCCACATAGGTGGCGAGGTCGCCGACGTGCCACTTGCCCGAGGTGGTCCACAGGCTGGCGAGGGTGGCCGGGAAGATGTCGGGGACCTGCTTCTCCTCGAGATAGTCCTTGATCGCCTTGGTGGTCGGCGTCCCCAGGTGGCCCATCATGGCGAACACCTTGTCGCGCTCGACGAGGCGCTTCGCGTTGGTCACCGCCTTGGGCGGCTGGTACACGTGGTCGTAGGAGATCAGCCTGATCTTGCGGCCGTGGATGCCGCCCGCGTCGTTCACCCGATTGAACACCGCCTCCATCCCCGCCTTGATATTGACCCCCCAGTTGGCCACCGCGCCGGTGAGATCGAGCCCGGCGCCGAGGATCACTTCCTTGTCGGTGACGCCGTCTTCGCCCCGGGCCGGCACGCCCCCGCCGAGGACGAGGAGACCGACGAGGGCGGACAGAGCTCCGAAGCCGCCAAGAAGTCTGTTCATGGAGTCTCTCCTTTCATGCGCTCTTCTGATGCCCGAGGTACGATCGGCGAACGTGGTCGTCCCGCAGGAGCTGCCGACTGTCTCCTGCCAGCGAGACCGATCCGGTCTCCAGCACGTAACCGTAGTCGGCGATGGACAGGGCCTTGTTGGCGTTCTGCTCGACGAGCAGCACGGTGGTGCCGTGGTCGTGAATCTCGCGAATGATGCGAAAGATCTCCTCCACGAGCATCGGGGCCAGGCCGAGCGAGGGCTCGTCCAGAAGCATCAGCCGGGGCTCCGCCA
>WNFL01104848.1_pt1 | contig 29588 bp, 46 predicted proteins | sample 5400361 | NCBI WGS metagenome assembly WNFL01 (sample SAMN13153351, study PRJNA577476) | soil metagenome | isolation source: 40 cm soil on Douglas fir-dominated hillslope | place: USA:California | collected 2013-09-17
ATTTGCCCGCCTTCTCTCTCTGAAATCGGCAGAAATCGGGTTGCCACGCTAGTCCTAGCCAAAAAGGGCGAGTTGTTGACTGCCGCCCGCACCCTTGATCGAGTTGCACAGGAAGTGGGCCAGCTGGACGTTGGCACGCGTGTCATCACCGCCGCGGCTCAATGGGACAACATGGTCGATCGTTGGTGCCTTTGGGTGCGGAATCGGCTTATCCATGGCAACTAGTTTGCGACACAGTCCACAGCGCCAGCCGTCGCGCTCAGCGATCTGGGCGAGCGTGTAGGGCTCACTGACCGCGCCTCGCTGACGGGCTTTACGTCGGCGGCGAGCGGCGCGACGTGCAGCTAGGTCATTAGCATGGCGACAGTTGTCGCAAACGCGTCGCTTCATGCCTAGCGGAAGCCTCTCGCCGCAGACACAGATCCGAGTAAATCGCGCGGCGCGTCGGCAGGCGCGTGAACAGTAGGAAGACTTCATGTTGCCATGGGCGGTGAACGCAGAACCGCAGGTTAGGCAGTCCGCTACCCAGATCCGACAGGTTTTGCCCGCAGCGTTGAGGGTTCGTCCGTGAATCAGGACGCCGCAGGACCGTGAGCAGGTTCGCTGAAGGTCATAGGTCGCCACGAAGATCTTGCCGCACACTTCACATATCCGGCCGTTCTTCCGGTGTTTGGCAGGGTGTCCCCAGCGTACGATCTGGCCGCACTTAGGACTGCAGGCTTTGCTGTACTCCCATCGCGGCCGGAATTCGTTACCGCAGATGACGCAGTTTCGCCAGGCCGGTCTGCCTCTACAATCCCTGCAGAGATCGCTGCCGCCACGTGGGCCCCGGCCCATCAGGCTGCCGCACCCTGGGCAAACGCTCGGCTTATACTTGCGTCGGCTGTCTTCACGACTAGCCGCCTTACATGACTCGCAGGGCGGTTCTTTCAGCTTCAGGTGGCGCTGGTATGCCGCTGTCGTACCGCAGGGTTTCATGTCCGGCTTTCTACACCAGGGTTCTGACAATCGGGTTTGCCGGACACTAGTTACGCTCCGCGGCGCCAGCGATAGGCTCCGGTCATGATCCCGTGGGACATTCCCCCGAGCCGCGAAGCAGCAGAAACTCGCCTGAACCAGCTCGCCGAGCGGTTCTGCGCGCTGATGGACCCGCCTGAAAACATAGGCCCGCTGGCACTCAGCTCGGCGCGCGAGGACACCATCGCGGAGTTTGTCTGGCTCAGCGAGCTTACTTCGTCACCCCGACGCCAAAATGCCGGGTTCAGTCGTCGACGATAAGGCTGTTTTCCCAGTCGAGATCGTTAACATGCTCAGCGCCGTACTCGTCCCGGATCAGATTCTCGGCCCAGGCGCGGGCATCCTGACCGTAAGGGTGCGTGAACCTGTACTTATACTCCTTGCCGTCTTCCTCGATCGCATGACCGCAACAGCCGGATTCGCACCCGTAGCCGGTGTGGTACACGATTATCCTCGCCATGCATACCAGCATACCCGCCGAGCACGGGGTATGCAGCTGGAATACTTCACCGTGCTGACCGGCGTATCCTGGCCTTATGGCCGCTGTAAGCATTGTGAAGGTCGCGGAACCGCCGGCCGGGCGCACGGAGCCGGAACGCGCTAAAGAAGCTGTCCGGCGCGTCGCTCTGCCCGGTGATCGCTGCGCTTGCGGGGTTGCGACGTCAGGGCCCTATGTGGGTACCTCGCCCCCGACAGAGGACCTTATGACCGGCTGAGGAACATGTCAGCCTAGTGGGTCACTCCGACGTGGAAGTGCCCGATATTGAGCGCAAAGCCACCGAGGGCGCTGATGACGATGGCCAGGACGATGATCACCACGATCGCGATGGCCAGGGTGATCAGCCAGCCGGGTAGGTACTTCATAAGGGCACCGTATCGCCTGCAAGGCCAGCTCATGCCACACTGAGGTCAGCGAATGGAGGCCGGGTTGGCCGCGGTGAAAATCGTCATCGGGCGGGTACAGATAGCCCCGTTCGAGTGCGCGCTGGCTGTCCTGCTCATACTGTCCGGGCTGGCCACGGTCCTGCACTGGGGTCCTATGCAGCCCTTCGACGCGCTCCTCCCGTCGTGGGAGGTTTACCTGCTCTCGGCAGTCTTCATTGTCAGCGGGGCCGCGCTGGTCTGGGGTATTTCTGCCACCAATGTTGCGGTGGAGTCCGTCGGCCTGGTCCTGCTCTGCGCCGTGCTGGTCTGCCGCCTGATCCTGTACGGTGTCTATCTGGGCCTGGATGCGACCTTCCTGCTCACCGGGGCCCTCGACACGGTTTTCATTCTCGCGGCGCTCCTGCGCATGCTGACTATCCGGCAAGTCCGGGTTGTCATCGACGTCCGGAAGGATCGCCTCGGGTGAGCAGCTTGTTCCTGGTCCCTGATCCGGTCGCGCCCGCCGGCTATTCCTGGCTGCCCTATATCGTCCCGCTGATCCTGCTGCTCGGCGGCGGCGGCGGTTACGTGGCATGGAAGAGACTGCGCACCGAGGGCCCGAAGATCCTGATCGAGGCCGCCCAGGGTGCGGTCATCGTCCAGTCGGGCGTAATCGAGGATCTGCGCGATCAGATCCTCGACCTCCGGGCTCAGCTGCAGGAGTCGCTGAGACTTCAGCGCCGGGTACGTCAGCTGGAGCAGAGCGAAGAACACCTGAAGGCGGAGAACATCAGCCTTAAGGCGCAGGTGAGCGATCTGCAAAAGCGGATAACTGATCTGGAGGCGCAGTCCTGAGGCGCGCCGAGAGGCGGGTCGTATCCCATGGGTGCGGGTTATTGACCGGATAGGCCGGGAAGTCCCCTGGACGCAGCCTGCGGCCGATCCGGTGCTCCAGGCACCCGATGCACAGGAACCCGCTGGTCATCCCGGCAGTGGCCCACAGGGCGTCGTGGCATATGTACCATTCCCACCGGCCCGTATGCCGGCAGTCCGGTTTCCCTGTGCAGGGCGTAGTGTCCGTGCGGCAGTCCGCGCACAGTGTGCTCACGGATCCGCCGCTATGAGATTGGCTATCGTCACTCGCATGGGCAGGTCCGTCAGAACCTTGGCTGTCGTCAGTCCCGTGGACGCCGCGCGTCGATTGGCTATCGTTTCCACCTTGGACCGCTGGACCCGTGGCTGTCGTCGCATCGGTGGACATATCCGCAGTTCGTGTAGATATCGTGGCCACCTTGGATGCCGTATCGTCAATGGCTATCGCTCCTGCGTCAGTCCGGCGATGCACGCGGTCACCTCTGCCAGGCATGCCGGATTCCAGATCGTGTCAGGGGCGGGATAGAACGCATACTGTCGCCAGCGCCCGAACCACCGGATCTCGCCCAGCTTGTCCCCGTGCCGCGCCGAGAAGACGCCCACGACGGCGGTCTTGCCGCTCGGCGAGGTGTCATGCACCAGCTCCAGGTACTCGCTCATGGCTGGTCACCGCGTTCAACTTCAGCCTTGCGCCAGAAGGGGTAGGTGCGCGGTGGCAGGCCGTCCGGGTCCAGCGGGATCCACGGATTCGGGGCATCAAGCGGTTCGTCATCGAAGAGGCCAAGGGAGCGGTCGTAGCGGTCGCAGAGCCAGTTGAAAGACAGGTGCAGCCGGTGGCTGAGCGCATCCAGAGTCTCCCAGCCGAATGTGTATGCCATCGTGCATAACCTGCCCTCGCCGAGTATGCCAAGGTATGCACTTAGCACAGATCCCATATGCCAGAGCGCGTACATGCCGTCGATCCCGTATGCCGGACGCGGTACTTCTGGTTTCCCTGGTATGCCGGTGAGCATACAAATCCGCCGCAGGTACCGTGGCCATCGTTTCTCCCCTGGACATTAGCGTCGGCTGCCCAGCCAGAAGCCCCAGAGGTAGCCGACGAGTCCGCTCCACAGGGCCCAGTTATAAGCCATGGCGCTCATTCGTCCTCGCTCAGCAGCCAGTCCAGCTCGCTGTCCATGTCGATGACTTCCGAGCCAGCCGGAACGATCGCGTAAGTTGCGTCGAGGAATTCGGAGAAGTCAGGCGCCCGCGCGGTGAACTTGACCTGGCGCGCCTTCTGCCTGGGGAACAGGACGATATACAGCAGGTCATGTGAGGCGCCGCGGAAGAACCTCACGTCGCCGTCGCCGGCCGAGGACTTCAGCCCGGCCGCCAGCAAATCGCGCCCGACGAGCCAGCGCTTCTCCTCGTCCGTCCCGGCGTTGAACACCATCGTGATGGCGTACGGGTCAGCCGGATCGTAGCCGAGCGCCGTCCGGATCGACCCGCGCTCGGGAGCGATCATTACGACATCTCCCGCCGGCACGTCGTACATCATGCTGGCTCCTTCGTGGTGGGCGCGCCGCTTCTTGGCTGGCTGTCGTCGCTTCCCTGGACGCGCGGTACGGATTCCCCGCCGGTCGCTGCTGGCTCGCCGGACGGGATCAGCTGAACATCCTGGCGCAGGTGGATCAGAACGCGATGACGAAGGGCTTTAGCGTGGTGCGTAGCCAGCGCCCGCAAGTCCATCAGGGTTGCCGACGTGACCTCCGTGCAATTTCGCTGCCAGTAGCAATGCGGTTCAGCGCATTCCGCTGTTGACGGCAGCTTGGTGAACTGCACCGCCAGCGGCGTGTTGTGGACGCATTCATGGCCCCGGGTCATGATCTCGCCTGGATTTGTTCTACCTGGACGGGCAGCTGGTCGCGATCGGCGACCAGGTTAGCCAGTGCACCCAGCGGCTCGTTATAGACGGTGACCCGGCGATAGCAGTCAGGCAACTGGTCGCTGGTGTGGCAGACGGCTTCCCCCGTCGCGAGCCGCGCGAAGCCCTGGCGGGGCCAGCCGCAGTGCGCGCAGCCGACAGGGTCTGGCCACTGACCCGGCATGGGATCTACCTCGCCCCGCTCCTCCGCATCGGCTCGCTCTTCGGCCTCTCCGGCAAGCCAGCCGCTGATACTTTGGCTTCCGTCGCGGCCTGGGACTGGTCCGCATGAACCTTGGCTGTCGTCTCTCCCATGGCGCCGGACGGCTTCTTCGAGGTCGTCACCTCTTTGGCTATCGTCACCCCTCTGGCCGATGAGCGGCGTCCCGTGGTGCCAGCGCACTGATGCGTGCTTAGCGCGCGTGATGACGACCGGCCTGCAGTGGCGGGCGGAGCAACTGCTGCCCTTGCCCTCTTCGGTGACGCCAATCACGTCCTGGTCGGAGGTAAATGGCGTCCAGCGTCGCCAGCCGGATGTCCACCGGTAGGACGTGACCTCCGTGCAGACCGCCACGGCGTACGCGCAATCCTCATAGACGTCGCCCACGTTGATCAGGTTCCCCTTCGGCAGCCAGAGACCTATCATCGGAGGCCGCCGTTCCGGCCGTGACTTTCGCTACTGCAATGGGCGGAATTAGTCATCGACAACCTCGAACCGGACCGGCCTGCCGAACTCGATCTCAGCACCGCGTCTCGCCGTCTCCAGCATCTGCTCCGGCGTTATGCCCATTTCGGCCGCCGCCTCTTTCAGCACCGAGGGCACCACCCGCACGACCGGTTCGTCGGCGCCGAGTATCTCCGGCGTCGCGCAGCGCCTGCACAGGATCGCGACCGGAGCGCCGCTATCGAGCGCCGCATCCATCAGTGCCGCACCTGTAGACAGGCTCATCCAGCAATCTGCGCCGCAGTCGCTGCAAGTCGTGACGCGCGCTGGTACAGAAGGTGGCCCCTCATCGCACCGACTGACGACGACTATCGCCCGGTCCTCGCCGCCGGACGCCTGGCTGTCGCTTGAGTCTTGGGCGTTCGATCCGTGGCTATCGTTTGCCCTCTGGCCGGTCATGAGGTGCCGCCTCGTCCTTGGGTGTCGCTTTCTGCTTGGCCAGGCCCGCCGTCAGTCGGCTGGCTTCCGTAATTGTCCTGGACGGGTCCGTCCCTGAGGCCACCACTGCAGTTGCACCCGTCGAAATAGGTGGGGCAGTTCCACGGGATGCGATGATTCCAGGGCTGCAAGGCTGCGGCGTAGTGGTACAGGCACGATTCCCGGTCCGGCTTGTGCGGGTTGCATGTGCAGCCCTGGCTGTCCCGGCTAGTTAGCGGCCGCCGGGCAGCGAAGTAGTCAACCCGTGTCCGCAGGTACTCCTGCCTCGCCTCGATGAGGTGCTGCACCCCGGCGGCGTGCTTGCGGAGCGTGTCCTGGGTAGTCCAGGTCACCACTACATGCGCCAGGGCCAGCAGTTCCTCGATGCCGTCGCTGGTGTGGCTGTCGCTACCAGTCTGGCCCGGGCCGTAAGATCTTTGGCTGTCGCTAGCAGTCTGGGCTGACTCGTTCATCGCTCCTCCTGCCTGGTCTCAATGAAGACCGGCCTGTCATCATTGGCCGGATCGAGGGCGACGAGGCCATGACGCATACCCGTGGCCATCTCGCCGCTCAGCTGAGGCTGACCGACCCTGAGCAGTTCCAGCACCGACATCCGGTTCCAATCGGCTCCAATCAGCATGCCCGCGGGGTTGACGAAGGTGTGGATGTGGTCCTCGGCAGGCAGCATCGCTACAGCCTCTTCGTAGGTCAGCAGCTGGGCCTCGTCGGTCATATCTCTCCTTTTGGCTGGACATGCAGAACTGCATCGGGCCGTCCCTCGGCGCCCCACATGGCCTGGCAAGTCTGGGACAGGTGACGCAGGCACGAGAGCTGAGCGTCGGCCTGCCGGTCGCCCACCGATACAACCCACCGCGCCCGGTCGTTGCACCTGCGGCGGGTCCAGAGGGGCACGAAATCACAGCGAGACTTTCTGGCGCGAGATCTTTGGCTTCCGTTCGTAGTCTGGCCAGTCGTCGACCCTGTGGCTGGCGTTACTTCCTTGGGTGTCATTCGCCCTCGCCTCCCGCCACGCGCCAGAAGTCACGAAGTAGCTCTTTCTGCACGACGCGATGGGCATGGGCGAGCACATGACCGGGACGCCAGGGTGAACCTGGCTCGCCCCACTCCGGGTGCGCGACCGTGCCGCACCCGTTGGACCAAGGCGCACGCTTGCGGTTTTTGCACTGACTGGCGTGGACCTTCTGACGGCCAGCTTCCCGGGCCTCGGTGAACACCTTCCAGTATTTGGATTCAGCGGCAGCAGCGCTCACCGGCTGACCGAACCGCGGGCTCTCCTCTTTGGTGACCGGGGTAGCCGATCGCACCAGCGAGGACGACCAGGCATACAGCAGCGGACGGAGTTGCGTCCGCTTGCCGGACCGGAGCTTGTCGGCCTGCGTGACCGGCCGGCCGAGCACATCGCTGTACGGCTGGAAGCTGGCGTCGCCGGCACCGGACCACTGCCATAGCTCGCGTACCGAGCGCCAGCGCGGCGGACCGTCGGGCACGATCTCCCGGCCGTCGTCAGCCCACTTGTACGGGATGGCGACCGCAGGGTTCCCGGTGATGCCCACGATCCGCGGGAACAGCGCACCAGATGCCAGTCCCGGGACATTGGCTGCCCAGACGCGGACCTCGCCCGGCACCCGCTGTTCGTAGGCCTCCCTGAGCATGGACCGCAGCACGTTCTCGGTGTCCTCGGCCGCTGCGATCATTTGCTTAGCCAGGCCAGCATCCATGACGGCTTTCTCGTGCCCCATGCGGTTGCCGATGCTGATCCGTGCGCGGATCGCGTCGTCGAGCGACTGGCCGATCGCCCGCATTTCCTCAGTGCCGGGCCACACCAGCGGCGGCCCGCTGGGCGGTGTCCACAGTTTGTATCCGGGCCACTCTGCTCCGTAACTGGTCCGAACGGGTCCGCCTTCGGGTACCGGACGGAACCGCGCCGGAGCGACGCCACTACGCTGCCGTTCATCCCGCCCGGCGGGACCCGCAGCTGGCATGGCTTCCGTATGCTCGATGGACTGAGCCCCGCCGGACGCCTGTGTGCCGTATCCCTCTTGGCTTTCGTCAAACCCCTGGGCTTTCGTCATTCCCCGAACAACTCCCTCGCTGTGATGACGCCGTTTTCCCGAAGGAATCCGGCAAAGTTCCGGCAGCGTACTGCCTCGCGCAATGTGCCTCGTGCCTGCTGTTCATACCAACTGGCCCGGCGGTCCCATTCGGCGTCGGTAATGTCCAGCATCAGTTTTGAGCCGGTGCCCGGGATGAAGTACATGGCCCGGTCGTTATCTCGCAGCCAGGCAAGCCATGACTCCCGGCCTCCTTCTGGTTCCTCCCCGACCTCAGCGCCTGTCGGCGGAGGCGTATGGCCGGTCTGGTATGTCCTGGCCTGACCGGGCCGCGGCCAGGACCAGGCCGGACCCCGCTGCGCTTTCCGCAGACTGGAGGCGACCGAGGACACGAGTTGCCGGACCGCCGGTACCAGCGCGGCCTTGCGTTCCTCCTCGTCCTTGATGGCCAGGGCCTCCTTGAGGTAGGCGTCAGCGAGCGTGCCGACGTCCTCATCCGGCCCGCGCTGGATAACAAAGTCTCGAATGTTCATTGGCCTCCTTCGTGGTGTTCGCCGCAGGGACATTGGGTGTCGTGTTCCTTCTAGACCGTTCTGAGATCCATTCTACCATAACTGTTACCGGCGTTCTAGTATCATGACTACGGCTCCGGGGCGGGCGGATCCCACCGGACTACCTCGTGCACCGGCTTCTCGTACCTGACGATGGTGTCCAGCAGAACCTGACCGTGATCCGCGCTGTCGATCAGGCAGGAGTCACAGACCGTGATCGACAGCATCCGGCGGTTATCCATTTCATCCCACACCGTGCTCCCGTAGTTGCCCGCGCTACTGAAGACCGTTCCGCCGTATGGCGGGCTGAAGTCATCCCGCTCAGAAACGAAAGCAGGCTCCAGAACCGTGCCGCAGGCAATGCAGGGCAGGACATTGCTCATGACTGGTACAACTTCATTTGGTCGGCCTCGGTTAGCTTGCGGCTAGCGACCGTCCAGGCATATGTGTCGCCGCCGGTGTCGAATTCCTGCACGAACACGCGGCCTTCCGCGGACATCTGGTTGACGAGGCCGGCTATCTCATCCATTGGTGGCTGGGCTCGCCAGTCCCAGGCGAAGCAGCGGTTATCCATTGAGCCTCCGATCCCGAATCCGCTTTCCGATCTCTGGTGCGTATTTCCAGTCCGAGTGCAGGCCGTGGACCTCGCAGTCCGCGTCCCAGCGCCGGGTGCTGTCACGGTCGGTGGCCGCGCAGCCGCATGCGGTGGGCCACGAGGGAGGCTCAATTTCCCTACACTCGTCTTCACGCGGACAGAAAGGCCAGGTGACGATAGGGAAGCTAGGAAGCCTTTCCGCTGTGCCCCTTGCAGCGGTCATATCGAACTGATAGGCGAGGGTGAACTCGCCAGCCATCCGCTCGTCGTGGTATGTCTGGAGCTGGGCCTCAATCTCCCGCTCGACCTCGGGCGAGAGTCGGGGCATAACCCGTCGCTTCGGCACGGTTCTCCTTCCTGCGGGCCGGCTTAGCCCGCTCACTTGGATCGCGAGGATCGATCTTTTCGCGGGACTCTTGGCTACCGCGCCTGTTCTGGCGCATCGTCCCTGGCTGTCGCTTCCGGGATGGTGCCGCACGCACGATGGCTGTCGCATCCCTCTGGACTTTCTAGTACGGAAGCGGGTAGTTCCGGTTAGTGATCTCGCGGCCTCGCGGCAGCTGGAGGCTCTCGATCTCCTCGCCGTCACGGAATTTATTCCAGGCCATGAAGACCAGGGCCCGCCTGGTTTCGTAATTTCGCATTTCGCTTTCGGACTCTTTCTTGAGCCGGTTGCGGAGTACGTAGGCGGGATCGCGGACCTTCAGTTCGGCGCCCGTGATCATCGACTGCAGGAACTTGTTGGCCTGATCCTCGTCGATCCGGCGGAGCAGGATGGCGACTGTGCCCAGGACTGTCGGGGTCAGCCAGCAGTCCTTTGCGTGAGCGGCCACATTCAGCGAGCGCGTCAGCTCGGCGTCATGCTTGAGCCGGTAGTCCTCAAGTTCCAGGTCCGTCGGCATGACATCCCGCGAGGACTGCATGAACTGGCGTCTTATGTCCCAATACCACATCCTTCGGACAATTGAGCCCAAAGTGTGGGCACTGAGGACATTGTCCATCCGCAGCCGGTCGGGGTAGGTCTTGCTGGCACCCGCGTCGATGGTGAAGCGCGAATCCATGGTGACGCCCCGGACGATCAGCATCGGGACGGCTACGCCGGCCCGGTAAATCGCGGTGAAGCGATGCTGCCCGTCCTCCCAGAGCCCGTCTTCCCCCTGCTTGACGGTCTCGCCGTTGAATCCCTTCCAGCGGCCGAGCAGGATATCCCGCTTGAGAGCCTCGACCCGCTGGTTGCGCAGGGTACGGTTGCGCCGCATATTAGCCAGCGCGTCATGAGACATCTCGGGGGTTACCATTTCCCACTGGGCCTGCGGGAGCTTCGCGGGCATCGAGTAACGGACTACCGGCACAGCGGGCCGGCCTGCGTCGTCAGCTGCGGGGGCCGCACCGACTTTGGCTATCGTTTCTTCTTTGGGCGCCTTGGGGTCGCTCATGCGCGTTCCTCTTTTCCGGTGGCCTTGACGATTGCGTCGGCCACTTTGTCGATCTCGCGGGTAATCAGCTGGGCGTTACCGCGGAACAGGGCGAGCAGGCTGATTGCCTCGTCCACGGTCATGAACCTGTCCTTGGTGGCCCCGGTGACCACCGGTACGGTCCAGCTCTTGTGGCCCAGCCTGTTCATCTCGACCGCTATCCGGGCGGGCGTCCACCCGCTATCGATCTGCTTGCGCAGGATCGCCTTGATCTGGTCCGAGACCGGGCTGAACGACGTGTTTCTTGTGGCCATCCGCAACTCCTCCGTGATCATGTTCACGTCGAGATTTACGACGATAGGAAATCTTACCATATCGAGTTACGCCGTGCTAGTCAAAGCTTCGGAGAAGGGTGACTCCCGGACGGGCCTCACCTCGCCCGGGAGTCACCTGCCCGGCGGACCCCTTCTCGCCGGGCTATCCGCGCACCGCCCCCAAAGCGAAGTGCGCGGACTACCTGGTCAGCAGCCTGTGGTGCCGGTGATGTTGCCGTCCGTAACGCCCTGGCCGTCGTCGCCCGGATTGATGCTGTCGCTCCAGTGCTGATGCGAGGTAGTGGACGAGCCGCAGGTGATCGTGGCGTCGTACTCCCAGTCGTAGGTCAGCCACGGCACATTCGCGCCGCTGGTCAGGCCGAACTGGGTGCCACCGGGGAAGAACAGCTTGTACCAGCCGGTCGTGCCTGACGGCGGCGCCGAACCGTTCGCGGTGCCGGGCACCAGTGCTGGGTTAGGTGTGCTCGAACTGGCGTAGAACTCCAGCTTGCCGCCGCCGACGATTGATCCGGTCCAGGCTCCGCCGATTGTGTCTATGCTAGAAGTGTTGGGTGAAGCGTGACCGCTCACGGTAGTGAAGGTGCCGTTGTCCGCCAGTGTCTCGGTGTAGAACCAGCAGCTTGTGGCGGTCGCACCGCAGTCAGAGGCCGATGCCGCATGCTGACGAGTGATCGTGACGCTGCGGTTGAAGTTGTCGTTCGCCCAGCCGCTACCTTCCGGCCAGTCGGACAGAACCGTAGAAGCCTGCACCGACTGGATAGCGTCGCTTCCAGGCGCTCCCTGGATGCCCTGCGGACCGGTCTGGTTCCAGTGGACGCCGAACGAGCCGAGCGGGCAGGTAACCGGGGCGGTGTGAACATTCCACAGCACCCGGACCGGCGTGCCGCTCGTCTTGACGCATCCGTAGTACACCCTGGGTGTGGTCGTGACGCCTGAAGCGGCAAGCGAGGTACCCGCCGCACCGATCAGGCCAGCGCTTGCGACCAGCGCAACCGCCAGCTTCGTGAACCGTTTATTCATGTGCCGTAAGCCTTCCTTGGTGGTGTGCATACCATTGGTTGCTTGGTGTATGCTAAGCATACATGATCCAGAAAGGTATGCAAGAAGGCTGAACTTGTCCAAAAAGGCGGCGACGGCCATGTACACCGCGGCAAGCCAGTGCGGCAGCGATAACCAAAGGACCAACGGCGGTGCGATAGCCAAAGAGCTAGCGGACGCTGAGCAGACGGGCCAAGTCTGACGGCATCACGTCACCTTCCCAGCGTCCGTCAGCAAAGAGATGGACGCCGAGGCGGCGCTCGAACTCGTCGGTAAGCTGTGCGCATTGCATGTGGCCAGACGAGCGGATGTAGGCGCGCAGGTGCGGTGCCGGGATGTGGAGACGATGGGCGGCGATTGACGCGTAGTCGGCGTAGCTGTATGGAATGTCCTGCATGGCGCGCGCCAGGGCAGGCACCCGGGCCCGGGCTGCATCCGGAATCTCGATGATGCCCGACGACCAGAGGGTTCTGGCGTGCGCTGTCATCGGGACGATGCGCGATCCGCCGGGCTCCGCTTGCAGGACCAGCCCGTCGCCGATATAGACGGCTACATGTTGGTACTCGGCGTATCTGCCGCCGCCAGCGAGCAACTCGGCTACATGGACGAACGCGCCCGCCGCGCCGCCGGAGGAGACGACCTCGAAATCGCCAGGCTGAGGATCCATGGCCGGATTCTACGCCGCTAGTCCTCTGGCTTTCGCTGTGATCTTGGACTACTCGCGGGCCGCAGCCACCATGGATGTCGCCGACTCGATGGGCCCGTCCGGCAACTCTGCTGCCTGCGCGATCAGGTTTAGGCACTCCGCACGCACGTACTCGGTGCTGCGTACCGTGTCGCCGTCGTAACCGATGTGGTAGCGAGCGCTGTAGCCCGGCAGGTCCGGGTCGGGTGCGTCGCCGGAATGGGCGCAATCAAATCCAAGCCACCAGGCGTCATCAGGTCCGCCCTTGCCGCAGTGGGTATCCGGGCAGGCGAAGGTCAGACCGCCGTGCACGTCCGGGTAGCCATCATCGAGCGTGCGCACCGCGTCGTAGTCCACGCCATGCCAGGGATGCGCCGGAGGGATGCGTACATAACCGCAGCGGTAGCCGATGTGGTTACTGGTGATCTCCCATTCGAAGCCGAGATGGACGCCTTTGCCAAGCAGCAGTTCGGGGTGGGCGGTAGACACGGGATTGCACATGGGAACGCACACTATCATGAAAAAATTTATGCTGCCGACCGCCGTTACTATTGTGGGTTTCGCGTCGGTTCTGGACGGCCGACAACGACTCAGTTCCCCGTGACGCCGATGTCCGCCGACATCACCCGGCCTGGCGGCTTGGTGCCGAAGATCTGCTCGGCGATGAGGTCGAGCGCGTGGAACACTAGTCCGCCCAGGCTCGTGTGCTCGCCAGGCTGGCAGATGGACTCAATCGCTACGCCTTTCCCCCGGTCCCACTGCAGGAGGTAGCTGGTGCCGTTACGGTCCACCGCGCTCATGATGCGGACCTCTATCCGGCCCGGATAGCTGCCCAGGTCGTGCCTGCCGGCGTGCTCTTGGACGACAGGGTCGTCCATCAACTCCGGCGCTACGGTCCATCCCTCGGTGAGGAAGCCGATCGCGCACACATCCTGCGCTGAGGCTTTCCAGTCGACATTAGCCCTGCCCAGGGTGTTGCCGATGGCCTCCAGGACGGCCGGCGGGTGGACTCTGTCCCAGAGCGAGGACGGGACGGGCCAGGGAGTGATCTCCAGCCCGTCGCCTTTGATCCGCAGCGACACCAGCACGGGTGGCATGTCCCAATCATCCTGCACGCGCTCGGCTGCTCCCCGCAGAGCGGTCATGATGCCCTTCTGTAGTGGCGTGGTCATCCACTCTCCCTCGGTGGTGTGTTTCGTCCATTGTACCAGAAATGGTAAGGCGCAAGGGTGATTGGTAGAATGAGCTTACCCATCACAGGAGGAAGCATGAGCGATCTTGAAAAGAGGCGCCTTGTCAAGGGCGTGGCGATTCCCGAGCAGGTGAACATCGCTGATAGCCCGCGCACCGGCGATGCCGACCGCGCTCGCTACATCGAGCACCTGAACGACTGTCACGCCACCGGCTACATCGGCGAGGAGGAGCGGGAGGCGCGGGTCGCTATCGCCTCGGGCGCTCCGTCGCAGAAGCTGCTGCACACCCTGATCGACGACCTCCCGCCGCTGCCGCCGACGCAGGAGCAGCTGAAGCAGGAGGCCGGCGATTTCCTGAGCAGGCTCGAACGCTGGTCAAGGCAGGACCTGGCGCACCAGGTAGCCGTCCCGGTCCTCACGTTCGCTGCCAGCGCCCTTCCCGTCGGCCCGATCCAGGCACTCCCTCTCGGTGATGCCCTGAAGGTTGCGCTCACATTCACCGACGTGGCCCTGGTCATCGCGCTCACGATCGCCGCTGTCGTGCTCGTCTGCGCCGTGACCCCGGCTGAGCTTAAGCGGCGCCGGGGGTACTGACCCCTATCCACGGCGACAGCCAAGGAGCGAGCGGGCCCAAGGTCCATACGCTAGCCAGGAGGTACGCGGTTTGCCCATGACTTAGACGGAAGCCATATGATCGGCGGCAGTCCATGCGAGCAGCGACAGCCAAAGGACTCGCGGCCTTGTAGCATACAAGCGTGGAATACTTGCGCACGGTCGAGATTCCCGTCACCGACCTCAGGCACTTTCCCGGCAACGCCCGGAAGCACGCGGACAAGCAACTCCGCGAGTCGGTTCGCCTGGGCCAGTACAGGGCGCTGGTGGTGCGCGAGTTGGACGACGGCGGGCTCGTCGTGGTGTGCGGGAACGGCACGCTGGACGCCCTGATTGCCAACGGCCAGGCCACGGCGCTGTCGGAAATCCGAAAGTTCACGGACTCCGAGGCTCGGCGCGTGAATGTGGCTGATAACCGGCTGCACGACCTGGGCTCGGATGACCCTGAGCTACTGGTGGCCCTGCTCGGGGACATGGATCCGTTCGACTGGTCAGCCGCAGGCTTTACTGAGAAGCAGATCGCCAAGCTGCTGGGCGACGAGGAGATGCCGCCGGAGGGTGACGCCCCGACGGACGCAAGCTTGCTTCAGACATGGGGCGTGATCGTTGAATGTTCAAATGAAGAAGACCAGATCGGCCTGCTTGCCGAACTGGCTGCCCAGGGATGGAACGTGAGGGCTATAAGTGCATGACCGGTATTTGTTTTCTCCCACTAGGCGCGCCGGTCCGCGCACCGCATACCCGTTCACATGGCGCGGTTAGGAGTTAGCGGCGTCAACTCTTAGCGTCTAGCATACCACATTGGATCTGGTATGCTGGTTAGGTGACTCGCAGGACCAGCGTTTACCTAACCGATGAGCTAAGCGAGGCTGTGGCCTCAGACGGCCGCTCGCTGCCGGACTTGATTCGCGCCGGGTTGGAGTTGCCTTCGCCGCTGAGGTTGAGCAAGGCCGAGACGCAGGCGGTGATGCTGGTCATGACCAAGCTCACCGGGGCGGCGATCCAAGGTGTCGGCGAGGGCCACAAGGATGGCGGAACCGTCCATGGTGCAGGCGATAGCCAAGAACGCAGCGATCAGGTCCACGGTGCCGACGACGGCCAACGCACTCGCGGCCAAGGTATTGACGACAGTCATTCCCCTCGCGTCCGACGCAAGGCTGCCCTCGGGCGGGGCCAACGATCGCGCGTAAGCCAAGGTGGAAGCGAGTGCCAGTCGCGCGTACCGGCCGGTAGCTTCTGCAAAGAATGCGGGGCCGTTCATGGCTGACAAAGATGCCCACAGTACCAGCGAGAGCCAAAGCGCTGGCGAAGAAGTCCACAGGAGCAGCGAAAGCCACGGGGCAAGCGGCGAGCCTGAGCGCAAGGCAACCAAGATCGAGACGACGGTAAGGCGGTTCGACGTCGAGGGGAAGCTTGAAGCCGAGACGATCACAACGCAGATTGCGTACTTGCCAGACGAGAAGCCCTGGCCCGGCCAGTACCTGTGAGGTGTTCATGAACAAGCCCAAGCCGTGCGCGATAGCCAAGGTTCTTGCGGCGGACCAAGGTGCTCGCGACGACCATTCTCCAAGCGGCCAGCGATCAGACGACAGCCACAGAAGCAGCGGTGACGTTCAGATCCGTGACGACAGCCAAGAGGTCAGCGGCCGGACGCGTGAGGTAAAGGACGAAGGCGTCAGCCGGGTGCTCTCGCTGGGCGTGGACAGCGCCGGCGGGTACGCCGTGCCTTATCAGCTCAGCGGGAAGAAGGGGCGGCCGCGAAAGTGAGCCCTGAGTGCTTCGAGTGCCACCAGGACGGGAAGATCCGGCTGCATCGTCACTGCGGCTTTTGTGGTCTGCTCGTCTGGGGCCGCAAGGATCATTACGTGGCACACGCCTGGTGTTGCACCGGTCCGCCTTCATGACGGTGCCCAAAAAGGTGACGACAGCCAGAGTGGGAGCGGCGCTGTCATGAAGGCGCACGTACAGTTGGCCTGCCCGGTCCAGCTAACGCCGCGTGTCCGCCAGATGGCTGGCCTGTTCGACGTTGAGCTGACGGAACTGGCGCATCGTGAATGGGACCATCTGCTGCCGCTCGAAGATCGCGAGTGGGCGATAGGGCTCATCGTCGGTCCCTCTGGTGCCGGGAAGTCCAGTCTGGCCCACGAGCTATGGCCAGATCAGGTCATCCGCCAGTTCGACTGGGATGATTACCAGGCGCTCATCGATGGCTTCCCGAAGGAGTTGGGCATCAGGGAAGTGACCGGCGCGCTCACCTCGGTCGGCCTGGGTTCCCCGCCAGCCTGGATGCGTCCGTACAGAACCCTGAGCACCGGCGAAGCGTTCCGCGCGACCATCGCCAGGGCGCTCACCGAGGACCGCCCTCTGCTCGTCGTGGACGAATTCACGTCAGTGGTCGACCGCCAGGTGGCGCAGGTTAGCTCGCACGCAGTCGCTAAGGCGGTGCGCAAGGCGAAGCGTCAGATGGTGGCGGTCACATGCCATTACGACGTTGAGGATTGGCTTCAGCCTGACTGGCGGTACGACGCAGCCGCGGGTGAATTTCAGTGGAGGTCCGTTCAACGCCATCCCGACATCGAACTCGAAATCAGGAAGTGTGACCGCGCCCTCTGGCGAACTTTTGCTCCGTATCACTATCTAAGTGACCGGCTGCACGCGCGCTCGTACTGCTCAGCGGCTTATGTGGAGGGCCGCCCTGTCGCCTTCAATGCGTACCTTGACTTTCCCCATCCGCATACACGCAACATTAAGATGGCGCATCGGCTAGTCGTGCTCCCGGACTGGCAGGGCCTGGGCATCAGCGGCCATCTCGCGGACTTCTGGGGCCAGAGACTGTGGGACGAGGGAAATCGGTATCACTTCGTGGTAGCCCACCCCGCAATGATTTCTTACTTTCGCCGTTCGCCTCGCTGGCGCGAAATCGGCGGCAAGAAAACACTGGCCACACAAACGACGGACATGGGAATGCGCCGTCGTCAGATCAAGCCCCGGACGCTGGGAACCCGCAGCTTTGAGTACATCGCGCCAAAGCCGCTGGATCGTTAGCTGTCGCTACCACAGTGGGCTGGTCCGCCGCTACGGCTCTGGTCGTCGTTCCTAGCGTGGACGGACGCGCGCCCGGAGGGATTTGAACCCCCGGCACCCTGCTCCGTAGGCAGGTGCTCTATCCGCTGAGCTACGGGCGCTTAGTCTGTGGCTGTCGTCAGTTCCCTGGCTTACGGCTCCCAGGTCATCGCCTGGACATCGAGCGGCATGTAATTGCCACGCTTCCCGTCATCCGCCAGTCCGTTTACCTCACATGGGCCGTAGCCGAACTCGCAGGTGCGCTGATACAGCATGTGCAGGTGGCCATGCATCAGATGCGACGGCTGTACAGCATCGACCACGCGCTGCAGCCGTTCCGCGTGCCGCTCGGATCTCTCCAGGTCCAGCGGGCTCCACCAGGAAGGCCGCGGCGGGAAGCTATGCGTCACCTGGCCCGGGCAGTCGTGGGTAACCATGACATCAGCCTTGCCGCCCGCGATGACAGCCAGCTCCTGCTCGTCGGTGATTTCTTCCTCCGGCCACCAGTCCGTGCCCTCGGTGCGATTCGGCACCCGCACCATTTGCCCGTCAACGCGGGCCGACACGAGTCCGGCCCTGTCCAGGCTGGCCGCGCCGCCCAGGGCCAGCCAGGTGCGGCCATGCCATTGCCATCGGTAACCGCGAGGCAGCCACCAGATCCGTTCGCGGTACCGGACCGGCGCCGTCCCGTCCCAGCCGTCCAGTAGCGCGCTCAGCTTCGGGTGTTCCTCGTGGTTGCCGTCCACGAACCACAGATTGGCGTCAGCCCGGATGAGGGCATCGGTGAGCAGGGTCGTGTAAACCTCATCCCCGGGCCAGACCCCGAAATCGCCAAGCTGGAGCACGATGCGGGACTGCTCGTCAGCCAGCAGATGGGGTACCTGCTGGATCACAGAGGTGGCCCAGCGGTAGTTACCGTGCCAGTCGCCCGCTACGAGGATGCGCCGGGGGATGCTCATTGGCACGGATGGTGGCCGTAGGTCAGGAACCATTTGTTAGCCTTTCGGAACTTGCCGTTCAACCAGAAGCCCCAGTACCGCGACCGCGGCCCGGTGAGCAGCAGCGTCCAGCAGCCGCCCTCGTCGGGCTCAACCCAGTGCCGGTACTGAGCAGGGCGATACCGCACCGAGAAGCGGCGCAAGTGATCGTCGCACTCCGGGATGTGGGCGTCGCCGTGCCAGTGGTCAACGCAACTGTGGTCGGTGTAGCCACCGCGCAGAACCACGGTGACAAACCACCAGGGATGGTCGTGGAAGGCGCGCTCGTCGTCAGGCCCCAGCCAGTGATGCAGACGAACAGATCCGATAGGCGTTTCGATCCGCCATCTGATCAGGTACGGGCACGAGGGCAGGCCCAGGCGTTCCCTGAACTTGACCTTGAACCTGACAGTACCGGGGGATGCTTTCGAGGCACCGACCTCCGCCGTGTCTCCATGGCGGCGCTCTCCCGTCTGAGCTACCCCGGTTCGGCGATATCCGCCACGAGAAGTGCGTTCCCATTCCATAGCACCATTATAGCATACATTTCGTGGCTTGTATGCGTGAGCACGCAGGCTACCGCTGCACCCCATAAAGTCGTGCTCACCATGGCTGTCGCTAGCTCAATGGACTACCATCGATCGATCCGGTTGGCTACCCGGATGAAGGCCTCCTCATCGCTAGCGATAACCAGGGCCTGCACCAGATGCGCGTCATGTACAGGTACGCCGGGCGGATGCGCGCAGTAGGTGGCCTCCGGTACATTGCCCTCGTCGGACCGCATCAGCGAGACATTGCCGACCTGCCCGGGATTTATGCGCCAGCGCCGACCGCTGCTGCCGAGGACATCAAACCAGCCGTGGGCCTCGAAGGACGCTCGCTGTTCTGCCTCCAGCCAGTTGACCAGCAACTCGCGCGATCGGGCGGTGGCCGCAGCGACTGATTCTCGCCGGAACCGACTACGTTCGATCCGATCAGCCTCCGCGCGGGCAAAGGCTTCCCGCCGACGCGCCTCAGCTTGCGGGCCAATGATGGGATAGTTCGCGATGAAGGCCCCGCCGTCGGAGTAGTCCGGGAATGTAACCGGCATCAGGAAGTTCACCGGGATCATTGTCGTCGAGGTCGTTGTGAAGCCCGGGGCGGTTGACCATGTGTTACCCAGGCCGTCGGTAGTGATGTAGGTGGTCATCGGCTGAAACTCCGGCATTACTCCTCCTGTGGTGAGCACCCCGGCCCGGTGCCGGCTTCAGACCCGGAACCCCGCATACGCACGGCTCTTGCTCGGGCCTCCCCGGGCCGGGGTACGTTGTCAGCCTCCTTGCAAAGGCCTCGTAAGCACGATCTGCTCGGCCTCAGGATCGAAAGCGCGAATCTGCTCGCCTTGCTTCTGGCCGTTCTTGCCTCGCGTCAAGAAAGCCGCGTAACCCGCGCTGCGCAGCCGGTCGAAGGTAGTGCGGGCTGCGGCGACCTCGTCGAGGTTACGCCGGTCCCAGGTCACCCGCGTGTCTCCCGCGCTGCCCAGCTCATGCAGCGAGCCGGTGAAGGACTCGGTCGCCTCCGCGGTGGTGACCTCATCGATAGCGGTCATGAAAGACGCCCTTCTCGTGTGAGATTGGTTACAACAATCATAGCGTCCATTCCTGAGCCTTGCAACTAGGGATGCGGACCTGTGTCCGGGCCGAGCATGCCGTAGGGCGAACGAAGGCCAGTCAGCCTCATCCAGGTGACCTGACACTTCGTGCAGTACCAGGCAGGCGGGTCTTCGGTGAGAGATTCCACTTCAGCGCCGCAGGCCCAGCAGGTTCCGGTCAGCTTCACGTTGCCTCGCATTTCGGTGAAAACCTTGTGCAAGATGACGGCCGGATCGTGGTGCGTCATCAGCCGTCTGATGGTTTCGCGCCTGACCAGATCCTCGCCAGGAATAACAGGCTCAATCCGGGGCGGGCGCCTGACTAGTCTCCGGGCGACATCGACGATGGTCATTTCTTCCTCCTTGTGGCGAAAGCCTCGTGCCAGTCCTCCGGCGGATGGAACAGGCCGGGCCGACCGCGGTACAGCATCGGCCTGGTGGCTATGACGGGATCCTCCAGACTCCAGTGCCAGAGGCCTCGCTGAGCCCAGCGTGAGCGCGACCGATCCTGCCAGCCCGTCACCGACACCGCACCGACGATGGCACCAGGCGTCAACTCGCCCGCCTGGAGGCCCAGCCTCCTGAGCAGCCGGTCGCCGTCCGGGTCCTGCTTAAGCCCTTGGTGAACCAGCAGCAGGAACGGGCCGCCTGGCTGGTAGTGCCGGTTCTCGACATCCTTACCGCCGAATAGCACCGCCCAGGCCCAGGGCGAACGCAAGGTCAGGACGAACACGCGGGGTTCCGTCATAAGCGATCATAGCATAGGATTGGTGAGGCGCATTCATTAAACGGTAGCAGCCACATTGATCTATGGTAAGATGATCTCACCTAGGTAACCGGACCATCGTACTCGCGATGACTAAAGGGCCTGCATCCGCTCACCACGGGAGGCTTAGTGGCAAAAAAGGCAAACCGCCAAGGCGGTAAAAAAGGCAGAAAGTACGGGCGTGACCGGGACAAGTGCGCCGCCTATGCGGCCCAGCACCGACGGACCCGTAACAATCCGGCACGTACTCAACGTTCGCCCGAGCGCACGCCAGGGGCCGGCCGTAACCGAGTTAGGCCAGGCTGATGGCGACCCTGATCGTCACCACCAGAAGCGGTTCCATTTACGAAATAGACGGCGAGACGAATTGCATCCGGCGCCTCGCTGGCCGGGGTGACCCCACTGGCTACATCGGCAAGGATGGCGACTGGCGCAGGTACGAGTCTCTTGGCTTTCTTAAGGAGGGCAAGCCGCTGATCATCCGCTGGGTCCGCTCGGAGTTGCCCGAGGGAAGCGATGTGCTCGGGCACAAGACGCCGGGCACGATCACATCACCTATCACGGACATCCGATAATGGCCCATGACGGAGACGACAGCCAAAAGACTCACGGTCAAGCCGAATGCATCTGCGGGGCCTGGCTGGGTCGGCACTGGTGCGCATGCCCGCTGGTATGGAATGTCCAAAATCGTAGCGATGACCAGCCAAGGGACGGCAAGACATGACCGGCCTGACTGTGCTGGCGATTCACCATCATCGCCACCATGGCGATGCCAGCGCCCTGCTCGGAATCGCCCTGGTCCTGCTGCTCATCGCAGCTGTAGGGCGTGGATGAAAAACTTAGCCATGGATGAAACGACAGCCATTCGAGGCACGACATGATCTGGCGACTGGTCTGCTGGCTGATCGGTCACCACATACCGCCGTCACCTGCGCCGCCGGATGGCTGGACCTGCTGGTGGTGCTGGCGAGCAGTTTTTCCACAGGAGTAGCGACAGCCAGCGACCTCGCGGCCAAGGTCGGAACGTCAGCTATTCATGTAGCGCCAATGGTGATGCGTTAGCCAGGAGAGGTGCGCGCGTAAAAACATCCACGGATGTTGCGACAGCCACAGGTGCAACGGCCAATGTTCTGACGACAGCCAAAGATCGTGCGCCAAAGGGCCGGCGATGACCATGGGCGAAGCGGTTGGCCCAATGGCGTAGCGACAGCCAAGAAGAGAGCGGCGTAGTCTGTTCTACATGGCCCTGTCTGCGGAGGAACGCCAGCGCCGCCTTGACCGCCTGCTTGCCCTCAAGGCGACCGGCTTGACCGACGCGGCAATCGCCGAGCAGGAAGCCCGCGAGCTTGGCATCAAGCCGCGCGCCGCGGCGGCCGTCCGTCGCGACATCGACAGGTCGCTCGCCGACAAGCAGATCCATGTCGCCGAAGCCGTAAAGGACTCCCTTGTAGTCCTTGAGCTGGAGCGGCTCGACAGCCTGCAGCGCAACGCTGAGGCCACGCTCCGTGCCGCTAACGCCGGACGGTGCACGCACTGCGGGCGCTCACCCGATCCCGAGCTGGCCCTTAAGGCCGTCAGTCTCCTTAACCGGCTGGGCGTCAGCAGGCGTGCTTTGCTGGGACTCGATAACCGTCGGCGCGAGGTAGCCCAGGGCGACGACCCGCTGCAGACGATCAGGCGCCGCGCCGGACTTTCTGAATTGCGCGCCGTCAAGTGATCTCGCCTGCGCCAGCCCACCTCTGGGCGCCGCCGTTCGTCAAGACCTACGGCGCAGATGTCGCCGATCTTTGTGGCCAGGCGCACTATGCGCCAGACGCACATCAGCTGCATGCGCTGAACCTTCTGTTCGGATCACGCGCCGACGGGCTGTCAGCCTGTTTTGAGTTCTGCGTGGTCGTCGGTCGTCAGAACATGAAGTCCGGCCTCTTCAAGCAGGCATGTCTTGGCTGGCTCTTCATGTTTGATGAGCGGCTTGTGGTCTACTCCTGCCACGAGTTCTCGACTGCCATGGAAATGTTCCGAGACATGGTGGAGCTGGTGTCCGGCGCGGACTTCCTGCGCCGTCAGGTCAGACGCATCGTCAGGAACCATGGCGAGGAGTCCATCGAGACGATGACCGGCGCGCGGTTGCTGTTCAAGACGCGCACCAAAGGAGGCGGCCGAGGTCTGTCGGGTCGCAAAGTGATCCTCGACGAGGGCATGTTTCTACACGACATGCATATGGGCGCGTTGCTTCCTACCCTCTCGGCCCAGCCCGACCCCCAGGTGGTCTACGGCTCCAGTGCCGGGATGGCCGACAGCGATGTGCTGCGCGGTATCCGCGAGCGCGGACGGGCTGGCGGTGAAGAGCGGCTTGGCTACATCGAATATTGCGCGCCGGACCCCGAGCGCACATGCCAGGCTGGCGGTGGCTGCTCGCACGCGCTGACCGCTGAGGGTTGCGGCTGCGATAAGCCGGACAACTGGCTGACGGCCAATCCGGCGATCGGTACCCGGATCTCCCTGGACTACGTCCGGGCAGAGAGGCGGGCCATGCCAGTCGGTGAGTTCATGCGCGAACGCATGGGCTGGTGGGATGCACCCGCCGAAGGTATCTCCCCGATGGTCCTGGACGAATGGAAGCTCAGGGGCGACAACACGGCCCGGCTGGACCAGGCCTCCCCCATCGCACTCGCTTTCGATGTGGCTCCTGACTCGTCGATGTCGTCGGTCGCCGCGTGCGGCTGGCGGACGCTCCCGAACGGCAGGAGGGTCACGCACGTTATCCTCGCTGAGCATTTGCCGGGCACCGGCTGGCTCCTGGACAAGGTGATGGGCATGGTCGCATCGCGGAAGCCGGTCGTGGTGGCACTCGATCCGTCCGGGCAGGCGGGCTCGCTGGAGCAGGAACTACGCAACCGCGGCTTCATCACCGCTTCCACAGATGACCCGAACGCGCCGAAGCTGATGCCCGGTCAGAAATTGATGCAACTGACCACCAGGATGGACTACGCCCAGGCCTGCGGCGCGCTGGTCAATGCGGTCCGTGACGGCGAGTTCTCTCACCTGGATGAGGCCCCGCTGAACCAGGCAGTGCAAGACGGACGGGCCAAGCCGACATCTAAGGCCTGGATATGGGACAGCGTTCCCGGCGGCGACATCACTCCGATCGTCGCCGTGACGCTCGCCCGGCTAGGATTGCTGACTTACGGTCTGAAGGAACCGCCCAAGCCGTTTTTGCTCACCTAAGCTGTAGCCTTGGCCGCATGAGCGTACTGACGAGCATCGACCTGGAAGCCATCGACCGCCAGTCGCGAGAGATTGACTTCCGGCGGGGCTTCCTGACCGTCCTCGCCTCGGTCCTGTTCGCTATTGGCTTCATGTTCGGAGTCATGTCACGCGCGCTGGCCTGGGGCGCGATTGCCATCCGCGAGGGCTACCGGGCGGGCCGGAGGGCGGGGGTCCAGGGTGCAGCTGTCGCTAGGGCCGGTTAACGACCGGGAGGCCTGATGGTCGGCCTCGTCGATCGCATTAACGCTCAGCTTGCCAAGCCTGAGACTCACCGTCGCGACGGCTTCCTGACGCCCTCCGACTGGGCCGAGATTTTTCAGTTCGGCGGCATCGGCTACCCGATCGTTCAGACGACCATGGGCTCGGTCGATGAGGAGCGCATCGGCGTCTCAGCGAACGCCGCCAACCGGGGTAACGGGGCGGTCTTCGCGCTCGTCCAGGCCCGGGTTCAGGCGTTTGCTCAGGTCCGCTTTCAATGGACGCGATTTCAGGGCTCCCTGCAGGGCGACCTGTTCGGCTCGCCCGAGCTAGAGCTACTGGAAAAGCCCTGGCCAGGCGGATCGACGGCCAAGTTGCTGGCGCGAATGGAAATTGACGATTGCATGGCCGGCAATTCGTACACGGTCAATGCCCGTCCTGGACGCCTGGCTCGGCTCAGGCCCGAGTTCGTGACGATTGTCCTGGGCTCGCGTCTCGACGCCGACTTCCCGGCCGACGCTGAGGATGTCGAGGTCGCCGGATATCTGTACCGGCCGCGCTCTGGCCGGCTGGCGCTGTTCTATCCCGATGAGGTGGCGCACTACGCGCCGATGCCGGACCCGGACTTCCAGTTCCTGGGCATGTCCTGGATCACGCCTTGCACGCGAGAGATCCAGGCGGACTCCATGGCGATCGAACATAAGGCGCGCTTTTTCCAGAATGCGGCCACGCCGAACCTGGCCATCAAGTTCGATCCGCAGGTCGGCATCGATATGGTCAAGCAATTTAAAGCCCTGATGGAAGAGGAACACAAAGGGGCCTTCAACGCCTATAAGACCTTGTACATGGGCGGTGGCGCCGACCCGGTCGTCGTGGGAAAAGATTTTCAGCAGCTGGACTTCGCCGTCACGCAGGGGCATGGCGAATCCCGTCTCGCTGCTGCGGCTGGCGTCCCGGCAAGCTGGGTCGGATTCTCCGAGGGCCTGAAGGGCTCCGCGCTGAATGCGGGCAACTTCCAGTCCGCTCGCCGGCGGTTCAGCGACGGCACGATGATGCACCTGTGGACCGAGGCGGCCCAGGCGCTGAACAGCGTGGTGCCCAACCCGGTGTCGGTCAACGGCAAGGTCGACACCGGTGCCACACTCTGGTTCGACACCCGCGTGCCGTTCATGCGCGAGGATGCTACCGACCAGGCGGAAATCAACTCAACAGACGCCGGGACCATTGCGCAGCTTGTCGATGCGGGTTTTACGCCGGAGTCGGTTGTCAAGGCCGTAGCGGGCAATGACATGAGCCAGCTGAAGCATTCCGGTCTTGTCAGCGTCCAGCTGCAGCCGCCCGGGGTGCCTGCGCCCGGATATCCGAATCAGACCGGCACTGGGGCAAGGCCGAAGGCACTGCCAGCGGCTACGGTTAGCTCTAACGGCGCGGCCAAGTAAGGAAGTGCAAATATGACCGCTGGCGACACGCCCCTGAAGAGGGCACTGCGCGGAGACCGTACCGTCATGCGGTCGAACGGCTCGCCGATGGTTGTCACCAGGACGCTGGTGCTCGATGACATTGTGGTCCGCTCACGCGCCCAGGGCGGCGACGGCCGCACCGTTGATGCCTACGCTGCGGTCTTCAACGACCCGACGGAAATCAAGGATTCCGACGGGCATTACAACGAGCAGAATGATCCGACCGCCTTCAACCAGTCGATCTCCGAGCGGGCCGGGAAGATTTTTTGTATCTATAATCACGGTCGCTCGCTCGGCGGCATGCCGTCGGACATGTGGTCGGTCCCTCTCGGCGTCCCGATCCCCGGTGCGATGCGTGCCGATAGCCACGGCCTGTTCACTTCGACGCGGTACAACCCGGACCCGGAAAGCGACCGCATCCTGGAGGCGATCAAGTCCGGCTCGCTCCGGGGCATGTCGTACACCGGCGTATTCCTGCGGTCCAATCCTGAGTTGAGCGGGCCGTATGAGAGGTACGGACCGCTCAGCGGCGGCGACCTGCCGCTAGTTACCCGCCAGGAAATCGCGCTGATCGAGTACGGCCCGACGCCGATCCCGGCGTACCAGAACGCTCAGGTGGCAGGCGTCAGGAGCGACGAAGTGACGGAAACTCCGGCCCGCGAGCGGATTGAAATACACTTGCATGGCTTGACAACAGCTACCACGACGCCGGTTGTGACGACCTCTACGGGCACCACGACTGTGCCTGTAGAGATGACCGTTACCGAATCTAGCACCGAAGAGCCTGCGCGTCCTCGCTGCGAGGACTGCAACGGTACTGGCAAGATCCCCGCCGAGCGGGCTGGCGTTGGCAGCGGTTACAAGATGCCGGGCAACATCGACAGTTCCGATAAGACCAACACGGACACTGTTATCGACGACCCCAGCATTACCTGCCCGATGTGTCTCGGAACCGGCATGGTGGACCCCGCCGAGGCCGAGGACGCCGCTGAAGATGCAGCTGACCAGGGTGTCGATGAGGCCAGCGAGGCCGAGTTGCCCGAGGAGATGCCACTGGACAAGCTGGTCGATGGTGGCGGCTCACCTGTCAAGGCCAAGGCCAAGGGCACTGGCATCAAGATCAAGATCAGTTCGTCGGACGAGCGCACGCCTGAAGAGGACGAGCGGGACCGGGCCGACAAGGGCACGGGAGACAAGAAGCCGTACGGCAATGTGGAGTATGCCGACCCGAAGAACGGCAAGTACCCGATCGATGAGAAGCACGTTGAGGCGGCCTGGTCGTATATCAACCAGCCGGATAACGCGGCCAAGTACCCGCTGAACGGCGTAAGTTTGTCAAGCGTCAAGGCAAAAATCGCGGCCGCGATGAAGAAATACGGCCACAAGATCAGTGATACTAGTAGCAGCAGTTCCGGCAGGCATCCAGCCGCCGCCACCTCGCGAGAGGCCGGCAAGGGCACTGGCTCTCATAACCGGGCTCCGAACGCCGAACCGCGCAGCATTCGGCCCCCGTCTACAGCAGGAGATAACAGGATGGATCCCGAAGGCCGGATGACGGTCGAGGAGCGGATGGCGCGGCAGGCTGATGTGCGCAGCCGTCTGGCTGAGATCGACACCGAATACATGGGCGCAGAGCTTCCTGGCGAAGTGCGCACCGAGTGGCGGCAGCTTCAGGAAGAGCTGGTAGTCCACGACCGCGCTATCGCCGATGCAAGCGCCCGCGCCGACTACCTCAACTCGATCGCCGAGAACCCGAATGCGGGCAACAGCGAGAGCGTGACCGACCAGGGTTACGACGGTGGAGGCGGTAGCTATCTGCCTCCGCGTCAGACCGAGTACCTGCCTCCGCGCAGGGCCGGTCAGGCTCCGGCGCCGCGCTCGACCACGTTCTACAACCCGGACAAAAATATCTGGGACATGGTCGCCATCCGGCAGCGCGCTCGTTCGTTCGATGAGATGCCGATGCTGTACCGCGAGTACGCGATGCGTGCCGTGGACGGCGCCAGGTTCAGCGCTCCGAACAAGAACCGCGAGGACTGCCAGGAGACGGTTGCCAAGCTGCTAGACACCATCGACGACAACCAGGCCACGCTGGCCCGCCGGGTCCTGGCGACCGGCTCGCCGGTTTATGACCGGGCGTTCGGCAAGCTGCTGCAAAGTCTCGGCACGGCCTCGCTGACCACTGAAGAGTCTCGTGCTCTCCAGCTTGGCGTCGACTCCGCCGGTGGCTATGCCGTACCGTTCCAGCTCGACCCGACCGTGATCCTGGCGAACAACGGCGCGATTAACCCGATCCGGGAGATCGCCCGCGTCGAGCAGATCACGGGCAAGGAATGGGACGGCGTCACCACGGCTGGCGTGACCGTCACCCGTGTGGCAGAAGGTACCGAGGCCGGTACTGGTGACCCGCTGTTCATCCAGCCTGCGGTGCGCACCGTGCGTGTTCAGGGATTTGTCCCGTTTAACATCGAACTCGATGTCAGCTGGGGCGCGCTGCGCAGCCAGATGACTAACCTGCTGACCGACGCCAAGGCGGTTGAGGAAGCTACGGCCTTCGTAACCGGCTCCGGTACAGCTCCGCAGGCTGCTGGCGTGGTCAACACGCTGTTCGGCCAGGCGCAGCTGCAGGTGCCGATCCCGACGGTCGTGATCCAGACGGCAGGTACTGCCACCCTGGCGGTCGGTGACCTGTACGCCCTGGAGAACGCCATGGCTCCGCGGTTCAGGAACCAGTCGAGCTACATGGCCTCGAAGACAACCTTCAACAGGTTCCGTCAGCTCTTCCAGGCCCTGGCCTCGCAGGCCGGCGACTCCTGGGTACGGGCCAGCATGGGTACGCCTAATTACTTCAACGGCTACCCGGCGTACGAGTCCTCGGCGATGGTGGGTACCGTCACCTCCGGCTCGAACGTGCTGCTGCAGGGCGACTTCTCCCAGTTCCTGGTGGTCGACCGGGTAGGCATGGGCATCGAGCTGATTCCCCACCTCTTCGGCTCGACGAACAGGTATCCGACAGGTACCCGGGGCATCCTGGCCATCTGGTTCAATAACTCAAAGACCCTGGTCCCGAACGCCTTCCGCCTGCTACAGACGCTGTAAGCGGATCGCCCAGGGGGCGAAAGAAGAGGCCCGTCGGTCATTCGGCGGGCCTCTTCGCATCTGCACCGGCCCAGTCGCCGGGACGGCCAAGTGCCGCCTTTACTTTCCATGCATGCTGCTGACGACGCGCCCAGTTCGGCGGGCTGCAATAGACATCCCACTCCGGCTTGTAGGCGTGAACTGAGCCTTCTTCCCAGACTCGGTCCCGGTTCCGCCCGGTCAGGTCATAGCGGTCCTCAAGCACGCTGACCGGCACGGCGTCTAGGCAATCAGCCCACTTTCCGACCTCGGTCAGCCAGCTATCCACGAACGGTGACGGGATGGCCTCGCCGATCGCTTCGAGCGCTCTGCGGTGGATCACAGGATAGACGTTGTCGAAGACCTCGCCATGCAGGTACGGAATGCCGGGCTGCTGCGCGCGCAGGATCTCGTCCCAGCCCTTGGTGAGCATGCGGCCATCATCACCCCACCAGATCAGCCATTCACCAGCGGATAGCTCGCTTAGGCGGGCAAAGTAGGTGCCCAGGCCCCGCCAGCCCTGGCGCGGAGTGTTCCACGTAAAACATCCCAGTTGCCTTGCCCAGGTGCCGGTGTCCGGGTCGTCGTCGTCGAAGGCGATCCCGAACTCGATCCGCTTAGGGTCAGTGGCCTGCTCGATGAGCGAGAACATCGCCTCCCTGGCCATCTTCCGCCGCTGCCGTGACGGCCACAACACCGAGATCAGTCCCGGCACGGGGTCGCGACGGAAGTCAAGCCAATCAGAGCGGCCGGTGAGCGGGTCCGTCACTGAGCCGTCTGGTCGTCGTCGTCATCCTTGGCCAGCTTGAC
>WNFL01111391.1_pt2 | contig 29551 bp, 29 predicted proteins | sample 5400361 | NCBI WGS metagenome assembly WNFL01 (sample SAMN13153351, study PRJNA577476) | soil metagenome | isolation source: 40 cm soil on Douglas fir-dominated hillslope | place: USA:California | collected 2013-09-17
GAGATTGGCATGCGTCCCCTGCTGGTTCGCGTGCGTATCGAAGCTGCCGAGCGAAACGCGGATCACCGATACGCCGGAGGCGTTCGCCGCGAGCTGTGCCGCCGTGCCCGCGGCGTTGCCGAACGGGCCCATGGGAAATGTCGTTTCGAACTTGTGGTCCGCCGTGAGTTTCTGCGCTGAGGCGCGCACGTCTCGCTCCACGCGCAGGATGTGCGCGAGGGCCGGATTGCGCGTCTCGCCCTCGTCGCGCGCAAGCCGCGCGTTGCGCAGGAACTGCGCCGGGTCTGCGAGCGCGATGGCGCGCGCATTGTTGCCGGCGAGCGGACCCATGGATCCCGCGCCGACGACGACACCGTCGGCCGCGAACGAGAGCGGCGACGGCGAAAGCGCGAACGCGCGCGCGAGCCAGCCCGCATCGAGGTATTCGTCGCTCGACGATGCGGTGTCCCAGATCTCGATCGAGCGGAAGTGCGACAGGTTCGGACGCGGATAGCCCACGCCCTGGACGATGGCAAGCTCGCGCGCTTCCCATCGCGCATGCAACTTCTCGAGCGACGGATGCAGGCCCGTGGTCTCGGTGAGCTTCATGACCTGGTCTCGCGCGATGCCGATTCGCGGCCGCAGCGCGGCGTACGACGGATTCGCGTAGGGAATGACGGTGTTCAGCCCGTCGTTGCCGCCGCGCAGCTCGACGAGGATGAGGAGCTTGCGGGCCGGCGCCTGCATCTCGGCGGCGAAAGCACGCGACCCGGCGAAAGGCGCGAGCGCCGCGAGCTTCAGGAAATCGCGGCGCGCGAACGTCATTTGAGCTGGAAGGAAGCGTCCGCCACGAGCGCACGCACGCGATCGCCAACAGGAGCTTCCTTGTCGTCCGTGTTCATCGCGGGATATGCGAGCACGAGACCCTGTAGACGGTCGCTTCCGCGGCTGCCCAGCGACCGGGAGAAACGATCCGCGTCGAATACGTAATCGGTCATGCCGCGCTCGAGCATGCGGCGCAGCTGCGCTCCGGGCCCGGCCTGCGCGCCGCCCTTCGCCTCCTCGCGCATGGCCATCGCCATCGGTTCCGGTTCGGAGGCGCGAAAGACGCGATCGACGAATTGCCGGCGGCCGAGCAGGGTCGCCGAATCGATCCAGGCATCGCCGCCGGGCCATCCCTTCACGTTGGGCGGGGCGAACGGGTTCTGGCCAAGCGCGGCGCACGCGAACACCGCCGGGCGCAAATCGACGGGATGAATGCCGAACGTGCGCAATGTCCCCACGACCAGCTCCACCGGCGATTTCACCAGCGCGCCCCGGTTGGCCTCGGCCCAGAACGCATCCGACGTGAGCGCCGCGCGCAGCAACGGCTTCACCTCATAGCGCGCCTCGCGGAACACGTCGGCCCAGCGCGAGACCGCCGCGGGGTCGGGCGTCGGCGACACGAACTCGCGCCACAACTTGGCGGCCACGAAGCGCGCGGTCTGCGGCCTCGAGAGAAGGGTGTCGATCACGTCGTCGCCGTCGAGGCGCCCGGATCGCCCGAGCACCGTCTTCTCGCCGTAGTCGTGCCAGATGCGCCGGTAGGTGAACTCCCCGGTCTCGCGGTCGAGGCTCCACCCCGTGAAAGCGCGCGCGGCCTCCTTCACGTCGTGCTCGGTGTAGTTGCCCTCTCCCAGCGTGAAGAGCTCCATCACTTCGCGTGCGAAGTTTTCGTTGGGCGCCTGGCGGCGATTGCCCGCGTTGTCGAGGTACACCAGCATCGCCGGGTCCTTGCCGATCGCGTGCAGGAGCGTTGCGAAGTTGCCCAGCGCCTCGCGCCGCAGCAACGTGTTCTGCCGGTACATGAGCTGCACCGAGCGGACCTTCTGCTGGCTGGTGGCGAAATGGTTGTGCCAGAAGAGCGTCATCCGCTCGGAGAGCGGGCTCGACGTCTCGATCATCTCGCGCAGCCACCACGCGCGCAGCTCGAAGCTTTCGCGCGCCAGGCGCCGCTGCGAGGCCATGCGCTCTTCCTGGGTCATGTTGGCCCGGCGGTAGTACGGCTCGAAGGCAGCGTCGACGAAATCCGGCGGCGCGATGGATGGCTCCCCGCGCGCGCCCGCGAGCAGCCGGTCGACTGCTTCGCCGCGCTCGAGCGTTGCGTAGTGCGCGATTTCGGCGTCGGTGGCGCCAAAGCCCGTTCGGTTCAGCAAGTGGCGCGCGCCGTCATAGCCGATGGCCGCCGCCTGGGAGACGAACGCAACGACGAACGTGAGGAGCGCGAAGATGAGGCGCATGGCGTCGCTGAGCATAGCTCGCCCTCGGAAAAAAATCGCGCCGGCAATCGGGACGCCGGCGCGATAGCCGCCGTTACTTGCCGCGACCGTGATGCTGGTGAGCGGCCTTCATCTCCTCGGGAGTGATGAAGCCATCGCCGTTGGTGTCGATCTGGCTGAAGTGCTCGGCCAGGCGCGGCGCATTCGCCTGCGCTTCGGCGAGACTGATGCGGCCGTCGCCATCGGTGTCGATCTTGCGGAAGTGCTCCGCGAAGCGCTGCTCCTGCGTCTGCTCGTGCTGCGCGCGCATCTTCTCGTGGAAGGCGCGCAGCTCGTCGGGCGAAAGCTGCCCGTTGCCATCGGTGTCGATCTCGTCGAAGTGCTTCGCGATCATCGGCAGTGCCTTGGCTTCCTCCTTGCTGATGAGTCCATCGCCGTTCGTGTCGGCCGCCTTGATGCGTTCCAGCATCGCGCCCTGGCGGTGGCCGCCCGCGCCTTCCGGCGCGGCGACCGCGATGATCGCCGCGCTCGCGAGCGCGGCCGCGGTGAGGGTCAGTACGTATTTCATTCGATCTTCCTTTCGTTCGGATCAGTTCGCATCAGGAATGGTCCCGAGCGTAAGCGAACAACGCCCCGAAGGCGTTTCCGGAACACCTCGAGTGGTAACAACTTGTAAGGTTCCGCGCCGCTGCCCGGCCCGCTGCTAACATCGATCCGCCATGCAAACGCAGTCCCGCCAGAAGATCCTCGTGGTCGACGACGACCTGCGCCTGCGCGACCTGCTCAAGCGCTACCTGTCGGAGCAGGGATTCGCCGTCGACACCGTGCCCGATGCCCAGGCGATGGAGCGCAGCCTGCAGCGCGTGCGCTACGACCTCATGGTCCTCGACCTCATGCTCCCCGGAGAGGACGGGCTCGCCATCTGCCGGCGGCTTCGTTCCAGCGCAAACCAGATCGCGATCATCATGCTCACCGCCAAGGGTGACGATGTGGATCGCATCGTCGGGCTCGAGCTCGGCGCTGACGACTACGTCGCCAAGCCGTTCAACCCGCGCGAGCTGGTGGCGCGCATCCACGCGGTGCTGCGGCGCCAGGCGCCGCAGGAGACGCCGGGGGCGCCCTCCGCCGAACCGAAGGTGGTGGAGTTCGGACCGTTCGCGTTGCACCTCGCAAGCCGCGCGCTCACGAGGAACGGCGAGAACGTGCCGCTCACGACGGGCGAATTCGCGCTGCTCAAGGTGCTGGCGCTGCATCCGCGCGAGCCGATGTCGCGCGACAAGCTGATGGACCTCGCACGCGGCCGCGAGCACGAGAGCTACGACCGCTCGATCGACGTCCAGGTCTCGCGCCTTCGCCGACTCCTGGGCGAGGATCCGCACCAGCCGCGCTTCATCCAGACGCTATGGGGATTCGGATACGTGTTCGTTCCCGACGGCCTGCCTGCCAAGTGAAGTGGCTTCCGCAATCCCTGCTGGCTCGCACGCTCATCGTCGTGGTGGCGGCGCTCGTTCTTTCGCAGGCGGCATCGCTCTACCTCCTGCACGAGTACGTGACCCAGCCGCGCAACGCCTACGGCATGGGGCAATTCGTGAGCCACCTGAAGACGATGGGCGCGGCGCTGCAGACGATGTCCCCGGAGCAGCAGTCGGAATTCATCGGCCGCATCGCCGACAAGGAGGGCCTTCGCATCATTCCCGTCCGCGGCAACGAGGGAATGAGGCCCGCGCCCGACGTACCGCCCGTGCGCATGTTCCGGGAGCGCGTGCGCGATATCTTCGGTGCCGACGCGGACGTCTACATTCGCGGCCCGGTCGAGAATCCGGAGGAATTCGGCAAGCGGCCACGCCCGCAGGTGCTGTGGATACGTCTTCCAACCGGCGAACGCGATTACTGGGTCGCGTTTCCGCGCGGGCGCATCGAGCGCGATCCCACTACCGCCCTGCTCGCCTGGACCGTCGCCGGCCTGGGCATCGCCGCGCTCGCGACCTTCTTCATCGTGTGGCGCCTCAATCGCCCGTTGGCCGACCTCGCCCGCGCGGCCGACCGCCTGGGTGGAGGCGCCGATTCCACCCACGTGGAGGAGGAAATGGGGCCCTCGGAAGTGCGCGCGGTGATGCGCGCCTTCAACCGGATGCAGGATGGGCTCCAGAAGAGCCGCAGCGATCGCGCGATCTTCCTCGCCGGCGTCTCGCACGACCTGCGCACGCCGCTATCGCGCCTGCGTCTCGAGCTGGAAATGCAGGAAGGCCGCATGGAGCCCGCGACGCGCAGGGCGATGGTCGAGGACCTGGACGACATGAACGCGATCATCGACCAGTTCATGGACTTCATGAGGAGCGAGGCCTCCGAGCCGCTCTCGCCCGTGAACCTGGCGGAGCTCGCGCGCAGCTGCGCCGAGCGCGCGGCCCGCGGCGGCGCCCACATCACGTGCGAGCTGAACGAGCTTCCGGTCCAGATGCTTCGTCCGCTCGCGATGCAGCGCGCCATCGACAACCTCATCGGCAATGCGTTGCGCCACGCCCCGGGCGAGCTCGTCGTGCGCGTTCGCCAATCCGATGCAAGCGCCGAGTTTGCGGTGCTGGACCGCGGGCCCGGGATCGCGCCCGAGATGGTGGACAGGCTGAAGGAGCCCTTTACGCGCAAGGACGAGTCGCGCACCGGTTCTTCCGGGGCGGGCCTGGGGCTTGCCATCGCAAGCCGGGTGGCGGAGCTGCACGGCGGCCATCTCGACCTCGTTGGCCGGGAAGGCGGCGGGCTGGAGGCGCGCATCACCCTTCCACTCGCCCGCTAACTCTCGTCAACCGGACGGCGGGTTCATGCGTTGCCCGGTTGTCGCACGCCGATCGCCCTGGCGTCGCGGCGCGGGCGTATGCTGAAAGCGGGCGAGGAACGAGACAAGGAGCCTCAACATGAGAGCGATCAAATCGCTGCTGGTGGCGGCCATCGCCGCAGCAGGCGTGGCGGCAGTTGCCGTCGATGCCCAGGCGGCAAGCGGTGGAGGCGGACACGGGGGCGGCGGCTATGGCGGGGGCGGCCATGGCGGCGGCGGATACCACGGGGGTGGCGGATATCACGGGGGCAGCGGCCATGGCGGCCACTACTACGGTCACGGCCACTACTACGGGCACAGCCATTACTACGGCTACGGATACTACGGCGGCTACTACCCGTATTACTGGGGCTGGCCCCTCGCATGGTCGGCCGCCTGGTATTGGGGCTCGCCGTACTACTACTACAACTCACCGGGTTACTACCCGCCCGTGGCTTACGACCCGATGGTGACGCGCTATCCGGCGGCGTACCCGGATGGCGTGATGGAACCGATGGAGCCGATGGAGCAGAGCACCCAGGTCCAGCCCGGCCCGGGCGCGCCCACGCAGGCGCCCGCGTACATGAACTACTGCGAGTCCGCGAAGGCGTATTACCCGAAGATCACCAGCTGCCCCGAGGGTTGGAAGTTCCTCCCGTCGCGCTGACGGCCGCCGCGGCGGGGCGGGCGCCGAAGAAGGATTCGACGTCCGCCAGCGCCCGTGTGCGCCGGAAAGGCGGCAGCGCGCGCCAGATCCTGCGCCCGTAAGGCTTGTCCACGAGGCGGGGATCGCAGATCACCAGCGCTCCGCGATCCGTTTCGTCCCGGATCAATCGTCCCGCACCCTGCTTGAGGGCAATCACCGTGCGTGGCACCTGGTAGTCCATGAAGGCATTGCCGCCGGCGCGATTGATTCGCTCGATGCACGCGGCGAGCACCGGATCGTCGGGCGGGTTGAACGGCAGGCGGTCGATCACGACCACGGAAAGCTGGTCGCCCTTCACGTCGACGCCCTCCCAGAACGACTGCGATCCCACGAGGATCGCGTTGGGCGAGCGCCGGAATCGTTCGAGGATCTCGTTCTTCGACCCGGTACCCTGCAGCAGCACCGGCCAATCGAGCCCTTCCCCGGCGAGCTTGCCCCGGAGAAGGTCGTGGCCGCGATCCATGGCGCGCAGGCTGGTGAAGAGGAGGAACGCATGGCCGCCACTCGCGCGCACGACGGGCCACGCCGCGTCGATGACGCTCTCCACGTAGCGCTCGCTGTTCGGGTCGGGAAGTCCCTCGGGCACGTACAGGAGGGCCTGCGTCGCGAAGTCGTAGGGACTCGCCCAGGTTTTCGTGGTCGCTTCCGCAAGGCCCGTCTCCGACTGGAAGTGGGAAAAATCACCGTTCACGGAAAGCGTGGCGGAGGTGAAGATCCACGCGCGATTGGCTTCGTCGACCTGCGCGCGGAAAATCCGGCCCGCGTCGAGCGGCGTGATGTAGAGGACTGCCGATTGCGCGTAGGCCTCGACCCAGCGGACGACTTCCGGCGCGGTTTCCTCGCCGTACGCATCTTCCCTGGGGCGCTCGTCGGCGTCACGCCATTCGCCGATCAGCGCGGCGAGCGCATCGCATCGCAGCCGGCAGTTGCGGATCTCGTCCGCGCGCTCTTCCTGCGCGCGCAGCTTTTCGCCGAGGGCGACGAGCGCTCCCGCGAGCGCATCGAGCGACGCGTCGAATCGCGCCCGCTCGCGAAGCTGGGCCAGCGCCGTGCGCCCTGTCGCCTGGCCAAGGGATAGCCGCACGTCCCGGGCCGCCTTCTCCGCGGCCGTGGCGGCCTGCCCGATCTCGGTGCCTTCCTTCGCGTGTTGCGCCTGCGCGAGCCGCGCATCGCGCGCGAGCTCGAGCACCTGCGAAGTCGAGACCTGCCGGCCGAAGAAAAGGCGCGCGAGGTCGGGCAGGTGGTGTGCCTCGTCGAAGACGATCGTGTTGGCCGACGGAAGGAGGTCCTGCGCCCCTTCGTCGCGCAGCACGACGTCGGCGAAGAAAAGGTGGTGGTTCACGACGACCACGTCCGCTTCGCTGGCGCGCTTGCGCGCCTTCATCACGAAGCAGTCCTGGTAATGGCGGCACGACGACCCGAGGCAGTTCTCCCGCGTGGACGTAGCCTGTGCCCAGGCCGCGGAAGTCTCCGGGACGTCCGAGCATTCGCCACGGTCGCCTGTCATGGTGACGTTCGCGAAGCGGCGAATCCTGTGCAGGTGCGCCACGTCCTCGCGTGCCGCGAACGTCCCCTGCGCCACCGCCGCCTCCAGGTGATGCAGGCAAACGTAGTTGGCACGCCCCTTCAGGAGCGCCACGTCGATGCTCGCGCCCAGCGCTTCGCGCACGCGCGGCAAGTCGCGATGGTAGAGCTGGTCCTGGAGGGTCTTCGTTCCCGTGGAGACGATCACGCGTCCGCCGGCGAGGAGCGCGGGCACGAGGTATGCGAACGTCTTTCCGGTGCCGGTGCCCGCCTCCGCGATGAGCACGCCTCCCGATTCGATCGTATCGAGCACGGCCTGCGCGAATTCCACCTGTTGTGGACGTTGGCGAAAGCCCGGCACGGCGTGCTCGAGCGCGCCCCCCGTCCCGAAGATGGCGTCGAGGTCGTTCACGTGCGCCCGAATACGATGCGCTCCTGCTGCAGCAGCCGTGCGACCGATGCGACGCACAGCGCCGCCAGCGCGAACGCCACGCCGGACGGCAGGAGATAGTCGGCGAGCGACAGCACGTCGCCACGCAGCACGCGCGAGAGCACCATCTGCTGCGCAAGAACCGGGACGGCGAGCTGCCAGAGCGAGTCCTTCAATCCGGAGAAGAGCACGATCACCGGCACGAACGAGGCCACGGTCGCGAGGTAGCTCACGTACGTCTGTGCTTCCCGGTATGAGCGCCCGTAGGTGCAGATCAGCATCTGCAGCGCCGAGGTCATGGCCGCGAACGGCACCGTGATCGCAATGAACTGCGCGAGCTCGGGCCAGCCGAACGTGAGGGTCGCGGCGATCTTCTTCTGCGCGTAGAGCATCGCCGCGACCACGAATCCCGTGAGCGTGAGAGTCGCGACCGTGCTCGCGAAAGTCCAGGCGGCGAGCCACTTGCCGGTGACGAGGCTTCCACGCGAGATGGGCGTCGAGAGCAGCGGCTCGAGCGAGCCACGCTCGCGCTCGCCCGCGGTCGAATCGATGGCGACCGTCATTCCGCCCAGGAGCGGCGAGAGGATCGCGAACATCGGTATGAGGAAGAGCATGAAGGCGCCCTTTTGCCGCGGCGTGGCGGTGTTCACGTGCTCGACCTTCACGGGCTCGACGAGGTCGGGGCTCACGCCGCGTGCCACCATTCGCAGGGTCCCGGACTCGCGGTTGAAGGCGCGCAGCAGGCGTTCGGCCTGCCGGATCGCGGGCGAGGAGTCGGCGCGCGAGTCGTCGTAGACGATCTCCAGCTTGGCCGTGTCGCCCGCGATGTAGCGCTCGTCGAAATCGTCCGGCACGACGATCACGGCGTCCAGGCGGCCCTCGCGGATCTTCTTCTCGTAGTCGGCGGGAGCGACCTCGATCTCCACGTCGTTGCGCTGGAAAAAGTTCACGAGCGCCGGCGCGTGCTCCGCGCCCGAGATGCGCACCTTGAGGATCGCGGCCTTCTCCTCGAGGCCCGAGATGAACTGCGCCATGAGGACCAGCGTGAGCGGTCCCGTCACGATGGACGCCACGAACACCATCATCGCCGTGCGCCGGTCGCGCAACGCGTCGCGTACCTCCTTCCAGTAGACGACGGCGAGCGGCGACCTCATGCGGCGATCCCCTCGCCCGTCAGGTGCACGAACGCGTCCTCCAGGTTGGCGCGCCCGCTCTGGGCGAGGAGCTCTTCGGCGGTGCCGTGGGCGACGACGCTGCCCTTCGCGACGATCACGATCTCGTCGCACAGCGCGGAGACTTCCTGCATGACGTGGCTCGAAAAGAGCACGCACTTGCCCGTTTCCCGAAGGCGCCGGATCACTTCCCGCATGCTCCTCGTCGTCATCACGTCCAGCCCATTGGTGGGCTCGTCGAGCATCACGTTGGGCGGGTCGTGCACCAGCGTGCGGGCGATGGCGACCTTCATGCGCTCTCCCTGCGAGAAGCCGTCGGTGCGCCGGTCCAGCAGCCCCGAGAGGTCGAGCAGGCCCGCGAGCCGCCCGATGGACGCTTCGATCGCCGCATCGTCCATGCCGCGCAGCTCGCCGTAATAGCGGATGTTCTCGCGCGCGGTGAGGCGCGCGTAAAGGCCGCGCGCGTCGGAGAGCACGCCCACGCGCGCGCGCACCGCGACGGGATCCGTGACGCAGTCGATGCCATCGACGCGCGCCCTGCCGTGCGTGGGGACCACGAGGGTCGCGATCATCCGCAACGTCGTCGTCTTGCCCGCGCCGTTGGGACCGAGCAGCGCGGTGATGGCGCCGTCGGGCGCGCGGAACGAGACATCGCGCACCGCGTGCACGGCACCGAAGTACTTCGCCAGGGTCTCGACCTCGATCAAAACCGCGTACCGAGGGGAAGCACGAAGAGCGGGCGCGGGATGCGCTCGAGGCATTTTCCGTCGAGCTTCTCCGCGGGCGCCTTCACGAACGATTCCACCAGGCGCGGCGCGCAGCCGTGCAGGCTCACGCCGTGTCCCACGCGCGGCGCGATGAAGTGGCGCGCGTTCGGCAGCGTCGCGGCTACCTGCTCCGCGTGCCGCGGCGGTGTCGCCGGGTCGATGCCGCCCGAGAGCATGAGCACCGGCACGTTGGAGCGAACCGGATCGTAGAAGTCGGCAGGCACCTTGCCCTTCGGCCACGTCCGGCACGCGTTGATGAAGTCATCGACGAGAGCGCGCCCGAAGAACGAGCCACCGACCTTGCCCAGGTCCTCGGGTGTGATGCGCGGCACATCCTCGGCGCAGATCACGGACAGGTGCATGCCAATGGAGAGGTTCTCGGAGATGTCGTCGGCGAACTCGAGGTTCTGCGCGAGCAGCGGGTTGAAGTCGCCCTGGGCTGCCGAGGAGATGCCGTAGGGAAGAAGGCTCGCGAGCTCCGCCACGTAGAGCGGGCGGAAGATGCCCGAGAGGAAGACATTTTCGTTGACATTGATGGTCTCGCGCTCGCCGGTGCGCGGGTCCTGGATCGCCGCGCGCACGGGCCGGCGCGCGAGCTGGCCGCGCACATCCGCGATGGTCTTGCGCAGGTTGGGATAGATCTGGCGGCAGCGTTCCTCGTGGTCGCAATCGTCGAGCAGGCGATCGAGCGCTGCATCGCCGTCGGAAACGAAGGACAGCGGCAGCTTCATCCCTGCGGGCGCCACGCCGTCGAGCACCATGCTGCGGACGCGCGATCCGTGGCGGCGCAGGAACTCGAGCGCCACGCGCGTGCCGTAGGAGCCGCCCCAGAGATTCACGGCGCCGTAGCCCAACGCCGTGAGCGCCTCGTCGTAATCCTCTACGGCGATCGAGGTGATGTACTTCGAGGGATCCGCGTCCAGGGTTTCGAGGCAGTGCTGCACGACGCGTTGCGGCAGCGTGTCCTCGAACATCGACTGCAGCGTCGCGCCGTCGTCCTCGTCGCAGTCGAGCGGGTGCGAGTTTCCGGTGCCGCGCTGGTCGATGAGGACGATGTCGCGCGCATCGTTCAGCCGCGTGAAAAGCGGCAGCACCTGCGAGGCGAGCGAGACCGCGCCCTGTCCCGGACCGCCGGCGAGCACGACGACGGGATCGGCTTCGCGCGCGCGCAGCCGTGCCGGGATGACGGCGATGTCGAGCCTGATGCGCCTGCCGCTCTTCGCCTCGCGGTCCTCCCACACCTCGAGGCCGCCGCAGCGCGCGGCCACGTCCACGCCGGGCAGCCGGCAGGTGTCGAGCACAACGGTGGCGCGCGGAGTCTCGGGAGTGGAGGTACACGCGGCAGCCAGCGTGGCGGCTGCGGCGGCGAGGAGACGTTTCATCGGTGCGATCGAGGATACCATCGCCCGGTGGCCGATCCGAGCTTCCCGAAACAAGACCCCGCCGATCCGCAGTTCTGGGAGCTGCGCTATGGCGCGCACTTCGCGCCGTGGGACGCGGGCAAGGTCCCATCGCAGCTCCTCGGGTTCGTCCGCGCCTCGGTCCCGCGGCGCGTTCTCGTTCCCGGATGCGGAAGCGCCTGGGACGTGCGTTGCTTCGCCGAGCACGGATGGGACGTGACGGGCATCGACTTCAGCCGCGCGGCGGTCGACGAAGCGAGAAAGGTGCTCGGGGTCCATGCGGGACACGTGCGCGAGGCAGACTTCTTCGCGCCCATGGCCGAGGCACCATTCGCGATGGTCTACGAGCGCGCGTTCCTGTGCGCCCTTCCCCGCCGCCTCTGGAGCGAATGGGCGCGACGCGAAGCGCAGCTAACCGAACCCGCAGGCCTGTTGGCCGGCTTCTTCTACTTCGACGTGGGCGAGCGCGGCCCGCCTTTTCCGCTGCGCTCGCAGGGCGAGCTCGACCACCTGCTCGGCTCGGCATTCGAGCGAATCGCGGACCAGCCGGTGCCGGATTCGATCGACATCTTCCGCGGCAAGGAGCGCTGGCAGGTGTGGCGACGTCACTCGGGCGGCGCGCCGAAGAGCAGCGACTGAGGGTAGGCGTTGCCGAGCTGCTCGTCCACGTGGAGCGCATCGCCCGGTTGCGCCTGCGCCTTCTCCGCCGCGCGCTTGGCGACGGCCACCACCTCGTGGCGCGATTCGAACACGCCGGGCAGCACGGGCAGCACGCCGACCACGAGCTTGGGCATCGGCCTCACGTAATCGCGGCCGTCGCGACGGCGCACGGTGAAGTAGCCGCGCGCGCGCGCGTCCTTCGAAACGTGCGCATCGAGAAGCGACGGGAATGCGGCGAGCATGCGCTCGGCGCGCGCTCTCCAGTCTTCGCTTTGCATCAGCGCCACGAAACGGCTTCCCGAGACGTGCCCCGCGAAGTCCACGCCCGGCTCGCACTGCGCCTCGAGCAGCCGCGCCGTCGCGTGGATCAGCGCGTCGCCGGCGGTGAATCCTTCGCTGTCGTTCAGCCCGCGCATCTGGTCCACCTCCACGAACCAGGCCGTGAACGGCACCCGTCCCGCGAGGAGCCGCTCGAGGTGCTCGTTGATCGGCACCTGGCCAGGAAGCATCGTGAGCGGGTTGGTGTAGCGCGCCGCAAGCACACGCGAGCTTTGCAGCGAACGCACGACGTCGCCGGCCGTTCCCATGCCGACGTAGCGACCGTTGGAGACGATCACGAATCCGTCGGCGAGCCGCCTCGCGTCGGTCTCGGCAAGCAGGGCCGCGAGCGCGGCGAGGCCCAGGTTCGCTTCCGCATGGATCGGCGCGGTATCGGCGAACTCCGCGCAAGGGCGCGTGGCGAGCGCGTGCGGCGCCCCGCTCGCCATCACGATGTCCATCACGGCGCGCCCCACGGGCGACGTGGCGAAACGCTCGAGCAGGCGCGCGAGCGGCGTTTCGGGCGTGACGGGATCGACTGCGCGAACGAAATCGTGCGCCGTGGGTTCGGTGCCCGCGCGAAGGCGTGGCGCGGCGAGCACCGGAAGCTTCGAGTCGCTCTGCGCGCGCGCGAGCTCCTCCGGCAGCCGTGCGGGCGGCAGCTCCGCCGGACGGCCGATGAACCACCCCTGCCCGCACGCGAGCCCCATGTCCCTCACGACCTTGAAGTCCGCGGCGGTCTCGATGCCCTCGGCGATCACCTGCGACCCGGCGCTCTCGGCGATGTCCTGGATCGCGCGAAGGAATTGCGCCTTCACCGGATCGTTGGCGACGCCCGTGACGAAATGCTTGTCGGCCTTCACGAACTCGGGGCGCAGCTCCGACCACAGGCGCAGGCTCGCGAAGCCCTCGCCCAGGTCATCGATGGCGATCCGGAAGCCCATCGAGCGATAGAGCATGAGCGAGTCGTGCACGACGGGAAAATCGAAAGTCGGATGGTCCTCGGTGAGCTCGATCACGACGCGATCGGGCGCGATCCCCAGGTCGCCGAGGAATCGCTCCGCGCGCGCTCGGTCGAAGCCGCGCTTCTGGATGAATTGGGGCGAAACGTTGAGGAAGAGATTGCCCGGGTAGCGCCTCGCGGCGAAAGCCCGCAGCACTTCGGTGATGCACAGGACGTTCAGCTCGCTGGCGAGTCCCTCGTCCGCCGCGGCGGCGAACAGGGCCGCCGGGGTCTGCAACACCGTGCCCTCGGGACCGCGCACCAGCGCTTCGAAGCCGATCACGCTCGCGTCGCGAAAGCCGTATATCGGCTGGAAGACAGTGGTGAGGGCGCGGCTTTCGAGAAGCTTGCGAAGCTCGCGTGCGACGTCGTTCGCGATTTCGCCCACCGGGATCTCTACCTCATGCGACGCCGTGACGGCGGAACCACTCGAGCATGCGCTGCCAGCCGTCGTCGGCCTCGCGCCCGCGATAGCTCGGGCGGTAGTCGGCGTAGAACGCATGCGGAGTGTCGGGGTACGTGTGGATTTCGGAGGGCTTGCCCGCCTCGCGGATCGCCGTGCGCATGCGATCCACGCCTTCGTTGGGAATGCCCGCATCCGCGCCGCCGTAGAGTCCCAGCACCGGAATCTTGAGATCGGCCGCCACGTCGGTCGCATGCTTCGGCTGCAGCGGCGTGGCCGGCGCTTCGACCTTGCCGTACCACGCGACCCCGGCTCGCGTCGTGGAGCTGCGCGCGGCGTAGAGCCACACGATGCGCCCGCCCCAGCAGAACCCGGTGATCGCCATTCGCTTCGCGTCGCCGCCGTTCCTGGCGGCCCATTGCGCCGCCGCGTCGAGGTCCGACATCACCTGTGCATCGGGAACCCGCGCCACGATCTTGCGGATCTCCTCGATCTCGAGGTTCGCGGGATCTCCCTGGCGCGCGAAGAAATCGCAAGCGACCGCCATGTACCCCGCTTTCGCGAGTCGGCGGCAGACATCCTTGAAGTGCTCGTGCAGGGCCCAGATCTCGTGGACGACCAGCACGATCGGCAGGTTCGACTTTCCGGCGGGCCTGGCGCAATACGCCGGGATCTCGCGATCGCCGGCCGGAATCTTCACGTCCCCGGCATCGAGCCCGGACGCGGGCGTGCTGATGATCGTCTGTGCGACCGGCTGGACTGCGGCGGCGAATCCGCGATTTTCGCTGATCATGGGCCAATTATAGGTGTGGCCGCCGTCGTTCTGTCCCGGAAATCGCCATTGCGCGGTGTCCACATATTCCGGCGAGGACGGGTGCGGCGAGGGAGAAGGCGCGTGCTGCGCGACGACGCAGTCGCAGCCGGAAAAGGCGTCTTGCTGCGGCTGAAGGGCTGGGCTATTCGCCGTAGAGCTTCTGCTTGAGCTCGCGGCGCTCCTGCGCTTCGATGGTGAGAGTGGCCGTGGGCCGCGCGAGAAGTCGCTGGATGCCGATGGGCTCTCCCGTCTCTTCGCAGAAACCGTAGCTGCCGTCCTCGATGCGGGTAAGCGCCTGGTCGATCTTCTTGAGGAGCTTGCGCTCGCGGTCGCGGGTGCGAAGCTCGAGGGCGTGCTCCTCTTCCAGCGTGGCGCGGTCGGCCGGATCCGGCGCGAAGGACAGCTCGCGCAGGTGCTCGGTCGTGGCGCCCGCGTTCTCGCGCAGCTGGGTCTGCAGCTCGATGAGCCGCTCGCGGAAGAATTTGAGCTGCGCCGCGTTCATGTACTCCGACTTCGGCATCTTGACGATTTCCGCCTCGGTCGGGGTCTTGGGTTTGCTTGCCATTGATCCTTCCTGCGATGGCCCGAAGCCGCGTGCCGGGAGGGCTCCGGGCGGGCCATCAAAAGCCGGTAAGTGTAGCCCAGATAGGGTTCACAGACAATGGACAATCGGCCCGGCGATTCATTCCGGGGGTGCTCTCTGAAAGGCTTGTAGGCCTTTGACTCAAAAAGGGTTTCCGTGAGAGAAAAAGGGGCATTCCGGCCCCTTTTTTCGATCCGGGCGCAGGTCCCGGAAAGCGATCCTGGCTCCCCCTTATCGCGCGCCGCTGGAGCGGTCCTGCTTGTACGCGTCTCCGCTCGTGGTGCCGACCGATTCCGCGCCGCTGCCGGCCTTGCGCGGGATGCGGCTACCGGTGATGACTTCGCCCTCGCTCTTGTCGGCGGTGGCGGTGGCGCCGGCGGTGGCGGTCTGGGGAGTCTCGCAACCGGCGACCAGCACCGACGCGACGTACAGGGCGAAAAACAATGCTTTCTTCATCTACCTTTTTCCTTCGTGGATGTAGGGAGTGATGCGTCCGATGCGCGGACCGCGCCGCGCGGATGTTCAGCCGCCGCCGTTCAACGGACCCGCGGGCGGCTTCTCCATGCGGTTTTCCTCGTAACCACGCCGGCTCATCGACTTCACCGATTCGGAGTTCTCGCGGCTTTCGCGGGCGATGCGGCTGCCCACCATGAACTCCTTGCGCTGGCCGTCCTCCATGTGGATCGCCGGCGCGCCGAACTGGCCCGATGCCCCGAGCGTGGCGCTGTCCTGGAGATACGGATCGGTCGCACATCCCGCGGAGAGGAACAACGCGGCGACCGCGCCGCCCATAGCGATTTTCGACATGGTTGTTTCGCACTTTGTTTGAGGAAACGGAATGATAGCGGCTTCGATCAGAACTGGCTAATGCATGCAACTCATGCTTGCGCCTCATGCGGCGGCTAGTACGCGCGCGAATCCTCGATCACCTTGCCGTCGTTGGGAAGGCTCCCCGGGCGCTCGAAGCGCACCTCGCCGCGCAGCTTGGAGACGTCGCGCAACGTCGCCTCCACGCGCGCCGCGAGATCGGCGTCGGCATCGCCGTCGCGCTCGACGCGCAGCGTCATGCGATCTTCTCCCGCCTCGTTCGCCACGACGAGACGGCCACGCGACAATCCATGGCGGCGCAGCACCTCGGCGACCTGGTGCGGATGCACGAAAAGTCCGCGAACTTTCGTCGCCTGGTCCGCGCGCCCCATCCAGCCCTTGATGCGAAGGTTGGTGCGCCCGCACGGGCTCGCGCCCGCGAGCACCGCGGACAGGTCGCCGGTGGCGAACCTCAGCAGCGGATAGTCGCGGTTGAACGTGGTCACCACGACCTCGCCCACCTCGCCTTCGGCCACCGGATCGCCCGTGCCGGGACGAACGATCTCCAAGATGATGTCCTCGTTCACCACGAGCCCCTCGCGCGCCTCGCTCTCGTAGGCGATGACGCCGAGGTCCGCGGTGCCGTACGCCTGGAATGCGGCGAGCCCCCGTTGGGACAGGAACTCGCGAACCGCCGGCATGAACGCCTCGCCCGAGACGAGCGCGCGGCGAATCGACCGGCACCCGTGCCCGAGCTCACCAGCCTTTTCCAGGATGATCTTGAGGAAGGATGGCGTCCCGACATAACCCACGGGCTCGAGGTCGCTTATCGCACGCACCTGCATTTCCGTCTGTCCCGTGCCGCCGGGAATCACCGCGCATCCGAGGTGATGCAGGCCGGTTTCGAACATGCTGGCCGCGGGCGAGAAGTGATACGAGAAGCAGTTGAGCACGACATCGCCGGCGCGGAATCCCGCGGCGAAAAGCGCCCGGGACGTGCGCCAGAAATCGGGCTCGCGTCCTTCCGGATCGTAGATCGGTCCCGGCGACATGAAGATGCGCGCGAGCTTTTCGGGGGCGGTCGCGTTCAATCCGCCGAAGGGCCGTTGCGCTCGCTGTCGCTCCACGAGCTCGGACTTTCGCGTGAGCGGCAACGCCGCGAGCGCGGCACGCGAATCCACCGGGCGGTGATCGATTCCGGCGAGAAGCTCGCGATAGAAAGGCGTGCTTTCCTTCGCGTGCGCAACCTGCCCCGGCAGGCGGCGCATCAGGTCCGCCTCCCGCTCCTCTCGCGCTCGTGCATCGAGCGCGTCGTAGAGCATCACGCCAACCAGCGCTTGCGGCGCCGGTAGTTCTTGGTCTCGCGGAAGCTCTTGCGCCCGGCGCCCGAGATGCCCAGGTAGAACTCCTTCACGTCCTCGTTCTCCGACAGCGACTTCGCCGTTCCCTCGAGCACGACCCGGCCGTTTTCGAGGATGTAGCCGAAGTCCGCAAAGCGCAGCGCCACCATGGTGTTCTGCTCTGCCAGCAGGAAGCTCACCTTCCGCGACGCATTGAGGTTCTTCACGATCTCGAAGATCTCCTCGACGATCTGCGGCGCGAGGCCCATCGAAGGCTCGTCGAGCAGGATCATGCGCGGGCGGGCCATGAGCGCGCGCCCGATGGCGGTCATCTGCTGCTCGCCGCCGGACGTATAGCCGGCCATGGACCCGCGGCGCTGCTTGAGGCGGGGAAAGAACTCGTACACCTGCTCGAGATCCGCGCGCACTTGCGCGCGGCTCGCGCTTCGCGTGTACGCGCCGGTGAGCAGGTTCTCCTCGACGGTGAGGTGCGCGAAGCAATGGCGGCCTTCCATCACCTGCACGACGCCGCGCCTCACGAGGTCCGACGGGCTCAGGCGATCGACCCGCTCCCCTTCGAAGTGGATCGCGCCCTTGGTGACCTCGCCGCGCTCGGCGCGCAGGAGGTTGGAGATCGCCTTCAGCGTGGTCGTCTTTCCTGCGCCGTTGGCCCCGAGGAGGGCCACGATGCCCCCTTCGGGAACCGCGAGCGACACGCCCTTCAGCACGAGGATCACGTGGTTGTAGATCACCTCGATGCCGTTCACGTCCAGCATCGGACGGATGGGCGTGACGCTCATGCCGCTAGCTCGCCTTCGCGCAGTCGTGCACCGGCAGCTTCTTCTCGCCCGCGTACGCCTTGGCCGAGGCGTTGACCAACGGACGAATCACCTTCTGGTCGGCTTCATACCATTCGGACGTGTAGCTCCATTGCTTGCCGTCCCACGTATGCACGCGGCCACGGTGCACGCCGCCGTGGTCGCTGCAGGAGGTCCTGAGCGGCTGGACCATGTCGCCGAATCCGAGCGCCTTCACCTTCGCTGCATCGAGGTTCAGGTGCTCGGCGCCCCAGCGCACTTCCTCGCCGTTCACGGGACGCTTGCCGTATTGGGCCTGCGCCGCCTTGATCGCCTCCACCGACAGCATCGCGGAGATCATGCCGCGGTTGTAGAGCACGCTTCCGACCTCGCTCTTGTTGGCCGCGGTGCCCTTACCCTTGTCGTAGAGGTACTTGATCATGTCCTTGTGCACGGGGAAGTCGTGCTCCGAGGAATGCCCCAGCGCGATCCCGTTGTACCCCTTGGCCGCGTCTTCGGCGGGCGTCACGTCGGGCTCGGCGGAAGACCACCACACGCCGTACATCTGCAGGCGCGGATAAGACACAGCGATCGCTTCCTTGATGGACGTGGAATTCATCACGCCCCAGCCCCACAGGAAGACGTAATCGGGACGCTGCTGGCGCACTTGCAACCAGGTCGCCTTCTGCTCGACGCCAGGGGACGTCACCGGCAGCAGGATCAGCTGGAAGCCTTCCATCTTGGCGCGCTCCTCCAGCAGCTTGATCGGCTCCTTGCCGTAGGGCGAGTCGTGGTACACGAGCGCGATCTTCTTGCCCTTGAGAGGCCCCTTCTTCTTCACGTGCTGCACCAACATGTCGGCGGCATCCCAATACGTGCCGAGCAGCGGGAAGTTCCATTGGAAGACGCTCCCGTCCACCGAATCGGCGCGGCCGTAGCCGGTGGAGAAGAGCACGATCTTGTCGCCCGGCACCTTGTCGGTGAGCGCGTAGGTGATGCCGGTCGACAGCGGGTTCACGAGCACGCCCTTCTTGCTCTTCAACCGCTCGTAGCATTCGACGCCGCGGTCGGTCGCGTAGCCCGTCTCGCATTCCTCGAACGCGAGCTTCACGCCGTTCACGCCGCCGTCGCGTTCGTTCACGAGCTTGAGGTAGTCCACGTAGCCGTTGGCCCATGGCACGCCGTTGGGTGCGTACGCGCCGGTGCGGTATACGAGCACCGGGATGAAAATCTCGTTGGATTGCGCCGCGACCTCGGCGATGCCGCCCACCGCGGCAGCCACCGCGACCGCGAGCGCGGCAGCCTTGATGCGAAATGCCGGTTTCATCACGTATCCCCTCCTGTTGTGGTTAATGCGGAAAAGGCCAGAGCCTGAGCTTTTCCTTTCCGATGGCCCATAGGCGGGCCAGGCCGTGCGGCTCGACAATCAGGAAAAACACGATCAGCGCGCCGAAAACCATGAATTCGATGTGCGAGATCATCGCCGTGGACAGCGGGATGCCGAGCGCTGTCGGAAGCTGGTTCAGCGCGAGCGGCAGGATCACGATGAAGGCCGCACCGAGGAAGGAGCCCAGGATCGATCCCAGCCCGCCGATGATCACCATGAAGAGGAGCTGGAAGGAGCGGTTCACGTCGAAGGCGAGCGGCTCCCACGAGCCCAGCCGGATGAACGCCCACAGAGCGCCCGCCACGCCGATGAAGAACGAGCTCACCGCGAAGGCCGAGAGCTTCGCGTGCAGCGGACGGATGCCGATCACTTCCGCGGCGACGTCCATGTCTCGCGTGGCCATCCACGCCCGCCCGATCGCTCCGCGCGTGAGGTTGCGCGCGATGAGCGCGAAGACGCACACGATCGCGAGCACCAGGAGATACTGCTGCACCGGCGTCTGAATCGGGTAGCCGAAGATCGCGAGCGGCGGCGCGGACACGGATCCCGACGACGAATCGTTGGTGAACCACTTCACGCGCGCGAAGAGCCAATCCACGAAGAACTGCGCGGCGAGCGTGGCCACCGCGAGGTAGAAGCCCTTGATGCGCAGGCTCGGTATGCCGAAGAGGACGCCGACCAGCGTGGCGAACGCGCCCGCCAGGATGAAGACCACCAGGAGGTTCAGGTCCGGCACGCGGACGGCGAGGTTGTAGGCCGAGTACGCGCCGATCGCCATGAAGGCGCCCGTGCCCAGCGAGACCTGCCCGCAATAGCCCACGAGGATGTTCAGCCCGATCGCCGCGAGCGAGAGGATCAGGAACGGGATCAGGATCGCGAGGAACAGGTACTCGGTGGCGATGAAGGGCATCACGCCGAACGCGAACACCAGGAAACCGATCACGAAGACCCGGTCCTGCAGGATCGGAAAGAGCTGCTGGTCCGAAGCGTAGGTGGTCTTGAATTGTCCGGTCTCGCGATAGATCACGGTCAGACCCTGTCGATGTGCTCTTCGCCGAAAAGACCCTCGGGCCTGAAGAGCAGGAAGATGAGTGCCAGCACGTACGCGAACCAGTTCTCGATGCCGCCGCCCAGCACGGGGCCGAGGTAAACCTCGGAGATCTTCTCGCCCAGGCCGATGATGAGGCCGCCGATCACCGCGCCCGGGATCGATGTGAATCCTCCGAGGATCACCACCGGCAGCGCTTTCAGCGCGATCTGCGAAAGCGAGAACTGCACGCCGAGCTTCGAGCCCCAGATCACCCCGGCCACCAGCGCGACCAGTCCCGCGACGCTCCACACGATCACCCAGATGCGGTTCAAGGGAATGCCGATCGATTGCGCCGCCTGGTGGTCGTCGGCCACCGCGCGAAGCGCCCTGCCCGTCGCCGTCTTCTGGAAGAAGACCCACAGCGCCGCGACGAGCAGGCCCGCGATGAGCGCGGCCATCGCGTCTTCCATGTTCACGAGAAGGCCTCCCTCGAACGTCCCCTCGAGGAAGATCTTCGGTTCCTTGGGCATGCCGATGTCGAGCGTGTAGATATCGCTGCCCCAAACCGTCTGGCCGAAACCGTCGAGGAAGTTCGCTACGCCAAGCGTCGCCATGAAAAGGACGATGCCCTCCTGGTTCACGAGCGGGCGAAGGACGAGGCGCTCGATGAACCACGCGAGCGCCACCATGATCGCGAGCGTGAGCGCCAGCGCGGCGAGGAAAGGCATCTTCTCCATGAGCCTTACCAGCGTGAGCGCCGCGAAGAGCACCATCGCGCCCTGCGCGAAATTGAAGACGCCCGAGGCCTTGAAGATGAGCACGAGGCCGATGGCGACGAGGGAATACAGCACGCCCGACATCAGCCCGCCCAGCACGACCTCGAGCCACTGGCCCAATTTCGCGTCCCCGAAGACCATGGGCGAGACCGCGCCCACGATGAGGAGCGCGAAGAAGGCCGTCGTGAGATTGCGCTGGGTCGCGCTCATCAGTGCTTCACGCCGAGGTAGGCGTCAATCACCGCCTGGCTCGCGCGCACCTCGTCGGGCGTCCCGTCGGCGATCTTCTTGCCGTAATCGAGCACCACCACGCGATCGGACAGGTCCATCACCACGCCCATATCGTGCTCGATGAGGACGATCGTGGTGCCGAATTCGTCGTTCACGTCGAGGATGAAGCGGCTCATGTCCTGCTTTTCCTCGACGTTCATGCCCGCCATCGGCTCGTCGAGGAGCAGCACCGTGGGCTCCGCGGCGAGCGCCCGGCCCAGGTCCACGCGCTTCTGCAGGCCGTAGGGCAGCCTTCCCACCGGCGTCTTGCGAACGTGCTGGATCTCCAGGAAGTCGATGATCTCCTCGACACGCTTGCGGTGCACGATCTCCTCGCGCAACGCCGGCCCCACGCGCAGCGCCTGCAGGAAGATGTTGGTGTGCATCTTCAGGTTGCGGCCGGCGAGGATGTTTTCCATGACCGACATGCCCTTGAAGAGCGCGAGGCTCTGGAACGTGCGCGCGACGCCGAGCTCGGCCGTGTGGCGCGGCTCCATGTGGCTACGCGTCTCGCCGCGAAACGAAATGCGCCCCTGCTGCGGGCGGTAGATGCCGTTGATCACGTTCAGCAGCGAGCTCTTGCCGGCGCCGTTGGGCCCGATGATGGCGCGGATCTCGTTCCCGCGAACGTCGAAGCTCACGCCGGAGAGCGCCTTCACGCCGCCGAAGGAAAGCGAAACGTCGTCGAGCGAGAGAATCACGTCGCCGAGCTTGCGCTCGACGTGGCCACGCTCCAGCTCGCGAAGGTTCATGCGGCGGCGAGCACCGCTTGGGCGGCGTGCGTGCGCGCGGGATTGATGCGCAGGTCCGCTCTCACCGATCCGGTGCGCCCGTCCTCGAAGCGCACCTGCGCCTCGACCACGCAGCGTTCGGTCCCCGAATAAAGCGCGTCCACGATCGTCGCGTACTTCTCCCCGATGAAGCCGCGGCGCACCTTGCGCGTACGGGTGAGCTCGCCGTCGTCGGCCTCCAGCTCCTTGTGCAGCACCACGAAGCGATGGATCTGGCTGCCTGAAAGCTTGGGATCGCGCGACAGGTCCTCGTTCACTTTTTCCACGCACTCGCGGATCAGCTCGGCCACCTGAGGCTTGGCCGCCAGGTCCGTGTAGCCCGAATACGGAATCCCACGCCGCTCCGCCCAGTCGCCCACGGCCTGCACGTCGATGTTGATCATCGCGGTGGCTTCGGCCTTGCCGTGGCCGAACGCCACGGCCTCCTTGATGTGGGAGAAGAACTTGAGCTTGTTCTCGAGGTACTTCGGGGCGAACAGCGTGCCGTCGGAAAGCTTCCCCACATCCTTGGCGCGATCGATGATCTTGAGGTGGCCACCCGCGTCGAAGTAGCCCGCGTCGCCGGTGTGGAACCAGCCATCCTCATCCTTCGCTTCCCGCGTGGCGACGTCGTTCTTGTAGTACGCGCGGAAAAGCCCCGGGCAGCGCAGCACGATCTCCCCGCTGTCGAGCACGCGCAGCTCCACCCCCTTCATCGGCGGTCCCACCGTATCGGGCCTCACTTCGCCGTCGGGCTGCACGCAGACCATCACCGACGTCTCGGTCGAGCCGTAGAGCTGCTTCAGGTTGATTCCGAGCGAGCGGTAGAAGACGAACAGATCCGGGCCGATCGCCTCGCCCGCGGTGTAGGCCACGCGAACGCGCGACATGCCGAGCGCGTTGCGCAGCGGCCCGTACACGAGCAGCTTGCCCAGCGCGTACTTCATCCGATCCGCGGCGCCCACCGGCTTTGCGTCGAGAAGCTTCGAGCCCACGCGCCGCGCGAGCTCCATGAAGTAATGGAACATGCGCCGCTTCACCCACGACGCATCTTCCATTCGAATCGTGACCTGGGTCAGAAGGCCCTCGAGCACCCGCGGGGGCGCGAAGTAGTAGGTCGGACCGATCTCGCGCATGTCGGTCATCACGGTCTCGGCCGACTCGATGCAGTTCACGCGGAAACCAACGTACATCCATTGCGCGTACGAAAAGACGTTCTGGCCGATCCACGCCATCGGCAGGTATGCCAGGACCTCGTCGTCATCGCGCAGGCTTTCGAGCTCCTGGTACGCGCGGCTGGCCGCGATCAGGTTGTCGTGACCCAGCACGACACCCTTGGGATGACCCGTCGTGCCTGACGTGTAGAGCATGATCGCGGTGTCCCGGGGGTTGCCCTTCGCGATCTCGCCGGCGAAGAATCCCGGCTCGGCGCCAGCGCGCGCGCGGCCCGCATCACGCAAGCTTTCGTAGCTCGCGAGCCCTTCCTGCAGGTAGTGTCGCAGCCCGCGCGGATTGTCGTACCAGATGCGCTTGAGCCGCGGACACTGCGGCAGTATCTCGAGGAGCTTGTCGGCCTGCTCCTGGTCCTCGACGATCGCGAATTCGATCTCGGCGTTCTGGAAGACGTACACCATCTCCTGCGCCACGGCGTCCTCGTAGAACGGCACGGGAATGGCGCCGAGGGATTGCGCGGCGATGAGCGTGCAGTACAGGCGGGGCCGGTTGGCGCCGATCACCGCGATGTGGGCGCCGCGCGCGAGCCCGGCCTGCGCGAGCGCGCAGGCAAGCCACTCGGCCTCGTCGCGCACCTGCGACCAGGTCCAGGTCTGCCAGATACCCAGGTCCTTTTCCCGGATCGCCGGATGCGAGCCGATCGCCTTGGCATGGTGGAGGAGCAGCCGGGGGAAGGTGTCCATGGCGCAGTGTAAGCCGACCCCTGCCGGGGGCGCTTTCTTGCACCGCAGCAAACCCTCGCGCCGCCTCGACGACCGGCGCAACCGCGCGCGCGGCGACCTCGGTTGAGCTCCTCAATAGGAGCTTTCCTATTTGACGGTGTATCCCTTGCCTTCGAGGCATGCCGCGCGCGCCTTCTGGTACGAGCCCATTCCAGCCTGGTCCTGCTGGACGGCGGCCTGCTGCTGCTGTTGCGACGCCGCGGCGTTCTGGCGCCGACTCTGGCCGCGCGCGGCTACCGCGCCTACCGCTGCACCGTCGCGAGCGTCACCCCCGACGACTTCGGCCACGACCGCGCCGCGCGCTGCCCCCCTCGCGCCGGCACCCGGCGTCGTGCCGGTAGCCGTCGTCGGCGGCGCAGCAGGAGCCGCAGTCTTGGGCGGATTTGCCGGGTCGTACTTGCTCTGGTCGACGGCCCACGTGTGGCATGCCCCTTCGTCCTTCTTCTGCTGGTCGGCCGATTGGCCCTTCGCGGGATAAACGTATTGCGCCGAGGCGCTCGCGGCGAACAACGCCGCGGCGACCAGCGCGCAACCCTTGCCTGCACAGTTCGTGATCTTCATTGCAGCCTCCGTGAATAGCAACCTCCATTGCATCGTCGCTGCTGCCGCACCGCAATACGGCCTTGGTGCCACATCCTGCCGGGATCGTGATGCGGGCGCGCAGCGACGGCGGCAGCATCACGGAATGCATAATCCCGATCGTATGCTGCTCGATGGCCTTCGCGTCGTCACGACGGCGCTGAACCTGCCCGGACCCGCGGCGTGTGCGCGCCTGCGCGACATGGGCGCTGCCGTCGCCAAGGTGGAGCCGCTGTCGGGCGACCCGATGGAGCGGTTCAATCCTTCGTGGTATCGGGAGCTCCACGAGGACATGACCATCGGCCGCCTCGACTTGAAGAGCGACGAAGGCCTTCGCGCGATGGGGAAGCTTCTCGAAGGGGCGGACCTGCTCATGACCGCGCAGCGCGCTTCCGCGCTCGAGCGGATGGGACTTGGCGCCGATCGACTGTCGCGTCAATATCCGCGGCTTTGCCACGTGGCCATCACCGGCCACGCCTCGCCCGCGGACGATCTGGCGGGACACGACCTCACCTATCTCGCGGCCCACGGTCTCGTGGTCCCGCCCTCGATGCCGCGCACGTTGTACGCGGACATGGCGGGCGCCGAACGCGCGGTTTCCACCGCGCTGGCACTTGTGATCGCGCGCGATCGCACGGGACAACCGCAGCGCGCGACCTCGGCGCTCGCCGATGCCGCCGCCGCGCTTGCGCAACCGTTGCACCAGGGCCTCACGCGTCCCGGCGCCATCCTCGGCGGCGGCAACCCCGCCTATAATTTGTATGCCGCGCGCGAAGGATGGATCGCCGTCGCGGCGCTCGAGCCGCATTTCGAGAAGAAGCTCGGCGACAAGTTCGCGCTGGCCAAGCTCACCATCGACGCGCTGCGCTCGCTCTTCGCCTCCCACGACGCCGAATACTGGGAAGAATGGGGCCGGCGCAACGACATTCCCATCGTCGCCGTCCGCGAAACCTCCGAAAGCTAGATCCATGCAAATCGCAACCCGCGCATTCCTCGTCACCGGCGGCGGCTCCGGCCTCGGCTCGGAAACGGCCAACATGCTCCTCGAGAACGGCGGCAAGGTCGTGATCGCCGACTTGAACGAGCCGGCCGGCAAGGAGATGGCCGCGCACGTCGGCGGCACGGTGCATTTCGTGAAGTGCGACGTGACCGATGAGGGCTCGATGCAGGCCGCGGTCGATGCGTGCGTCTCGAGGTTCGGCGCAATCCATGGCCTGGTGAACTGCGCGGGGGTGGCGCCCGGCGAGCGCGTCGTCGGCCGCAGCGGGCCGCATGCGCTGGCGAGCTTCGCGCGCGCGTTGAACATCAACCTCGTGGGCACGTTCAACGCGATTCGCCTCGCGGCCGCGAAGATGAGCGTGCAGGAGCCGCAGCCGGGCGGCGAGCGGGGCGTGATCGTGAATACGTCCTCGGTCGCGTCGATGGACGGCCAGATCGGCCAGGCCGCCTACGCCGCGTCCAAGGCCGGCGTGAACGGCATGACGCTTCCCATCGCCCGCGAGCTCGCCAAGTTCGGTATCCGCGTGATGACCATCGCGCCGGGCATTTTCGACACGCCGATGCTGCGCGGAATGTCCGACGAGGTGCGCGCCTCGCTCGGCGCCCAGGTCCCGTTCCCGTCGCGCCTGGGCCAGCCCGAGGAATACGCTGCATTGGTGAAGCACATCATCGAGAACGAGATGCTGAACGGCGAGGTGATCCGCCTCGACGGGGCCATACGGATGACGCCGAAATAGGCGATAATTACTATCCCCGCCCCTTTCTATCGAGCCCTTTGCTTTTCGATACCCACCTCACCGAGGAATTCGACGCCCTACGTGACACGGTAAAGCGCATGTGCGACTCGGAGCTCGCGCCACGTGCCGCCGCGATCGACGCGAAGAACGAGTTTCCCGCGGACATGTGGGGCAAGCTGGGGGATCTGGGACTGCTCGGAATGACGGTGCCGGAATCCTATGGCGGCACGGGACTGGGTTATCTCGCGCACGTGGTTGCCATGGAAGAGGTCTCTCGCGCCTCGGCGGCTGTCGGGCTGGCGTACGGCGCGCACTCCAATCTCTGCGTCAACAACCTTTATCTCAACGGCAGCGAGGCGCAGCGGCGCAGGTACCTGCCGAAGCTGTGCAGCGGCGAATTCGTGGGCGCGCTCGCGATGAGCGAGCCCGGCGCCGGAAGCGACGTCGTGGGCTCCATGCTGTGCAAGGCCGAGAAGAAGGGCGATCGCTGGATCGCCAACGGCTCGAAGATGTGGATCACCAACGGCCCGCACGCCGACGTCCTCATCGTCTACATGCGCAGTGCCCCGAAGGACCAGGGCTCGAAGGCGATGACCGCCTTCATCGTCGAGAAGGGCATGAAGGGATTCTCCACCGCACAGAAGCTCGACAAGCTCGGCATGCGCGGATCGGACACGTGCGAGCTCGTGTTCCAGGACTGCGAGATCCCGCAGGAAAACGTGCTCGGCGAAGTGAACGGCGGTTCGCGCGTGCTGATGAGGGGACTGGATACCGAGCGCACGGTCCTTTCGGGCGGGCCCCTGGGCATCATGCAGTCGGCGATGGACCTGGTCCTTCCGTACGTGCACGAGCGCAAGCAGTTCGGCCATCCGATCGGCACCTTCGAACTCATGCAGGGAAAGATCGCCGACATGTACACGAAGCTGCAGGCCTCGCGCGCCTTCAGCTATCGCGTCGCGCAGGCGCTCGATGCCGGCCGCGGCCGCGCCGTGCGCAAGGATGCCGCCGCCTGCATCATGTTCGCCTCAGTGCCTCGGCGGCAACGGCTACATCAACGAATTCCCCGCGGGGCGACTGCTCCGTGACGCCAAGCTCTACGACATCGGAGCCGGCACCAACGAGATCCGCCGCATGCTGATCGGGCGCGAGCTCTTCGAAGAATCGGTCTAGAAAGGCATCAGGAGAAGTCATGGCAGAAAGCATCGTCATCGTCGGAGCCAAACGCACTCCGATCGGATCCATGCAAGGCAAGTTCGGCTCCGTCACCGCCTCGCAGCTGGGCGCCGTGGCGATCAAGGCGGCGATCGAGCAGGCGGGCGTGAAGCCCACCGAAGTCGACGACCTCATCTTCGGCAACGTGCTGGGCGCGGGACAAGGCCAGGCGCCGGCGCGCCAGGCGGCGCTGGGTGCGGGCCTCGACAAGTCCACGCCGGCCACCACGATCAACAAGATGTGCGGCTCGGGCATGAAGGCGGCGATGATGGCCGCCGACGAACTGTCGTCCGGCCAGGCAACGGTCGTCGTCGCAGGCGGCATGGAATCGATGACCAATGCGCCTCACCTCCTGCCCAAGGGCCGCAGCGGCATCCGCTATGGCAGCGGGCAGGTCCTCGACCACATGGCCACCGACGGCCTCGAGAACGCCTATGACGGCAGACCCATGGGCTACTTCGCCGATAAGACCGCCGAGAAATACGGCTTCACGCGCGAGCAGATGGACGCGTATGCGAAGACTTCCACGGAGCGCGCGGTCAACGCGTCGAAGTCCGGCGCCTTCGCCGACGAGATCGCCGCGGTCACCGTGAAGGGCCGCAAGGGCGACGAGGTGGTGAAGGACGACGAGACGCCGTTCAGTGTCAACGTGGAGAAGATCCCGACGCTGCGCCCCGCGTTCAACAAGGACGGCAGGGTGACGGCGGCCACGTCGTCATCGATCTCCGACGGCGCGGCAGCGTTGGTGATGATGACCGAGAGCGAGGCGAAGAAGCGCGGCGCGAAACCGCTGGCGAAGATCGTCGCTTACGCGTCGAATGCGCACGAGCCGGAGTGGTTCACCACCGCCCCCGTCGGCGCCATCGACAAAGTGTTGAAGAAGGCGGGCTGGAAGGCGTCTGATGTCGACCTGTACGAGGTGAACGAAGCGTTCGCCGTCGTGGCCATGGCCGCGATGAAGGACGTCGGCATCCCGGCGGACAAGGTGAACGTGAACGGCGGCGCGGTGGCACTCGGACATCCGATCGGGGCGACCGGGGCGCGAATCATCACCACGCTCATCTACGCGCTGAAGAAACGCAACATGAAAAAAGGGGTCGCCGCGCTTTGCATCGGCGGCGGCGAAGGCACGGCACTGGCACTGGAGGTCATGTAAGCATGGAAAGAACGATCAACGTCACTCCCATCGAGCGCACCCCGAACATCGGGACCGTACTGGCCGCGGAGCTTCGCGGCGTGGGCATCGACTCGCTCGAGGCCCTGATGCGGGTAGGTTTCTGGGATGCATGGCTGCAGTTGCGCCGCGCGCACCCGGAGCGCAACAGCCTGCCCGCGTGCCTCGCCCTTGCCGGCGCCGTCGCCGGCGTACGCTGGAACCACCTGCCGCCGAAAGTCCGCGCGGACATCCGGCAGCGCGTGAAGGCAGTACGCGTGTGATCGCCGCCCGCACGGCGGAGCGCGTCGCTGTCGCCCTCGCGCTCGCCGCGACGCTGGTGGCAGGGTGCGGCGAGTCGAAGAAGCCCCAGGTGGATTCGGCCACCGAGCAGCGCGAGGCTCTCGAGCGCGCGAGGAAGGGGCCGTACGGCACGCAGATCCAATCGCTCGACAAGGCGAAGGCCCTGGAGGCCGACATCAACAAGAAGGCGTCCGAGCAGGTCGACAAGATCGAGAAGGACGCGAAGTAACTTGCTCACGCGCGCGCACACCGACTTCCTCACGGAAGAGCAACGGATGGTGCGCGACATGGCCCGCGAGTTCTCGCAGGCGGAGCTGAAGCCGCGCGCGGGCCTTTGGGAAGAGGAAGGCTGGATTCCCGACGCCGTCGTGGCGAAGCTGGGCGAGCTGGGCCTGCTCGGCATGGTGGTGCCCGAAGAGCTGGGCGGTTCCTATTCCGATTACGTGGCCTACGCGCTCGCCATGGAAGAGATCGCGGCAGGATGCGCCGCGACCGCGACGATGATGAGCGTCCACAACTCAGTGGGATGCGGACCCATCGTCGCCTGGGGCAGCGATCGGCAGAAGAAGCAGTGGCTCCCGCAGATGGCCACCGGACGCACCATCGGCCG
>WNFL01438918.1_pt1 | contig 29534 bp, 35 predicted proteins | sample 5400361 | NCBI WGS metagenome assembly WNFL01 (sample SAMN13153351, study PRJNA577476) | soil metagenome | isolation source: 40 cm soil on Douglas fir-dominated hillslope | place: USA:California | collected 2013-09-17
CACCGTCGTGTTCCGCTCCAAGTTCGTGCCGACCCCGTTCGCCGCCCGTCAGTTGGTCAGCCACGGTCACGTCAAGGTCAATGGCCGCCGCGTCACCGTCGCCTCCTATCACGTCAAGGACAATGAGCCGATCGAACTGTCGCCCAAGGCGCGCGAGATGGCGCTGGTGATGGAAGCCTCCAAGAGCGCGGAACGCGACACCCCGGACTATCTGGAAGTGTCCGAAGGCAAGTCTGCCAAGCTGCTGCGCACCCCCAAGCTGGCGGACGTGCCGTTCGCCGTGCAAATGGAGCCGCATCTGATCGTTGAGTTCTACTCGCGCTAGTGAGCCGCCGGCGCGCTTTTCGCGCGCGAGCATGTCCGGTGGACATGCGAGAGACGGCGAACGCCGCGAGCACGAGCGAGCGGCCCGGCCGCCTATGCGAAGATTGCAAAGCCCGTCAGCGTTGCTGGCGGGCTTTTTCTTTTGCGCGCTCAGGCTAGGCTGGGCCCATGAGTTTCACGCTGTACGGAGACCTGGGTTCGGGCGCCTTCAGCGCCGAGGCGGCGCTGGCGGAAGCCGGCACGCCTTACAGCTTCGAGCTGGTATCGCTGGAAAAGCACGAGCAGAAGCAGCCCGCCTTTCTGGCCATCAATCCCTCCGGCAAGATGCCCGCCCTGCGCCTGCCGGAAGGCGAGATCGTCACCGAATCCGCCGCCATTCTGCTCACCCTGGCCGATCATTTCCCGCAAGCCCGGTTGCTGCCGCCGCAGGCCAGCAATGACCGGGCTCAGGCCTATCGCTGGCTGGCCTTCATGGCGGGCGAGATTTATCCGATTGTCGAGATCGTGGATTATCCCGAACGCTTCATGCCGGCCGGGGGTGACGCAAATGCGCTGCGCGCCATCGCCCGGATGCGTATCCGGGCGCGCATCCTGATCATTGAACGCATGATCCGCGGCCCTTTCCTGCTGGCGCAGGGTTTTTCGATCCTGGATATCTATGCCGCGATGTTCACGCGCTGGAGCCTGGAGCCGGACTGGAAGCTGGCCAACCTGCCAAAGCTGATGGCATTGGCGGACGCCGTATCAGTGCGCCCGGCCATCGCGCCGGTGTGGCAGCGTCATTTTAACGCCGGATGAGAGCGGAAGCAGAACTCGATTAGCTCTTATTGTCATTCCCGTACTCCGGCCGCGCGTAGCGCGGACCGGGGTACGGGAATGACAGCATTACTTAAGCGTTTTCCAGCGCCACGCCATGCTGCGTCAGGAAAGGCACCAGTTCTTCCTGCTCGAACATTTCGCGCACGATGTCGGCGCCGCCCACGAACTCGCCCTTCACATAAAGCTGGGGGATGGTCGGCCAGTTGGAAAAAGCCTTGATGCCTTCGCGCACTTCGGCGTCTTCCAGCACATTCACGGCTTTGAACTTGACCCCGACATGGGACAGGATCTGCACCGTCACCGCCGAAAAGCCGCACTGCGGAAAAGCGGGCGTGCCCTTCATGTAGAGCAGCACGTCGTTGCTCTTCACATCGTCGGCAATGCGGGCCTGGACATCGGACATTGGGAACTTCCTTGCGAACTCGGCTATGATCTAAGCATGGGGCGGCGAAGGGTCAAGGCATGACCGAAACGCCCGTGATTGCTGGATTTTGATGCAACTGCCGCCCGCCTTGACCAGTGCCGTCGGCGTCCTGCTGGAAGGGGTGTCGCGCAAAGATCTCGCCCGCCGCGCCGAAACCCTGTCGGCAGCCTATCGCGGGGGCCGCGGCAGCAGCGGCATCGCGGGGGAACTGGACGTCGCCGCCTATGTCGCGGCCCGCATGCCCGCCACCTATGCGGCGTGCGCGGCGGTGTTCGCGCGGGTCGCGGAAGCGATGCCGAATTTCACGCCGCAAAGCCTGTTGGATGTCGGCGCGGGACCGGGCACGGCGGCCTTCGCGGCCCGGCAAGCCTGGCCGTCGCTGTCGGCCGTCACCTTGCTGGAACACAATGCGGCGTTTCGCGCGGTTGCAGCCACGCTGCTGCCATCGGCGCGGATCATCGCCGACGATCTCGGGGCCGACAAACCCAGGAGCGATCTGCTGGTGGCGAGCTATGTGCTGGCGGAACTGCCGGAAGCATCGGCGGCCGCGACGGCAAGGCATTTGTGGGAATCCGCAGGCCAGATGCTGGTGCTGGTCGAGCCCGGCACGCCGGCCGGTTTCGCCCGCATCCGCCAGGCCCGCGCTGCATTGATCGAAGCGGGCGCGCATGTCGCGGCGCCCTGCACCCATGACAATCTATGCCCGATGACGGGGAATGACTGGTGCCATTTCAGTCAGCGGCTGCCGCGCTCACGTGATCACATGCAGGCCAAGGGCGCCAACGTGCCGTTCGAGGACGAGCGCTATTCCTATGTGGTGGTAACACGCGACAAGATTGCAAAGGGCGCACGCGTTTTGGCGCCGCCGCTGGAAACCAAGCCGGGCCTGACGTTCAAATTGTGCGATGAGACGGGACTTCGCGCGCAATTCGTGGCCAAGCGTGACAAAGAAGAATACCGCCGCGTGCGCAAACACGGCTGGGGTGATTTGTTTTGATTTATAAACTCTCCATGGCCGGGCTTGACCCGGCCATCCATCTTTTTAATGGCGCTTCGCGCGCTGGATGGGCGGCTCAAGGCCGCCCATGGAGAGAAAGAGAGATCAATCCTTCGCCACCGTCGTCAGCTGCAGCGCATGCAGCACCCCGCCCATGTTGCCCTTCAGCGCGGCATAGACCATCTGGTGCTGGGCGACGCGGGTCTTGCCCTTGAAAGCGGAGGATTTGACGGTGGCGGCCCAGTGATTATCGTCGCCCGCCAGGTCTTTCATTTCAATTTCGGCATCGGGAAAAGCATCCTTGATGAATTTCTCGATTTCGCTGCCCTTCATACCCATGACATCACTCCTTAGTTCGTCACCGGGATTTCTTCGCCCGACATATAGTTGGGGAACCAGCTTTCAAAGCCGTCCTTGAGAGCTGCGATCTTTATGCTGCCCTTGTCGTCCAGGGCCAGGCTGTCGCCGCCGGTCTTGCCCAATTCCGCCACGGTAATATAAGCCGCGCGCGCCTCTTCCACGATCTTTTCCGCTTCCGCAAATGGCGCGGCGATCACATAGCGCGCCTGATCTTCGCCGAACCAGAAGGGGATGGGTTGCGGCAATCCGGCCAGTCCGACGCTGGCGCCGATGCCGCGTGGTATTGCCATTTCGGCGATGGCCACCAAGAGCCCGCCGTCCGAGACGTCATGTACCGTATCCACCCGGCCCGCCTGAATCAGGCTGCGCACGAAATCGCCGTGCTTCTTTTCCGCCGCCAGATCCACCTTGGGGGCGGCGCCTTCTTCCTTGCCTTCGATCTCGCGCAGATAGATGGACTGGCCCAGATGCCCGCGCGTTTCGCCGATCAGGATGATCACATCGTCCGCGCGCTTGAACGCCACCGTCGCCATTTTGGTGACATCCTGCATCAGGCCGACCCCGCCGATGGCCGGGGTGGGCAAGATGCCTTCGCCATTGGTCTCGTTGTAGAGCGAGCAATTGCCGCCGATCACCGGGAAATCCAGCGCCCGGCAGGCGGCGCCGATGCCGTCAATGCCGGCCACGATCTCCCACATGATCTCGGGCTTTTGCGGATTGCCGTAATTCAGATTGTCGGTGACGGCCAGCGGCAGCGCGCCCACGGCGGTCAGGTTGCGCCAGGCCTCCGCCACCGCCTGCTTGCCGCCCTCGAACGGATCGGGGCGGCAATAGCGCGGCGTCACGTCGGTGGTGATCGCCAGCGCTTTTTGGGTGCCATGCACCCGCACCACCGCGGCGTCGCCGCCGGGCACCTGCACCGTGTCGGCCATCACGGTATGGTCGTACTGCTCCCACACCCAGCGGCGCGAGGCCATGTCCGGGGAGGCGAGAATTTTCTTGAGCGACGCCAGCACCGGCTTGGACTCGTCGTAAGCGGGCTCGCCGGTCAGCGGTTTGCGCTCGGTGTAGGGGCGCTCATAGATCGGGGCCGCGTCCGACAGCGCGGTGATCGGCATGTCGGCCACCACCTGGCCCTTGTGCTTGACGACAAGGCGGTTGGTGTCGGTGGTGATGCCGATGACGGCGAAATCCAGTTCCCATTTCTGGAAGATGGCTTCGGCTTGCGCTTCGCGTCCTGGCTTCAGCACCGCCAGCATGCGTTCCTGGCTTTCCGACAGCATCATGTCATAGGCCGTCATGTTGGCTTCGCGCTGGGGCACCTTGTCGAGATTGAGCTCGATGCCCGAACCGCCCTTGTCGCCCATTTCCGCGCTGGAAGAGGTCAGGCCTGCCGCGCCCATGTCCTGAATGGCGACAATGGCGTCGGTCGCCATCAGTTCCAGGCAGGCTTCCAGCAGCAGCTTTTCGGTGAAGGGATCGCCCACCTGCACCGTGGGGCGCTTTTCCTCGGATGCATCGTCGAACTCGGCCGACGCCATGGTGGCGCCGTGGATGCCGTCGCGACCGGTCTTGGAGCCGATATAGACCACAGGATTGCCCGCGCCCTTGGCGGCGGAGAGGAAAATCTTGTCCTGCCGCGCCAGGCCGACGCACATGGCGTTGACCAGGATGTTGCCGTTGTAGCTTTTGTGGAAATTGACCTCGCCGCCCACGGTGGGCACGCCCATGCAATTGCCATAGCCGCCGATGCCCGACACCACACCCGACACCAGATGACGGGTCTTGGGATGGTCCGGCTCGCCGAAGCGCAGCGCGTTCATCATCGCGATGGGGCGCGCCCCCATGGTGAAGACGTCGCGCATGATGCCGCCCACGCCGGTGGCCGCGCCCTGATAGGGCTCGATGAACGAGGGATGGTTGTGGGATTCCATCTTGAAGATGGCGGCGTCGCCATCGCCGATATCGATCACACCGGCATTCTCGCCGGGGCCCTGGATCACCCAGGCCGCCTTGGTCGGCAGCTTTTTCAGATGGACGCGGGTGGACTTATAGGAGCAATGCTCGCTCCACATCACGCTGAAGATGCCAAGCTCAACGAAGCTGGGCTCGCGGCCCATCAGCGTCAGGATGCGGTCATATTCGGAATCCGAAAGCCCGTGCTCGCGGACCATCTCCGGCGTGATTTTGGTCATGCCAAAGAACTCATGAAAGCGTTTCGATCAGGCTTTGAAACAGGTTGCGGCCGTCGGTGCCGCCCAGCACGTCATCCACCACCCGCTCGGGATGGGGCATCAGGCCCAGCACATTGCGTTTCTCGCTGAGGATTCCGGCGATGTTGCGGGCCGAGCCGTTGGGATTTTTGCCTTTGGCATAGCGGAAGGCGACTCTGTTCTCGCCTTCCAGGCGGTCCAAGGTCTCTTCATCGGCGAAATAGCTGCCTTCGCCATGGGCGACGGGAAACGTCACGCGCTGGCCGCTGTCATACTTGCGGGTGAAGGCGGACTGGGTTTCCTGCACTTCCAGGCCCACCGGCTTGCAGACGAATTTCAGCGCTGCATTGCGCATCAGCGCGCCGGGCAGCAGGTGGCTTTCGGTCAACACCTGAAAGCCGTTGCAGATGCCCAGCACCATGCCGCCCTTGTCGGCATGGGCCTTGACCGATTTCATCACCGCCGACTGGCTGGCCATGGCGCCGCAGCGCAGATAGTCGCCATAGGAAAAGCCGCCCGGCAGCACCACAAGATCCACATCGGGAAGCTCGCTGTCCTGGTGCCACACCATGGCCGGCGCCTTGCCGGTCATCTGCGTCAGCGCCATCTTGGCGTCGCGGTCGCAGTTGGAAGCCGGAAAGACGATGACGGCGGATTTCATCCCTTCAACTCAATCTCATATTTCTCGATTACGGTATTGGCGAGCAGCTTTTCGCACATCGCCTTGAGATCGGCCTTGGCCTTGTCAGCATCGCCGCCCGACAGTTCCAGGTCGATCACCTTGCCCTGGCGCACTTCGCCGACCGAGCCAAAGCCCAGGCCGTTCAGGGCATGGCCGATGGCCTTGCCCTGCGGGTCCAGAACGCCATTCTTGAGGGTAATAAAGACGCGGGCTTTCACGTATCGGCTCACTGCCAAAATCTATTGAACGAGGACGGGACCTTTGTTCTCGCCTTGCACCGATTCGGGCATGATTCCCAAGCGTCTTGCGACTTCGGAATAGGCTTCGACCACCCCGCCCATGTCGCGGCGGAAGCGGTCCTTGTCCAGCTTCTCGTTGGTGGTGACGTCCCACAACCGGCAATTGTCCGGGCTGATCTCGTCGGCCAGCACGATGCGCATGTAATCGTTTTCCCACAGCCGGCCGAATTCCAGCTTGAAGTCCACCAATTTGATTCCAGCGCCCAAAAAGAGTCCCGACAGGAAGTCGTTGACCCGGATGGTGAGGTTGACGATGTCGTCCAGGTCCTGCGGGGAAGCCCAGCCGAAGGCGGTGATATGCTCTTCGCTGACCCAGGGATCGTTCAGCGCGTCATTCTTGTAGTAATATTCGATGATCGAGCGCGGCAGGGCGGTGCCCTCCTCGATCCCCAGCCGCTTGGACATGGAGCCGGCGGCGACATTGCGCACCACCACTTCCAACGGGATGATCTCGACTTCCTTGATCAACTGCTCGCGCATGTTGAGGCGGCGGACAAAATGGGTCGGCACGCCGATGCCCTGAAGCTGGGTCATCAGATATTCGCTGATGCGGTTGTTGAGAACGCCTTTGCCCTCGATCGTATCCTTCTTGGCGCCGTTGCCGGCGGTGGCGTCATCCTTGAAATACTGGATGACGGTGCCCGGCTCGGTACCTTCGTAAAGGATCTTGGCCTTGCCTTCGTAGATGATGCGGCGGCGTTTCATGGCAATGGTCCTCAAAAAAGGGCAACTCCGCCTGCGGCCCTAGGAAAAGGAAACTTACCGGATTGGGCGCTGGCGCGGCAATGTTTTGCATCGCATACCCACATCCATATGGGAACATGGCGCAATCTTGACATGATGGCGTGACACAATTCAAAAATATTCTTTGATTACAGGGAGTTGAGAATGGCTACCGGCATGGACGACCGCCGCAGGGGCTTTGAATTCAAATGGGCGCATGATGCGGAACTGCGATTCCAGGTCGAAGCGCGGCGCAATCGCGCACTGGGCGAATGGGCGGCAGCGCAAAAAGGCCTGACCGGCCAGGCGGCGGAGGACTTTGTCGGCAGCGTGATTGCGGCCGATTTCCAGGAAGCGGGCGATGAGGATGTCTTCCGCAAGCTGCGTTCCGAACTGGAGCCTTCCGTGTCCGATGCCGTCATCCGCGACAAAATGCGCGAATGCCTGCAGGCGGCGGTGGATGCGTTGAGCAAGATCGCGAAATAATCAGCGGTCGCGCAATTTCGCCAATGCGGTTTTGAACCGGCGGGACAGTGGTACGTCCAGACTTCCCAGGCTGATTTCATAATCGCCGGAGCCTTCCGGCTTCAAAGCGGTGACGCGGGCGGAATTCACCAGCCAGGAACGGTGGGTGCGCACAAAGCCGCGTCCTTCCAGGTCGCTTTCCAGCGCTGAAAGCGGGCTTCGCATCAACAACCGACGGCCATCCTGCAGCGCGAACTCGACATAGTTGCCGGCCGAGGTGATGGCCAGGATGTCCGACAGCCGCACCCGCGTCAGCCTGGCGCCATCACGGATGTCGAAGGTCAGGGTCTGTCCGGGAGTCTGGATCAACTGCTGCTGCCTAAGCAGATGCTCGATCAGGGCAATGCCCGCCACGAACAGGCCATAGGCCAGCGCGTCTTTTGGGAGTTCGTAGAGAAAATTCTCGCCAAAGACATAGTGGCTGCCCAAGGCCCAATAGGCGAGCTTGCGCAGCGCGATGAAGCCGCCGACATGGGCCAGGGAATAGATCACGGCCCCGGGAATGTGCAGCAGTACGCGCCAACGCGACCGCAAAGGCGCCAGCCGCCAAAAGACCCAGGCGATCCAAAAAAAGACCAGCAGCGATAGCCAGCTTGATCCTTCCCAGATTGCCGGTTCCAGAAAGCCCAGATGCGGCCTGTCATGCTGGATGGTGAGGACATTCAGCAGATTCACCACGCCCGCGAAGACGGCCGTGGTGACATAGGCGTACCAGAAGGTCCGCCGGCTGGTGCCGCCCGTCCCTAAAGCATCGCCGCTGATCCCAAGCCATTGCCAGACATCACCAATCCGGCGCGGGACATCCCCTTGCTCTTTCACGGGCACGGGCGAGGTCGCAGATTGGGCGGGACCGGACATGGGGAAAGCATATGACACGGATGGCGATTGTGGCAGTGGGCCTGGCGATGGCGGTGCCTTGTGCGGCGGCGGAGCCGGGCTGGCCCGCTTATGGCGGCGACCAGGGCGGCCAGCGGCACTCCTCTGCAACCCAGATTACGCCCGCCAATGTGACAGGCCTGCGCCAGGCCTGGAGCTATTCGACCGGCGCCCTGACGCGCCATGCCGGGTCCGTTTCCAAGTCGGCCTTCGAGAACACGCCAATCCTGAACGAGGGCAAGCTGTTCGTCTGTTCGGCCTTTCAGGAAGTCAGCGCCGTCGACCCCGGCACGGGCAAGGAAATCTGGCGCTTCGACCCGCACCTGTCAGACGACCGCAAGATCAACTATCACGACTCCTTCAACTGCCGCGGCGTGGCCTACTGGAAGGGAGATGACGGGAAGGGGCGGATTTTTCTCGCCGCAAACAATCGCCGCCTGTACGCCGTGGATGCGGCCACGGGAAAGCCGCTCGGAAATTTCGGTAATCACGGCTCCGTGCCGATCACGGAGGAGAAACTCGAGCGTCCGGGGCAGATGCAGTTCTCCTCCGCACCCCTCGTCAGCCGTGGTGTGGTGGTGGTCGGCTCGTCGATTGATGATAATCAGCGGGTGGACGAGGCGCGGGGCACGGTGCATGCCTTTGATGCCATGACGGGCGCGGCCAAATGGAGTTTTGATCCGATCCAGGGCCAGGACATGCGCGCCGGTGCCGCCAATGTCTGGGCGCCGATCTCTGCCGATGATGCGCGGGGGCTGGTCTATCTGCCGACCTCAAGCCCGAGCTCCGATTTCTGGGGCGGTTACCGCACCGGCGATGATAAATATACCAGCGCTATTGTTGCCCTGAAGATCGAGACCGGCGCGGTCGCCTGGTCATTCCAGACTTCGCATCATGACGTCTGGGATTACGACGAGGCCTCGCAGCCGACCTTGGGCAGGGTCACCTATCGGGGCAAGACGGTGGATGCGGTACTCGACCGGGAAACCGGCCATCCCATCATTCCGGTGGAGGAACGCAAGGTGCCGCAGGGCGCCGCGCCCGGCGACCGGCTGTCGCCGACCCAGCCCTTTCCGATCGCACCACCACCCTTAGCGCCCAGCAAGATCATGGCCGACGACGCTTTTGGCCTCACCTTTTGGGACCGCGGCAAATGCCGCGAGATGATGAAAAGCGCGCGCAACGAAGGCATTTACACGCCGCCCAGCACCCAGGGCACCATCGTCTATCCCTTCACCGGCGGCGGCACAAACTGGGGCGGGCTGTCCTTCGATGCCGGGCGCAATGTCGTGTTCGTCAATACCTCAAACGCGATGCATCTGGTGACTCTGATTCCGGCCAAAGACATTGACGCCATGCGCAAGGCCCATCCGCATGAGGAAATCTCGCGCAATCGCGGCGCGCCCTTCGGCATGTGGCGCAGGACTCTATTGTCGCCCTGGGGCCTGCCCTGCAATCCGCCGCCCTGGGGCAAGCTGCACGCCATCGATATGCAGAGCGGTAAAATTCTGTGGTCGGTGCCGCTGGGCACCACCGAAGACCTGGCGCCCTTCAGCCAATATATTCTGGGTAAGACCGGCGTACCAAATCTCGGCGGCCCCATTTCCACCGCCAGCGGCCTGGTCTTCATCGGCGCCGCGATGGACAATTATCTGCGCGCCTTCGACGCCAAAACTGGCGCGGAACTGTGGAAGGGCCGGCTGCCGGCGGGCGGACAGGCGACGCCGATGACCTATATGTGGAAGGGCAAGCAATATGTCGTCATCGCTGCGGGCGGCCACGAAAAGTTGGGCAGCAAGCGCGGCGACCAACTGATCGCCTTTACCCTGCCGGATTAGATTGGCCATCGGATCTGGTCACGCTTTCCTCTCCCCTTGAGGGAGAGGAAGAAAAACCATTGGGTTAGCGGAGCGAAAGCGACGCTCAACCCATTGGTTTTTCAGGTGAGGGGTGAGTCGGTAGCCGCGCACCCCTCACCAGCAAAATCTAAGCACTTAGCTCCGCATGCGCTTCGCCAAGTGCAAGATTTTGCGTCCTCTCCCTCAAGGGGAGAGGGGAAGATGAGAGCATCTGTTGACGAGCGATTCTAAAAATCTAGTAACCTTCGAATTTCTTGAGCACGCTTTCGGCGCTGCTTATTTGCAGTTCTTCGAGCAGTCTTTGCAGCCGCTTTCGCCGCAGCTTTTGCGGCAGTTTTGCTAAGCGGCTTGCTAGCGATTTTGCTGGTAGACGATGCAGTAGCGGCTTTTCGTTTTGCAGCTGGAGCTTTTATGAAATCTTCGCGCTTAATGAGTCGGGATGTTTTGTATTTTTGCCTCTGAATATCTTCCAGAATCTCTAGCTGCACTTTTGAGCAATCGTGTTTGGGCCAGGGTTTATGCAGTTCTTCAAACTGTACACTACTGTGGCAACTTCAGCGAAACCACCAAACGGATTCTTTGCAGTAAATGCAAGGCGCTCTGTAGGCTCCCGACAAGCACTTCGATCCGTGTGTCGGAACCGGCACCGCTATTTGCCAAAGACACGATCAAAAATCGTATCCACCTGTTTGAGGTGATAGCCCAGGTCGAACATGGCTTCGAGTTTCGCCGCGGGCAGCGCCTTGGAGACGTCAGGATCGGCCTTCAGCAGATCCAGCAGATTGCCTTCGCCGTTCCAGGCGCGCATGGCGTTCTTCTGCACCAGGCGGTAGCTGTCTTCCCGCGCCAGGCCGGCCTGAGTCAGCGCCAGCAGCACCCGCTGGCTGTGCACCAGCCCATGGGTGGCGTCGAGATTCTTCTGCATGCGGTCGGGATAAACTACCAGCTTCTCGATCACGCCGGTCATGCGGGCCAGCGCGAAGTCCAGGGTGATGGTGGCGTCGGGACCGATGTAACGCTCGACCGAGGAGTGGGAAATGTCGCGCTCATGCCATAGCGCCACATTTTCCATGGCGGGGATGACGTAGCTGCGCACCATGCGCGCCAGGCCGGTGATATTCTCGGTCAGCACCGGATTGCGCTTGTGCGGCATGGCGGAGGAGCCCTTCTGGCCGGGCGAGAAATATTCCTCGGCTTCCAGCACCTCGGTGCGCTGCAGGTGGCGGATCTCGACCGCCAGCCGTTCCAGCGAAGATGCGACGACGGCCAGGGCGGCGAAATAGGCGGCATGACGGTCGCGCGGGATCACTTGTGTCGAAACCGGCTCCACCGCAAGTCCCATCGCCTTGGCGACATGCTCTTCGACCTTGGGATCGATATTGGCGAAACTGCCCACCGCGCCGGAGATGGCGCAGGTGGCGATCTCGGCGCGCGCCGTCACCAGCCGGGCGCGGGCGCGGGTGAACTCGGCATAATAGGTCGCCAGCTTGACGCCGAAGGTGGTGGGCTCGGCATGGATGCCATGGCTGCGCCCGATGGTGGGCGTCATCTTGTATTCCAAGGCGCGCGTCTTGAGCGCCGCCAGCAGCGCATCGGTGTCTTCGATCAACATATCGGCGGCGCGCGCCAGCTGCACATTCAGGCAGGTGTCCAGCACGTCGGAGCTGGTCATGCCCTGGTGCACAAAGCGCGCCTCCGGCCCCACGATTTCGGACAGGTGAGTCAAAAAGGCGATGACGTCATGCTTGACCTCGCGTTCGATCTCGTCGATCCGCGCCACGTCGAATTTTGCGTCCCTGCCTTTTTTCCAGAGCTTGGCGGCGGCTTCCGTCGGCACCACGCCCAGTTCGGCCAACGCATCGGTGGCGTGTGCCTCGATCTCGAACCAGATGCGGAATTTTGTCTCGGGCGACCAGACCTGAACCATCTGGTCGCGGGCATAACGGGGGATCATGGGAGCACCGGAGGATTGTTACAGGTGCTTCTAGCGCGTCAGGACAGGGCGCGAAAGGGGCGGAATTCCGGAACAGCATCAGAGGCTTGGGATCAATTCGACAGGCGTCTGGCGCGAAGCAGCAATCGGTCCAGCGCCAGAGGCCCCGGTCCACCCAGCATCAGCGCGGCAAGGCCTGCGAGATACAAAAGATCGGTCTCATATCCCGGCTGCCCGAAATGCGCGCCGGCCGCATCCACGGACATCAGCTTGATGGAACTGAAGCCGTTGGGAAGATGAACCGTGAAGATGGCCACCAACAGGACAATGGCCATCGGAACACTCATCAACGGAATGAGCAGCCCCAGAAGGACCGCCAGGCCGCCGAGCAATTCTATGCCGATTGTCGCCCAAGCGAGTAGTTCCGGCGCGGGCACACCCAAAGCATGAAGGATCGCCGCGAAGGCTTCGGGCCCACGCACAAGTTTGGCGTATCCGTGTTCCATGAAGCCGTAGCCCACGATCAGGCGAAGCGGGATGGCATACCAGGCCTGCCGCGCGGGCGCGGTCAGGCGCAGATAGTGGGCTATCAGACCGTTCATGGAGAGAGGTTCGCTCCGAAAGGCGGGCGGTTACACGCCGCGGCGGAGATTCTACAAAAGTCCCAGCGATTTGAAGCTGGCGTGACCGCCAAGCCCGATCACCAGATGGTCATGCACGGCGATGGAAAGCGCCTTGGCGGCGCTTACGATCTCCCGCGTCATCATGATGTCGGCTTTGGACGGCGTGGGATCGCCGCTGGGATGGTTGTGCACCAGAATGATGGAGGAAGCGCCCAGCTCCAGCGCCCGCTTGATGATCTCACGCGGATAGACCGGTGTGTGGTCGATGGTGCCGCGATTCTGCACCTCATCGGCGACAAGATTGTTCTTGCGGTCCAGGAACAGCACACGGAATTCTTCGTTTTGCGAACGTGCCATCGCCGCCGTGCAGTAATCCAGCAGCGCCGACCAGGACGATAGCGCCGGCCGGCCGATGACTTTGGTCTTAGCCAGCCGGTGGGCCGCGGCTTCCACGATCTTCAAATGATTGGCGACGCTCTCGCCTGCGCCTTTGACTTCCAGCAGCCGGGCGCGGGGCGCGGCGATCACTTCGGCGAAGCTGCCGAAGCGCGCCAACAGCGCCTTGGCCAGGGGCTTGGTGTCGCGCCGGGGCAGGGCGGCGAACAAGGTCAATTCCAGCAATTCGTAATCGGGCATGGCCTCGGCGCCGCCCTTGAGAAAGCGCGCCCGCAAGCGCATCCGATGGCCGTCGGTGCCGTTGTTGGTGGAATCCGCGCGCACGGGCTCACCACCCGTATCCTCAACGCCGTCCGCAGCGTCAGACGTAAGGCGGCTTGTGCCAGCCTTTGGGGGAAAGGGTGAAAATTTCAACGCCGTCCTCGGTCACGCCCACGGAATGTTCGAATTGCGCCGACAGCGAACGGTCGCGCGTCACGGCGGTCCAGCCGTCGCTCAACACCTTCACGCCAAAGCCGCCCAGATTGATCATCGGCTCGATGGTGAAGAACATGCCGGGTTTCAAGGGAATGCCGCCGCCCGGCTTGCCGTAATGCACGATGTTGGGCAGGGCATGGAACACCTTGCCCAGGCCATGGCCGCAGAAGTCGCGCACCACGGCGCATTTCTCCTGGCCCTCGGCGAAGGTCTGGATGGCGTGGCCGATATCGCCGGTGGTGGCGCCGGGCTTCACCGCGGCGATGCCGCGCATCATGGCATCATAGGTGATCTCGACCAGCCGCTCGGATTTGCGCTTCACGTCGCCCACCGGATACATGCGGCTGGTATCGCCATGCCAGCCGTCGAGGATCATGGTGACGTCGATATTCACAATATCGCCGTCGCGCAGCGGCTTGTCGTTGGGAATGCCGTGGCACACCACATGATTGATCGAGGTGCAGACGGTGTGGCGATAGCCGCGATAGCCCAGACAGGCCGGGATGGCGCCGTGGGCGATGACATAGTCATAGGCGATCTTGTCCAGGGCGGCGGTGGTGACACCCGGCTTCACCAGCGGTACCAGCAGGTCCAGCACTTCGGCGGCCAGGCGGCCGGCGCGGCGCATGCCCTCAAAATCGGACGGATTGTGCAGGGTCACCGCAAAATGGGCCTTGCGGGCCGCCTCAAAAATCTCGGACTGGGGTAGGATGGTCATGCCCGGCCAATATAGGGGTGGGCACGCAAAAACCAAACAGGAACCTGATGAGAAAGTGGAGCGCGGCAGTCCTGGTGATCGGCGACGAGATCCTGTCCGGCCGTACCCAGGACAGCAACAGCAACGCTATTGCCCGGTTTCTGGCGGCGCTGGGCATAGACCTTAAAGAAGTGCGGGTGGTGGGCGATGTCGAGGCGGAGATCGTCGCTGCCCTGAACGCCCTGCGCGCCGGCCACGATTTTGTCTTCACCACCGGGGGGATCGGGCCCACCCATGACGACATCACCGCCGACGCCGTCGCCAGGGCGTTCGATGTGGGCATCGGCTACCATCCTGAGGTTTACGCCCTGCTGGAAGCGCGCTATCCGCCAGGCGAGTTCAATGACATGCGAAAGCGCATGGCCCGCATCCCCCATGGCGCCGCGCTGGTGGCCAATTCCGTCTCCGGTGCGCCTGGATTTCATATCGGCAACGTCTATGTGATGGCGGGGGTGCCGATGGTGATGCGCGCCATGCTGGAGGCGATCGCGCCGGAACTGCCGCGTGGCGCAACAGTTAAGAGCATCACGGTGGAAGCCGCGATTCCGGAGGGTGTGATCGCGCCCGGCCTGGCCCAGCTTCAAAAAGACAATAAGGATGTGTCCATCGGCTCCTATCCCTTCTACCGCGAAGGCGCCGACAAGCCATTTGGCGCACAACTGGTAGTGCGCGGGCGCGACAGCGAAGCGGTGGAGCGCGCCGTCTCAGCGCTGGAAGACATGTTGCGACAACTCGGTGCTGCACCGCAGCGCGTAAATCTGGCTGACAGCGCGCCGGAGAAGTGACAGGCTTTCTCCCAACAACAATAATTTTGGGGGATAGCATGGACATCAAGAAGCGTGATTTTCTTTTCGGCGCGGGCTTGGCGGCAGCCGCCGCCACCGATGCCCTGGCCCAGGGACGCGGCGGGCAGAACCCGGAGGGCGGCTATCCGCCCGGCGTTCCCAAGGCCACTGGCCGCAGCATGCTGGACAGCCCGCATTATATCGGCACCGCCAGCAAGGGATATGGCTTCAAGGCGAACTGGGCCCGTACACTGCCGATGGTTCCCACTGTCGATTCCAACTACAAGCCGCGCCGCATCAACAAGGCGATCGAGCTGTGGGAAGACAACCAGGTCGTCGCTTATGCGGAATTCGGGGCTTCCGGCGCGCCTGACACCTATGAAGAAGGCAAGCGCATGGCCAAGACCTATTGCGATGCCATCAATTACGAGATGGAGAATGACTCCTTCAGTTTCGATGGCCTGCGCAACTTCATGCAGGGTCTGGTGGACGGCGGGCCGACGCCGTCCGGCCACCGCACCCCGATGGTGTTCGTGACCCTGCCGGCATGGGGCTTCGACGGTCCTTCGATGCGCGCCAATGTCTGGCAAATCCATCAGTCGCTGGCGGCGGGCGCGCATGGCGTGCTGATCTGCGAAATGGAATCGCCGGAGGCCGCCGAGATCGCCATCGCGGGTGGGCGCTACAAATGGACCTGGCCCCATCTGGGGCCTCAGCCCAGCCGAGTATCTGCGTGTCGCCGATGTCTGGCCGCACAATCCCAAGGGCGAGATCACCATGGGCTTCAAGCTGGAGAACCGCCGCTCCGCCATGGCGGCTGAGCAGCTGATGGCGGTCAAAGGCCTGGCCTTTGCCGAGCCCGGTCCCAGCGACAATGGCTGGTCCCACCTGGGCTGGGATGCGATCCGAGGCGACCTCACGCAGGCCCAGCGCGCCGCTCTGCCGGCCTCCAAGCGCCTGGAGGAAGACCTGGAACGCATCCGGCTCGCGGCCAAGAAGAACCACATACAATGGCTGGGCAATGGTCCGCCCGGCGCGACCCCCCAGCAGGAGATCGATCAGGGAAGGCGTATGGGCCCCGCCGGTACCGAGGAGCGCGTCCAAGCCGACCGACTCTATACCAAGCGCAAGATGCCGTACTGACCCTTCTCTCCATGGGCGGCCTTGAGCCGCCCATCCGGCGCCGCGCGATAGCGCGGCCTAAAAAAGATGGATGGCCGGGTCAAGCCCGGCCATGGTGAACGCGGTCTGGGCGTCGGCGTTTCCGGCGAAGGTCTTGCGCGCCGTCGCCAGCGCGTCTTTCGCCTTTTGCGTTTCGCCCAGCACGGTATAGGCGCGCATCAGCCGCACCCATCCCAATGCGTCATTGGGATCGGCCTTCAGCCGCGCCGCCAGCATGTCCACCATGGCGCGAGGATTGGGCGCCGTTCCTTGTCCCCCTGCCACGGCCTGAGACGTCAGGATCGCCAACCGGTCCACCAGCAGCTGGTGCATCGGATCGGTCACCGGCACGTCGGCCAGAAGATTCTGCCACAGCGTTATCGCGGCGGCCCTGTCATTGTGCTGCGCCCGGGCCAGGCCCAGAAAGAAACGCGCCACAACATTGGCGGGGTCGACCGCCAGCGCATTTTTGAAAGCGGTCTCGGCCTCCGGCGTCACCGCGCCACCGCTGTCCAGGGTCAGCGCCTCGCCATAGCTCACGTCGAGCGCGGCATCCTTGTCCCCCGTCAGGGCAATCACCTTGGCCAGCGCCTTGGCGGAGTCACGTGGATCGCGGGCTTCCATGTAAGCCTGGCCCAGATAGCGCCAGGAGCGTGCATCCCGCGGATACTGGCGCACCCGCTGGATCAGATAGGGGATCAGCGCGTTCACCTCGTTTGCGTTCAGCCCCTTGGCCTCGCGCTGCGCCAGATGGGGCCTGCCCAGAATATAATACGTGCCGCCGCCGATCCCCAGGATCAAAAGCGCCACAGCGGCCAGCAACAGGGCGCGGGCTTTTTTCTGCGGGATGCGCAACAGCGGCACCACCGCGAAAGCGACAGCCAGGGCTGCGACCAGGACAAAACCGATAATGGGGGCAACGCTCACGTCTGTTCTCGATATTTATTGCGCAGCATTGGCACGATTGCGAAGCCAGCTACTGCGAGCGCTACAAACGAGAAGAAAAGAACAACCATAAGACCGGTAATAGAGAATCTTGGCTACAAATCCAAGCTCGCCTGCTTTTCCTCATCTAGACGCAACACCCCGATAAGCAGCCATTGGGTCGGCCTTTGGGAATGGGTGCCCATTGCGAAAGCCATCCCTGCCTGCGGATACCGATGGTTATATTCATTTGAAAGGTGCTTTAGGGCGTCAGTTGCGCTGTGGGAACGAGATAAATTATGAAATGCCGCCGAAGTTTCCCAGTCATGGCAAAAATTGCGATGCCCCTTCCCATCTGCGGAGGTATATTCGAAGAAGAATTTATACGGGCAAGGATTCAGTACCTTCAATTCGCTATCAAAAAACGAAGTCTGACGTGCAGCATTGCTAAACCCACGTCGCTCTGCCGCAATTTCTTCGGTTGTTTTTTCTTCCCAGGAAAAATTGACGTTGGTGGGTCGAATAATAGTCAAGCTTTCCTTCCGCTCTACGGCCTCATCCGTGGAAGTACGAATGAGAGGAGTAAGGAACCTCGCCCTTTCAGCAGGACGCAATGGATGCAGCGTACGTAGGGTTTCGTTGTCCACATTGCGGCTTTCGGAGCGTTTATCGCCGTGAGCGCGATGCCATTTATACTCAATCCAATGCCAACGGCGGAACTTGTCCTCTAATTGCCGAAATCGGATCGGATATAGGCGTCTCCATTCACCATCGCGCGTAACGCCGGCAACACAAACAGTTTCGGCGTATTTTTCGCTAGGCTGCGGCAAGGCCTTGACTAGAACGGTGACGCTCTTCGTCCCTGAATTTTCGTGAGACACTTTTCTGCTCCGACCTAATGCCGAGGTGCAAAATCGTTACTTGGTTATGCTGCGCTAGAAAATCCGTGATCATTTTTCGATGACAGGTATTTGGGTCTCGTTCAAAACATAGAAGGCAGACTTTTTTAGTTTTTAAATTCGCCATGACCTGCCCAAGAGCTGCCTGCGCTTTGGCGGTGTTTAAATGCCTGGAATAGATTTTTCTGAATTCGGCCATTCTTCCGGCACGAGCGGCAGTCCTACCTGTTTTCGGATCACCGAGATCTCGCAAATGCAGGTACTCAATGCCGATTTCTAAAAGATTCTGGCCCAGTACTGTTTTTGAGAACCCTTTTCGACGCGAGAGCGGCAATTCACGGACATCAATTACGATATCAATGCCCGCGCCTTCCAACGTGGCAAGGAAATCGGGAACGCTTGCACCCTCATACCCGACCGTTGCCAAGCGTCGCATGGATACGTCCTTCCGAATCAGGCGCTTGGATACCATGTGCGTACGATATTAACGAGCGCTTAACTGGTGCCCTTGCCTCTATACTTGTTGCGCACCAGCGCCACGATCATGCCGCGGATGGTGCGTGCCTGCTGGTCCGTCAAGCCGGACCGCAGTATCATGGCGCGGATGTTGCGCACCATGGCCCCCTTCTTGGCGGGCGGAAAGAAAAACCCGCCCGAGTCCAGTTCGCGCTCCAGATGCTCGAACAGGTCCACCAGTTCCTGGCGGCTGGCCGGCACCGCGATGGTGGGCCGGGTGCGCGACGCGGGTGTGGCGTCGGCGCTTTTCATCCATTCATAGCCCAGCAGCAAAACCGCCTGGCCGAGATTGAGCGACGACATGGCGGCGGTGGGAATGGTGATCAGGGCGTCGCACAAGGATATTTCGTCATTCTCCAGCCCCGCCCGCTCACCGCCGAACAGGATGGCAGTCTTCAGGCCGGCCGCTGCCGCCTCGCGCAGCCGCCGCCCCGCCGCTTCGGGGGTGAGGATTTCGCGCAGCACGTCGCGGCCGCGTGCGGTGGTCGCCAGCACCAGTTGAAAATCAGCCAGCGCGCCGGGCGCATCGGCATGGATTTGCGCACTGTCCAAGATATCGCCGGCGCCGCTGGCCAGGATCTGGGCCCGGTCGTTGGGCCATTCCATCTTGGGGGCGATCAGGCGCAGATCCGACAGGCCGAAATTCTTCATCGCCCGGGCGGCGGCCCCGACATTTTCGCCCATCTGGGTGTGGGACAGGATGACGGCAGGTGGGATCATGATGCCTAGCGGGACAGCAAATGGAATAGACGGATCGCAGGGTCAACCCCGAAGGCCCACGTCAGGCTCAGAAACCCAATTGCGATTAAACGTACAGGCTTGGAGCCTCGCATGGTCGCTGCGCCTAGTAAGATTGATCCAAAGATGATCAAGGCCAACCACCACTCCAGAAGCTTGATATATACCGCGTCATTTATCGCAGTGCTCATGCCGAGAAATGTCCCGAAAATTGCGACTGCAATCCCGGCAACAAGAAGCGTCCAATTCGACAATTTCTGGCTCATTTTGCTCTGTGCGTTGGGATGGGACTTAGCGCCGCTTTGACGACCCCGCTGGCGCCCGCTATATCCCGTTCACCCCAATTTTTCGAGGATTTCCATGGAAAAGATCAAGGTCGCCAATCCGGTCGTGGAACTGGACGGCGATGAGATGACCCGCATCATCTGGGACCTGATCAAGAAGAAGCTGGTCCTGCCCTATCTGGACATCGACCTGCATTATTACGATCTTTCCATCGAGAACCGCGATGCGACCGAGGACAAGGTCACGGTCGAGGCGGCCGAGGCGATCAAGGAATACGGCGTGGGCGTGAAGTGCGCCACCATCACCCCCGACGAGCAGCGGGTGGAGGAATTCAAGCTCAAGAAGATGTGGAAGTCGCCCAACGGCACCATCCGCAACATCCTGGGCGGGGTGATCTTCCGCGAGCCGATCATCTGCAAGAATGTGCCGCGCCTGGTGCCCGGCTGGACCCAGCCGATCGTGGTCGGCCGCCATGCCTTTGGCGACCAGTACAAGGCGACCGACTTCGTCTATCCCGGCGCGGGCACGCTCTCCGTCAAATTCGTGGGCACGGACGGCAAGGTGATCGAGCATGAAGTGTTCAAGGCGCCCGGCGGCGGCGTCGCCATGGCGATGTACAATCTCGACGAGTCGATCCGGGAATTCGCCCGCGCCTCGATGAATTATGCCCTGGCGCGCAAATATCCGCTCTATCTCTCCACCAAGAACACCATTCTCAAGGCCTATGACGGCCGCTTCAAGGATCTGTTCCAGGAAATCTTCGATGCGGAATTCGCGCCGCAGTACAAGGCGGCGGGCATCACCTATGAGCATCGCCTGATCGACGACATGGTGGCCAGCGCGCTGAAATGGAGCGGCGGCTATGTCTGGGCCTGCAAGAATTACGACGGCGACGTGCAGTCCGACACCGTGGCGCAGGGCTTCGGCTCATTGGGCCTGATGACGTCGGTGCTGTTCACCCCCGACGGCAAGACGGTGGAAGCCGAAGCCGCGCATGGCACGGTGACGCGCCACTATCGCGAGCATCAGAAGGGCAAGTCCACCTCGACCAATTCCATCGCCTCCATCTTCGCCTGGACGCGCGGGTTGTCGCACCGCGCCAAGCTGGACAGCAATGACAGGCTGGCCAAGTTCGCTTTGACCATGGAGAAGGTCTGCGTCGATACGGTCGAGCAGGGCTTCATGACCAAGGATTTGGCGCTGCTGGTTGGCCCGGATCAAAAATGGCTGACCACCGAAGGGTTCCTCGACAAGGTCGATGAAAACCTGAAGAAGGCGATGGCCTGAACCACAATTGTCATGGCCCGCTTTATGCGGGCCATCCATACGGTGAGATGGTTATGGATGGCCCGGACGAGCCGGGCCATGACGATTAGGATTTATTCCGCCGCGCTTCTTTGTGCTTTCTTCTGCGCATACATCGCCTGGTCGGCGCGGGCCATGGCGGTGTCGGGATTGTCGCCGGATTTCAGTTCGAACGCGCCATAGGCAAAGCTGACCGGAATGGTCTGGCCGTTCCATTTGGTCGGCGAGGCTTGCAGCGCGGCGGCCAGCGAGTCAGCCTTCTTCAGTGCCTATCGGCTTTCTTCAGCGCCTTGTCCTGATTGGCATGGGAAAGCAGCACCCCGAATTCATCGCCGCCCAGCCGTCCCACGCAATCGCTCTCGCGCACATGCGCCACCAGCACTTGCGAGAAATGCGCCAGGACCGCGTCGCCCGCCGCGTGGCCATAGGCGTCATTGGTCTTTTTCAGGTGATTCAAATCGAAATAGATCAGCGAGGCCGGCGTGTCGTAGCGGCCGGTGAAGGCGATATAGCGCGTCAGTTCGCGCACAAAGGCGCGGCGGTTCAGCAGCGGCAGCATGCCGTCCTGGTCTGCGGCCTTTTCCATGTCTTCCAGTCGCACCCGTGTCTGGGTCAGCTCGCGGCGCAAATTGTCCACTTCATTCATCAACCCCATGATGGCGTCGCGCACTTTGGGGGTGAACTCCGCTTCCGGGATGCCCAGCACACTGGCGGCGGGCATCACCGTGTCCAGACCGCCCACGCCTTCTGTGGCTTCGGCCCGGCGGGCATAGGCGGCCTGGGCCACCGAGCGGCTACCGCGTACGGGGCGGTGGCTTTGAACCTTGTTGCTTTGAACCTTCATGGCTTTTTCCATCGTCTTCGCCGCTTGAGGCGGGTACGGCCAGTTCTTGACCGCAGAACCCGGCTCCGCGTGGCTAACAATGTGTTTATGATCCCCAACGAATGGTTAACGAGTGTTAAAACGGCTCTTTCCTTGGGCTTTTTGGTGCCTATACTGCGCCGCTTCGTTGGGAGCCGGGCCGAATGGCGAATCGAAGCAAGCCTTCTTTGAAAAAGAAGGGCGCATTTGCGCCGGCTTTGAAGAAGGGCGCGCCGGCTGTCGGCATCATCATGGGCAGCCAGTCCGACTGGGCGACCATGCAGGCCTGTGCCCACATGCTGGACGCGCTGGGGGTGGGTTATGAGACGCGTATCGTCTCGGCCCATCGCACACCGGACCGCATGGCGGCCTATGCCAAGGAGGCAGGGGGACGGGGCCTCAAGGCGATCATTGCAGGCGCCGGTGGCGCGGCCCATCTGCCGGGCATGGTGGCCAGCATGACCACCTTGCCGGTGCTTGGTGTGCCGGTGGAAAGCCGCAGCCTGAAGGGTCTGGATTCGCTGCTCTCCATCGCCCAGATGCCTGGCGGCGTGCCGGTGGCGGTTTTTGCCATCGGTGAAGCGGGCGCCAAGAATGCGGCGCTGCATGCCGCGGCGATCCTGGGTCTTTCGGATGCGGGTGTGAAGAGACGGCTGAATGCCTGGCGCGCGAAACAGACGAAATCGGTCGCCAAAACACCCAAATGAAAACTTCACAGAAGTCCGTGCCGGAAAATTTTATTGTAAAACCGGGCGGCACGATCGGGATCGTTGGCGGTGGACAGTTGGGGCGCATGCTGGCTCTCGCGGCGGCGCGGCTGGGATTGCAGACCTGCATCTACAACGACACACAGGACGCGCCGGCTTTCCAGGTGACGCAGCAGACCATCGCCGCGCCTTATGATGATCTGGCCCAACTGGGCGCCTTTGCGGACGCCTGCGATGCGGTGACCTTCGAGTTCGAGAATCTGCCTGCCCATGCCATCGCCCATCTGGCGGAACACGTGCCGGTTCGTCCCGGCGCGCATGCCCTGGCGATGACCCAGGACCGGCTGATGGAAAAAACCTTCATCGAAAAACTGGGGCTGAAGACCGCGCCCTTCTTTGAAGTTTCGTCGGCGGCGCAGGCGCGGGAAGCCTTCGGCAAGCTGGACGGGCGCGGCATTCTGAAGACACGGCGCTTTGGTTATGACGGCAAGGGCCAGGCGAAAGTGCAGAGTGCCGATGAGGCCGCCAAAGCTTTTGAAAGTTTCGGGGCCGCGCCTGCCATCCTGGAAGGCTTTGTGGATTTTTCCTATGAGGCTTCGGTGGTGGCGGCACATGGCGCGGATGGCGGCTTCGCCGCCTACGACCCACCCGAAAATGAACACGAACACCATATCCTGCGCCGCTCCACGGTGCCCTCGCGCCTGACACCGGCGCAGGTGGAAGAGGCCAAGGCGATCGCCAGGACGATCGGCGATGCGCTGGACTATGTCGGCGTCTTCGCGGTGGAGCTGTTTGTCGGCAGCGAAGGCGCGTTGCTGGTCAATGAGATCGCGCCGCGCGTCCACAACAGCGGCCACTGGACCATCGAGGCCTGCGCCTGTTCCCAGTTCGAGCAGCATATCCGCGCCGTGGCCGGCTGGCCGCTGGGGGATCCCCACCGCCATGCCGATGCGGTGATGGAGAATATCATCGGGGCGGAGGCCGATGCCTGGGAGGCGCTTGCCAGGAGTGGCGCTTTGCATCTCTATGGAAAGAAAGAGGCCCGCCCCGGACGCAAGATGGGGCACGTCACACGGCTTAAGCCGCGGGGCCGTTAAATAGACCGGCGCGGCTTAGGCCGCGGGACCGTTAGACAACGGCCTGAGAGGAAAGCCATGAAGTGCGCGCTGATCGCCTTTGCGTTTCTGACGGCAACGCCGGCCTGGGCCCAGGCTCCGATTGACCCTGTTCAGGCAGCGCCGGCGGCCAAATATTCCATCCAGGCCAGTACGCTGGGCGAATTGCTGGGCAATCCCGCCACCAAGACGATCTTTGAAAAAGATTTTCCCGAGGTGGCGCATCATCCGCAGCTGAGCGAGGGCCTGGGCTTGACCCTGCCCGAGGTTGTGCAGTATCTGCCCGACGTCGTGACGCCGGAAAAGCTGGCCGCGATGGATGCCGAATTGAAAGCCCTGCCGTGACCCTGACGACCAAGCGTGCCACCAAGACCACCCCCAAAACTTTTGGTGGGGCTGGGATCGCGCGCGCTTAGACAAGCAAGGCAAGCCGAAGTCCCAAGCCCCCGTACGGGGCTTTTTTCATTTTTGGAGTTGTGAGATGAAAAACAAGAGTGTGGCAATCGTCGGTGCGACGGGCGCGGTCGGCCGCGAATTTGTCGGCTGCATCGAAAGCCGCGGCCTGCCGCTGGCCTCGCTGAAGCTGCTGGCCAGCGCCAAGTCGGCGGGCAAGACGCAGATGTTTCGCGGCCAGGAACTGGTGATCGAGGAACTGACCGAGCGTGCCTTTGACGGCGTGGATATCGCCCTGTTCTCGGCCGGCGGCGGTATCTCCCGGCACTATGCGCCCATCGCGGTGAAAGCCGGCGCCGTGGTGGTGGACAATTCCTCCGCCTTCCGCACCGATCCCGCCGTCCCGCTGGTGGTGCCGGAAATCAATGCGCGCCGCATCGCGGACCACAAAGGCATCATCGCCAACCCCAACTGCGCCGCGATCACCACCCTGGTTCCGCTATGGCCGGTGCATCGGGTCAATCCGGTGCGGCGATTGATTGTTTCCACCTATCAGGCGGCGTCGGGCGGCGGCGCGGCCCTGATGGAGGAGCTGGAGCTTTCCACCCGCGCTTATCTGGACGGCAAGGACTATGCGCCCAAGGTGGTGAAGTATCCCTATGCCTTCAATCTCTTCAGCCACAACACCGCGATCGATATGGAGACCGGCTATAACGACGAAGAGAGCAAGGTGATCAAGGAAACCCGGAAGATATTTGAAGACGACAGGATCGCGGTGTCGGCCACCTGCATCCGTGTGCCGGTGCTGCGCGCCCATTCCGTCTCCATGACGTTTGAGTGCGAGCGGGCGATTACGCCGCGAGAGGTGAAGGATCTGTTGGCCAAGGCGCCAGGTGTTCGCATCGTGGACGATTGGGCCAACAATTATTTCCCCATGCCCAAGGACGCCAGCGGCCAGGGCGATGTGCTGGCGGGACGCATCCGCACCGACCTGTCCGATCCATCAGGCAAGTCCATCAGCATGTTCGTGGCGGCGGACCAGCTCCTGAAGGGCGCGGCGCTCAACGCGGTGCAGATCGCGGAGGCTCTATGAACGGGACGAGGGCCGGCACTTCCGCGCAGTAGCCCTGGTACTGTCCCATGGAGAGCTATTTTTTCGGCTTCGCCCAATCGGCGAAGGCCGGAAAGTTCGACAGCGCGTCCTTGGCCTTGGCCTTGAACTTCTCGAATTGCATCACATTGTCGATGCGGGCAGCGAGGAATTCGTCGGTCGGCTTTTCATCTTCGCTGGTGTCGTTGAACCAGCGCATGGCGGTGGAACCATAGACCCCGGCCAGGATGCCGCGCTTGGTGTAGAAATTGAAATCCGTGGAGGCGTCGCCGGCCACGCGCCACATCGCATCCACGGTGCGATACATCAGCTTGGCGCCCAAGGCCGCATGCATCGGCAGCGATAGCAGGGCAGCGGCACGCCGGGCTGCCTCCTTGTGCGGCTTGAGGATCGCCAGCCTTGTTTTCACTGCGGCCGCAATGCGCTCACGGATCTTCATGGCCTTGAGGTCCATCGCCGTCAGCCGCCTTTCCATCTCCACATCGGTGTGGGTGGAATAGAATTCGACCAGGCTGACGGGACCGTCCTCGAACAGCCGCGCCAGATCGGCCTTGGAGACACCGGCTTCGGCGCCGGCCTTCTGCAGCATCCCGGCGGTGAAGCCGTCAAAGGCGATATGGGGCAGGGCGGCGGCCAGCACTGCCTCGCGCATCTGCTGGTCGTCCGGTTTTTCTGCCGATGCCTTCGCGGGGGATTCAGGTTTCGGCTTTGGCGCCGCTTTCTTGCGCGGTTTCTTGGGGGTCTCGCTCATGACGCCACCTGGAAATGACGGATTTCGGTTTCAAAGATCAGCCGCGAAAGATCGTTCATCCGCGAGGTATAAAGCCGCCCGTCCAGGTGATCGCATTCATGCTGCACCACCCGGGCGTGAAAGCCGCGCGCCACCCGCTCGATCTTTTCGCCTTCGATACCCAGCCCGCGGTAGCGGATATGGGCCGGCCGTTCGACCCAGCCGCGCAGCCCCGGCACCGACAGGCAGCCTTCCCAGCCGCCTTCCTGCTCGGGCGCCAAAATCTCGATTTCGGGATTGATCAGCACGGTTAGGGGGGCGGAATGGTCGAACCGTTCCTCCTCACTCAGACCCCCATCTTCGTCCGGGGAGAGGCCGGCGCGCTCCCCCGGGGCCTGGAACACCACCACCCGCAAGGGAACATGCACCTGGGGGGCGGCCAGCCCGGCGCCGTTGGCGTCCATCATGGTTTCCACCATGTCATTGATCAGGCGGCGGATTTCCGGCGCTTTGGGGTCGGAAACGGCCCTCGCCGGGGTGGCCAGGACGGGGTGGCCCATGCGAGCGATTTTGAGGATTGCCATGGTGGGAAATATGGCCCCACGAATGGACCCGGCCAAGGGTGGGTAGCGTTAATTTCCATAGGTAGACAGGCAAAATGCCTTCTGGTATCCCCCCCGCCTCTTAATTTCCGGCTCAGGAGCTTTCCCTTTGCAGATCATCGTCCGCGACAACAACATCGACCAGGCGCTCAAGGCGCTGAAGAAGAAGATGCAGCGTGAAGGCATCTTCCGGGAGATGAAGCTGCGCGGCGCCTATGAGAAGCCCAGCGAAAAACGCGCCCGCGAACGCGCCGAAGCCGTGCGCCGCTACCGCAAGCTGCAGCGCAAGCGCCTGCAGCGCGAAGGACTTCTTCCGAGGTAACCCCTCCGCGATCTGCATAGAGGCCGCCCCAACGGGCGGCTTTTTTGTTTTTGGGCCTGAGCTTAAACTTCGAAAAACGGGGAGAGGCTGGTGATCCATTTTGAAGGGCCGGTAACGGCGCGCGAAATCACCAAGCGCGCGTGGCGCAGTTTGCGTTCCGCGTTCCGCGCCATGCCGTTGCTGTTCATCGTTGCCCTGGCTCTGGGCGCCGCATTTGGTACGGCAGTTCTGGGCATCGCGCCGCTCAAGACCGCCTTGACGGCGCTCAAGTTTGAAGATTTCAAGCTTGAGACGCTCAGCGCGTATGTAGGCGCCCAGATTCTGGCTGTGCTGTTCTGGTCGGCGCTGGTTGCGCCGCTGGCGGTGGGAATTCACCGCTTCATCCTGTTGAACCAAACCCGCCTGGCGCTCGCGGAAGTGCGGAACCTCTTCCTCTGGCTGGCCGGATTGCTGCTGGCCGTGGTGGCGGCCCGCGCCTTCTGCCTGTTGATGGCGTCGGTATCCTTTGTACGCTCGCTTTCGGAACTGCTGGTCACCGTTGGCGCGCTGATCGTGGCGGTGCAGAATGCCCTGATCTTTCCCGCCATCGCCATCGGCGTGCCGGCAGGCAGCGCGGAAAAGCGCCTCGATTCCGGTTTCCGGATGGCGGAGGGAAATTTTTGGCTGCTGATGCGGGCCATCCTCCTTACCCAGCTGCCTCTGATTATCCTGAGGGTTGTTCTGATACGGATTTCCGCTGGACCGGCGCCCGGCGCTTTGGCGCCTGGCCAAGCTCTTGCGCCGCCGCCGCCCATGACCGTGCTGCGATTGATCGCGGCGGGCACAGCGGGCGCTATCAGCATCGCCGCCATCGCGCTTCTGGCCGCAACCCTCTCCTGGCTCTATGCGGCCAAGCGCCGAGATCCTTAAGGCTTTGTCGCCTTGCGTTTTTTGGTGACGTAGTAGGTCGCCGCGGCGCCCACGGCCGCAGCTCCCAAGAGCAGCAGCACGCCGGTGGGTCCGATGGTGGCGGTCTTTTCGGCCAGATCGGTGGCGATGGTGGTCACTTCATCCACCGCCTGCTCGACCTGCTGTTTCTTTTTCCGCCAGAACATTCAACCCACTTCAGGTGCAATCGGCGCAGACCGCGACTTCGACCGTGACATGGGAGAGGTCGGGATAGCGGCGGCGCAAGGTGACCTTGACGGCCTCGGCGCTGATCGCGTCGGGTGAAATCAGCGAGACGATCAGGCCGCGATGGCCGGGGCCCAGCCGCCACAGATGCAGGTCGGGAATGCGCGCCTTGAGCTCGGCTTCCAGAAAGGCGCGGATCTCATCGGACTGCTGCGGATCGGCATTGGCGTCCAGCAGCACCATGGCGCTGTCGCGGATCAAGCCATAGGACCAGGAGGCGATGACAAAAGCGCCCACCAGTCCGCATAAGGGATCAAGAATCCCCAGCCCGAAATAACAACCGGCGGCCAGCGCCGCGATGGCGAGCACGCTGGTGGCGGCGTCGGCCAGCACATGCACATAGGCGGCGCGCATATTGTTGTCATGGCCGTGGGAATGGCCGGCATGTGTGTGTCCGGGCGAATCCGAATCCTTCAGGATCAGGGCGCTGACCAGATTGACGCCAAGACCGATGCAGGCGATCAGCAGCGCGTCGCCATAGGCGACGGCCGCCGGCGTGACGATGCGCTGAACGGACTCCACCGCCACCGCCAGCGCGGTGATGCCGAGGATGATGGCGCTGGCAAAAGCCGCCAGGTCGCCGAATTTGCCCGAGCCGAAGGTGAAACGGCCGCTTCCGGTATGGCGCCGGGCCAGCCAATAGGCCCCTGCCGCCAGGCCCAAGGCTCCTACATGGGTCGCCATATGCGCGCCATCGGCCAGCAGGGCCATGGAGTGGTAGGCAAGGCCGCAGACGATCTCCACCACCATGAACAGGGCGGTGATGATGGCGGCCCATTTGGCCCGCGCCTCGGCGCTGGAATGGCCGTGGCCCAGAAAGACATGGTCGCGGGTCCAGATGCCGTGGTCATGGGCGCCCGTCTCCCCAGCATGGTCGTGACCATGCGCGTGGCCGTCGGCGTGGTTATGCCCGTGACTGTGGGGATGCAGGGTGTGGTCGTGCGCCATTACGGCAGTTTAGCGCGTTATCCGCGCAAAATCATGGGCACAAAATCGCTTAAGCGATTGAGCCCAGGATCGGCAGCATGAGGCCGGCGGCCACCAGCGCACTGACCAGCAAAAGCCGGGGATTCCTGATGGCGCGTCCGTAAATCATCATGGGCGGGAGATATACCTCCTCGCCCGTTTTACAAGCCTGCCAAAAGGTCGCGATCACTGTTCACATTGGCTGTGGCGCAAACGCCTCAGGCGCACGGCACGTGAAATTTTCAGCCCTATTTATGTCGCCATTGCCGCTATAGCGCGCTTCCAGCGGATAGCGGCAGATCGGGCGGGTGGCGGTGACTTCTTTCGCATCGTTCATGTGCGCGGCGATGAACAGGGAGGGTGCTTCATTCCTGGTTATCCATTTGTCCAGCGCCCGGACCATGTCGTGATCGGGGTCATCCTTGATCGGAGCGCCGGTGGCGCCGCCGATATGGGAGAAACCGGGCCCGCCGCTGCAATGGCCCATACCCGCCAGCGGAAAGAAACGGAAGAAATCATCCGTCCTGGCCTGACCGTAGCGGGCAAGGATGCGGTGATAAAAGTCCACATCCATCATTGGCGTGATCACTGAATCCGCCCAGCCCTGGAAAAAGATGAACTTGCCGCCGCGTTTTTGGAAAGCGTCCAGGTTC